>ENA-OQDW01001150-OQDW01001150.1-human-gut-metagenome-genome-assembly--contig:-NODE-1150-length-9920-cov-2.008373_pt1 | contig 9920 bp, 12 predicted proteins | sample MGYA00242784_ERZ504613 | MGnify/ENA primary metagenome ERZ504613 (study PRJEB26092, sample SAMD00036330) | human gut metagenome | host: Homo sapiens | study: EMG produced TPA metagenomics assembly of... | reverse complement strand
TAGAAAAATGCTTATTCCTCGTCACTGTCATCCTTGGCATCGTCTTCAGCACGCTTCAACAGCTCATCCATCAGCTCGTCATCCGTCTCGGAATTGTCTGACTGACCGGCTGCTTTCTTCGCATTTTCTGCTGCAAGAGCCGCGCTTGCCACCTCTTCCTCATCGGTCAGAAGCTCAGAAGTATCGGCTGTCTCAAGCTCCTTATTCTCGCGCACCTTCGCAATGCTTGCCACAGTCACATTCTCGTCCAGATTGATCAGCTTGACACCGGAGGTAATACGTCCAAGAAGTGCCGTATCCGCTACCTTAATGCGGATAATGATACCCTCTGTCGTGATTAACATTATTTCATTGTCATGGTTGACTGCCTTGACACCGACGATATTACCTGTTTTCTCGGTAATCTTGTAGCACTTCACACCCTTACCGCCACGGTTCTGTGTGGTAAACTCGGAGATTAACGTGCACTTTCCGAGACCTTTTTCGGAAACGATCATCAGGAATCTCCCTGGGATTCCATCTGCATGCCGACGACCTCATCTCCGTCTGTCAGGTTCATACCAATGACGCCCATGGATGTTCTGCCTGTTTTTCTTACGTCTGTCTCTTTAAACCGGATACACTGTCCGTATTTGGTGACAAGGAAAATATCCTGATTATTATCGGTCTTCTTCACCTCGATCAGCTCGTCGTCCTCGCGCAGATTGATGGCTGCAAGACCTGTCTTTCTCACATTTGCATAATCGGTAATCGGTGTCTTCTTCACGATACCTTTCTTTGTCGCCATGAAAAGGAAATGTCCCTCGGTGTACTCCCGGATCGGAATGACCGCAGTAATCTTCTCGCCCGGCTGCAGCTGAAGCAGGTTGATGATTGCGGTACCGCGCGCGGTTCTGCTTGCCTCTGGAATCTCATAAGCCTTCATGCGGTATACACGGCCGGTATTCGTGAAGAACATCAGGTAATGGTGCGATGTCGTCATCAGAAGTTCCTCGATGTAATCGTCATCAATGGTCTCCATTCCCTTGATTCCCTTGCCCCCGCGGTTCTGCGCACGGAAATTGTCAAGCTCATACGCTTGATATATCCAAGCTTCGTCATGGTAATGACGGTATTGGTAACCGGAATCAAATCCTCCATGGAAATATCATATTCGTCAAACCCGATGGATGTTCTTCTGTCATCCCCGTACTTGTCGGCGATCAGAAGAATCTCCTCACGGATGACGCCGAGCAGCTTTTTCTTGTCGGCAAGAATTGCCTTCAACTCTGTGATGCGCTCCATCAATTCCGCGTATTCGTTCTCCAGCTTCTCGCGTTCCAGACCTGTCAGCGCACGCAGACGCATATCCACGATCGCCTGTGCCTGTACGTCCGTCAGCGAAAAACGCTCCATTAAGCGGTCTTTTGCTTCCTGGGTGTTCTTGCTGCTGCGGATAATGTTGATAACTTCATCGATATTATCAAGTGCTGTTAATAATCCCTGTAAGATATGGGCACGTTCTTCCGCCTTGTTCAGATCATATTTTGTTCTTCTGGTGACAACTTCTTCCTGATGGATCAGGTAATAGTTGAGCATCTCGTAAAGGTTTAAGACCTTCGGCTGGTTGTCGACGAGCGCTAACATGATCACACCGAACGTATCCTGAAGCTGTGTGTGCTTGTACAGAAGGTTCAGCACGACATTCGGGTTCACATCACGGCGGAGTTCGATGCAGATTCTCATACCCTGACGGTCGGACTCATCCCGCAGATCGGTGATGCCGTCGATTTTCTTATCTCTGACAAGCTCCGCAATCTTTTCAATCAGACGCGCCTTATTTACCATGTACGGAAGCTCCGTCACAACAATACGGTTCTTGCCGTTCTGCATCGGCTCAATGCTCGTCACCGCGCGTACTCTGACTTTTCCTCGTCCGGTCCGGTATGCCTCGTTGATTCCGGCGGTTCCAAGAATCGTACCTCCGGTTGGAAAATCCGGTCCCTTGACGATCGTCAAAAGTTCCTCGATATCGGTTCCGCGGTCTTCCAACACCTGATTATCAATGATCTTTACCACACCGTTAATGACCTCGCGCAGATTGTGCGGCGGAATATTGGTCGCCATTCCGACAGCGATACCTGTCGTACCGTTGACTAACAGGTTCGGAAAACGTGACGGAAGCACTGTAGGCTCTTTTTCCGTCTCATCGAAGTTCGGAACAAAATCAACCGTATCTTTTCCGATGTCCGCAAGCATTTCCATGGAAATCTTGGAAGTCTTGCCTCAGTGTATCGCATCGCAGCAGCGCCGTCACCATCGACTGAACCGAAGTTTCCGTGTCCGTCGACAAGCGGATAACGGAATGACCAGTCCTGTGCCATATTGACGAGTGCTCCGTAGATTGAGCTGTCGCCGTGCGGATGGTATTTACCCATCGTATCACCGACGATACGCGCACATTTACGGTGCGGCTTGTCCGGTCCGTTGTTCAGCTCGATCATGGAATAGAGGACACGCCTCTGCACCGGCTTCAAACCATCTCTTACATCCGGCAGTGCACGCTGTGCAATGACACTCATGGCATAGTCGATGTAGGAACTTTCCATTGTTTTCTTCAGATCCACATCATGTATCTGGTCAAAAATCTTGTCATCCATAGGATTTTTCTCCATTTCTATCAATTACATACTCTGTACAGTCCGTCTGTCAGATATCAAGATTCTGTACATACTTTGCATTTTCCTCGATAAATTCACGGCGCGGCTCTACCTTGTCTCCCATGAGCGTCGTAAACGTCACATCAATCTCAGAAGAATTCTCTTCATCAATCATGACGCGCTTTAAGATACGCTTCTCCGGATCCATGGTCGTCTCCCAGAGCTGCTCGGCATCCATCTCACCAAGTCCTTTGTAACGCTGGATCTTGTTGTTGCCGTCGCGGCCGATCTCTGTCAGAATGCTGTTTAATTCGTTATCATCGTACGCGTACCACACGTTCTTGTTCTTCTCGATCTTATAGAGCGGTGGAGTAGCCAGATAGACATGTCCCTGCTTAATCAGCTCCGGCATGAAGCGGTACAAAAAGGTCAGCATCAGCGTCGCAATATGTGCACCGTCGACATCGGCATCGGTCATAATGATAATCTTATTATAGCGGAGCTTGCTGATATCAAAATCTTCATGAATACCGGTACCAAACGCTGTAATCATCGCTTTGATCTCGCATTGCCATAAATCTTGTCTAATCTTGCCTTCTCCACATTCAAAATCTTACCGCGGAGCGGCAGGATTGCCTGCGTCGCACGGCTTCTCGCCGTCTTTGCAGAACCGCCGGCGGAATCTCCCTCTACGATAAAGATCTCACAGTTCTTCGGGTCTTTGTCGGAACAGTCGGCAAGCTTGCCCGGAAGAGACATTCCCTCTAATGCCGTCTTTCTTCTGGTGAGATCACGTGCTTTTCTCGCTGCTTCCCTCGCACGCTGCGCAAGCAGTGATTTTTCACAGATGCTTTTTGCCACCGTAGGATTCTGCTCCAGGAAGTAGGTGAGCTGTTCGCTGACAACCGAGTCAACAGCGCCTCGCGCCTCGCTGTTGCCGAGCTTCTGCTTGGTCTGTCCCTCGAACTGCGGCTCCTCGATCTTGATGCTGATGATCGCCGTGAGCCCCTCTCTGATATCGTCTCCGGTGAGCGCCGGCTCTGTATCCTTTAAGATCTTGTTCGCACGCGCATAGGTATTGAAGGTCTTCGTCAATGCATTACGGAAACCGGCAAGATGCGTACCGCCTTCCGGCGTGATGATGTTATTGACAAAGCTGTAAGTTGCATCATTGTAGGAATCGTTGTGCTGCATGGCAACTTCCACATAGACTCCGTCCCTGGTTCCCTCGCAGTAGATGACTTCCGGATAGAGCGCTTCCTTGCTTTTGTTCAAGTAGGTCACAAATTCCTTGATACCGCCTGCATAGTGGAATTCGTGCGTATGCACCGGATCCACTCTGGCGTCGGAGAGCACAATTCTTAAGCCTTTTGTTAAAAAGGCGGTCTCGCGCAGTCTCTGTTTTAATGTATCGTAATCATAGACGGTGTCCTCGAAGATCGTTGGATCCGGATGGAAGGTAACCTTCGTTCCGTGCTTCTCGGCAGAACAGTTGCCGATGACCTTGACCGGTTCATCCGGCTTGCCAATCTTATAACTCTGACCGTAGATCTGTCCGTCCTTGTATACCTCAACGGAAAGCTTCGTGGACAGGGCATTTACAACCGATGCTCCCACTCCGTGGAGACCGCCGGATACCTTATATCCGCCACCGCCAAACTTTCCACCGGCATGAAGCACCGTGTATACAACCTCCAGTGCAGACTTTCCGGCTTTGTGATTCATCCCGACCGGGATACCACGCCCGTCATCCTCCACCGTAATCGAATTATCCGGATTGATCGTCACTTCAATATTCTTACAATATCCGGCAAGCGCCTCATCTACTGCATTATCTACAATCTCATATACCAGATGATGAAGTCCTCTCGCAGATGTACTTCCAATGTACATTCCGGGTCTTTTTCTGACTGCCTCAAGTCCCTCTAATATCTGGATTTGATCTGCTCCGTATTCATTTTCTGTACCCATTTTATTCTCCATTTCTGCATCAGCCAGAAAAACGGCTCACGCTTACTATATTGATCGCTCATATACATGACCGGCTATGACTTCAAACACCCGGTTTACCGTAAAACGATTTCTCACAAATTCATCCAGCCCCGTACAGGTAATGATGGTCTGCGTATCGGAAATATTGTTCAACAGATAATTCTGACGGCTGCTGTCAAGCTCAGATAACACATCATCCAGCAGCAACACCGGCGTATCGGAAATGGACTTCCTCACAAGTTCAATCTCGGACAGCTTCAGCGACAACGCCGATGTTCTCTGCTGTCCCTGTGAACCGTACTTTCGGATATCGACGTCACCGATCGAGAACAGCAGATCGTCCCTGTGCGGTCCCACCGATGTCTGACAAAGCTTTTTGTCCTTTTCCTTCGCCCTGCTCAACTCATCTTCAAAAAAGATGTCGTCGATATTCGGCTCATATTTTAAGAAAAGCTCTTCCTTCCCGCCGGAAATGCGATAGTGAATGTCACTTACAATCTCCCGGAGTTCATCCACGAACTGTTTTCTGCGCCGGATAATTTTCTTCCCCGTCTCAATGAGCTGCATGTCCCAGACGGGCAGCGTATCGGAAAGACCCGGCCGTAGATCATATCTTTTAATAGCTTGTTGCGCTGCGCTAAGATTTTATTGTAATTTGTGAGGTCTGCCAGATAGATCCGATCCAGCTGGCACAATTCGGAATCCAAAAATCTGCGCCGCTCCGCCGGACCACTCTTGATAATATTCAGATCTTCCGGTGAAAAAACACAATATTTAAAATTCCGAAAAGCTCACTGGCTTTTTTGATCGGAATCTTGTCGATGGCAATCCCCTTGGCGCGGTTCTTCTTCAGATGCATATCGATCTGATATTCTCTCCCACCGCGCGCGACAACCCGTTTTTAAATGAGCCTCTTCCTCACCGAAGCGGATCATCTCCTTGTCACGGCTACCTTTGTGGGACTTGGTCGTCCCGCTCATATATGCCGCCTCTAAGATATTAGTCTTGCCCTGCGCATTATCCCCGAATAAAATTATTGGTTCCTTCATCAAAAGAAATCTCTAAATTTTCGTAATTTCTGAAATTCTTAAGCTCGATTGACCGAATGTTCATCTGACTATCTTTACTGTCTCGCCATTATAGGAAACAAGTTCACCGCCGTGCAGCTTTTTCCTCTCTGCGTCTCTACTTCCCCGTTCACGGTTACAAGTCCATCCTGGATCACGAACTTGGCATCCACTCCGGACTCCACAAGTCCGGCTTTTTTCAGTGCCTGTCCCAGTTTGATGAATTCATCCTCTTTGCGAATCTCTATTTCTATCATATCTCTCCTACGCCTCGTTTCTAAACGGTGCTGGCATTAAAGTTCACCGGCAGTATCAGATAAATGAACTTTCCTTCATCATCCTTGATAAAACACGGTGCCTTTGGATTCACCATGTAAAGGCTTACCTCCTCCTCATCAATTACGCGAAGCGCATCGATGAAGAACTTCGGGTTGAATCCGATTAAAATATCCTTGCCCTCTTTTACAATATCAATATCCTCATTCATGGAACCGATGAAGGAATTGATCTTTAACTCCATGTTTCCGTCTGTTACATTCATGATGATCGGCTTTTTGTCACCCTCTTTGACGAGGAGCGTCGCACGGTCGATACAGTCTAACAGCTCGCGCTTGTTGATCTTGACCTTTGTCTCGTAATCGGAGGAAAGCATCTGCTCGATCTTAAAGTATTCACCCTCGATCAGTCTGGAAACGACAGTTGTATCGTCGAACTCAAATACAATGTGATTGTCGGTCAGGAACATATTGACGTCTTCCTCCGCGCTTCCCGGAAGAATCTTGCTCACTTCCTGCAGCGTCTTTCCAGGAACGACAACCTTCTTGTGCTCATAGTTATTCTTTAACTCGATGTTGCGGATGGAAATACGGTGGCCGTCGAGAGATACCACTTTCAAATGAATTCTCCTCGATCTCAAAAAGCTCTCCCGTCATCAACTTGTTATTGTCGTTGTCCGCGATCGAGAAAATCGTCTGACGAATGACTTCTTTTAAGGTAAACTGTGATAACGTGATGGCTTCATTTCTCTCGATATAAGGAATATAGGAAAAATCATCTCCGGATTTTCCTACGATATTGAACTTTGCTTTTTCACAGGTAATGGTCGTCTTAAAGGAAGCGTCTGTCTCAATCACAACATCACTGTCAGGAAGCTTTCTCACGATCTCGGAAAATATCTTGGCATCCAGAGCAATCACTCCGCGTTCTGCGATCTCGCCTTCGATCTTCGTCTCGATTCCCAATTCCATATCATTGGCAGTTAATTTGATCTCATTGGCAGAAGCATCAATCAGGATACACTCCAGAATGGCCATCGTGGTTCTGGTTGGAACCGCTTTCGATACGATATTGACACCGTGTAATAAATTTGATTTGGAACAGATCAGTTTCATAGTTGTTAATAACTCCTTCCTGTGGTTCGTGGAATATATGGTGCGCACGCCATACATGATTGTTATAAAAAGAGATTCAAAGTAATATTCTTAGGGGGTGTTTATATGTGAATAAGTCACACAGCCCTTGATCTATAAGACTTTCAGGTAAAAAATGAAGGGTGAAAGTCTGTGAATTACGTGCGGATGAAATCTGGACAACCTGTGAATAAAAAATTATGTAAACTTGAAAGAAAAATGTGAAAGAAACCTTAAGTGGTTTACATAATGATATTTATCCAGTTTCATGAACAAACCTTACACAATATTTCAACAACCGAATGTGAATATCTAGTTCGGGTTGATCTTTTTCTTGATGGTGTCGATGAGACTGCGTGTCGTCTCGTCCGACTCGTACTCATCCGAAATCTTCTGGACGCCGTGGATGATGGTAGAGTGATCTCTGCCGCCGAGCAGCGCACCGATGGAATCTAACGGTGTGTCGGTCATATTCTTACATAAATACATGGCAATCTGGCGCGGCCTTGCGATGTCTTTACTCCGGTTCTTGGAGATCATCTGATCTAAGGAGATCTGGAAATGCTCCGATACGACCTCGATGATAAGCTGAGGCGTAATCTCTTTCGGCTTGTCCGGAGTGATGATATTCTGAAGCTCCTTCTGGGCAATCTCCATCGTGATCTCAGTTTTCTCAAGGTTGGAGTAGGCGAGAAGTTTGTTGAGCGCACCTTCCAGTTCACGGATGTTGGACTTGATGTTGGTTGCGATGTAATTAAGGATCTCGTCGCTTAAGTTCATCTCATCCGCTTCGATCTTTTTGCGGAGAATCGCCATTCGCGTCTCGTAGTCCGGTGTTCCGATGTCAGCCATCAGACCCCACTCGAAACGGGAACGGATACGTTCTTCCAGTGTCTCCATCTCTTTTGGCGGCTTATCGGATGTAAGAATAATCTGTTTGCCGGCGGAGTGGAGGGCATTGAACGTATGGAAAAATTCTTCCTGCGTACTTTCCTTACCTATAATAAACTGTACATCATCGATCATCAGAACATCGATGGTGCGGTATTTTTCACGAAACTTGTTCATCGCGGCTGCATTACCGCTTCGGATGGACTCGATGACCTCGTTGGTAAATTCTTCGGAAGTCACGCAGATAATCTTCGCATCCGGATTGCGCTCCAGGATGAAATGACCGATGGAATGCATCAGGTGCGTCTTGCCGAGTCCCGGTCCTCCATAAATATAGAGAGGATTGTATGCCTCGCCCGGAGATTCCGCAACTGCGAGAGAAGCGGAGTGGGCAAAACGATTATTGCTTCCGACAACGAATGTATCAAACGTATAATTGGAATTCAGATTCGATTTGGATGCCGCTTCTGAGTAAAAAGGCTTTTTCTGTTTATTAGGAGAAGAAGCGATCGACTTCGCCTGTTCCGGAAGAATGAACTTTATCTCGTATTCGGTTCCGGTGATCTCTGTGATTGCTACTTTGAGCGGCAGATAGTACTTCTTGGAAATATAGCTGAGTCCCAACTGCTCGGACGGGACAAGGATATATGCGGTGTTCCCAGTGACACCATAAAATTCAAGGGGACGTAAGAATGTGTTAAAAGCAATGTCGCTGATGTCGTGTTCTGTCTTCACGGTCATCAGGATCTCGTCCCATTTTTCTAAAATCTGATCCATGTAAACGCTCCAATTTCTTATCATACTAAAAAAATCCTACACCTTCTATCCTACACCATTTTAGTGCTTTAATCAATGTTTAATTTGCTTTGGAGCGCTATGGCGTAGGGGAACACTGTAAAAGAAAAAAATCGCTATTTGGGCAAAATACGATGTCTATGAGGGAAAAAAAGTGATGTCATGTTATAGACCGCCAAAAATCAGCGTTTGTGATGCTTATTCACAACTTGTCCGTGTATTATCCATGTTTTATCCACAAGTTATCCACATTTCGGGGATAACTTATGTCAACGGCGTATTTAAGGGATTTCCGGGATCCTTAATTTTACTTTTTTTGTGGAATGGTTGTGGAAAGCAATTTTACAAGATATAGTTGGCATGAGTTTCTTCCTTATATATATAGTGGTAAAAAAACGAAAATCACAGAAAGTGGAAAACTAAATATTGGCAAAGCCTTAATTTTATGAGATTTTGCTTGACTTTGTCCGATTATTTTGATATAAATAAAAATGATGTTTTGTCGCTATTGAAGTAGACTTATCATAACATTGAGTAAAATAAATGTTTGAATTGTAGAGGAGGTGTATGTGACATGAAGATGACATTCCAACCTAAGAAGAAGACAGAGAGCGAAAGTTCATGGATTCAGAAGCAGAATGAGTACTGCAGGCGGAAGAAAAGTATTGGCTGCAAGAAGATTAAAAGGAAGAAAAAAATTATCAGCATAGGCCACATATTTGTGGTCTTTTCTTCTTTTATGATCAATTTTTGGCAAAGGAATATTAGATGAAATATTCAGAATCATTAAAGAAAAACAGAGATTTTCAGAACGTATATAAAAAAGGAAAATCTTATGCAAACCGTTATCTGGTGATGTACGTTCTGGAAAATGATACAGACAGAAACCGGTTAGGCATATCGGTAAGTAAAAAAGTAGGAAATAGTGTTATAAGACATCATGTAACCCGATTGATCAGAGAAAGTTACCGGCTACAGGAAGACATGTTTAATAGTGGTTTAGACATTGTAGTCATCGCAAGAAATACAGCAAAAGATATTTCATATCATGAAGTGGAAAGTGCTTTGTTACATCTTGGAGGTCTTCATAAAATTTTGAAGTAAAGATTTTAGAAAAGAAGATGGAA
>ENA-OQDW01001149-OQDW01001149.1-human-gut-metagenome-genome-assembly--contig:-NODE-1149-length-9923-cov-1.465904_pt1 | contig 9923 bp, 13 predicted proteins | sample MGYA00242784_ERZ504613 | MGnify/ENA primary metagenome ERZ504613 (study PRJEB26092, sample SAMD00036330) | human gut metagenome | host: Homo sapiens | study: EMG produced TPA metagenomics assembly of... | reverse complement strand
GGACGTACATGCTGGTTATTCGTTATAATGCCTGTTCGGCTACGGCTTTATCATTCTGAGCCTGATAGAGAATGGCCTGCTGTTCCTTGCGGCGGCTTTCGATTTCATCGCGCTTAGCCGCTGCCTGGTCGCGGAGCTGGGCCTGGCGGGCACGCTGGGTTTCCAGTTCCTGCTTGGCCGTTTCAATGGCCGCCCGTTCCTGACGGATGTCGGAAATCAAGGTGATATCGGCGTCGATGATACGGCGCAGTAATTCCAGGCGGTTGGAAAAGTCGCTGAAATCCTTGGCCCCGAGGACGACGTCGAGATAGCTCAATTGGCCGTGCATATAGATGTCGCGGACGCGCTTGGTAAAGACACCTTCCCGCACCTTGAGCCGGGCCTGGGTCTTTTCCAGTTCAGCCTGGGTGGCGGCAATTTTTTCTTCCGTCGCCTTCAGTTCATTGGCCACGGCCTGGTAGTCGCGCTGAGCCGCTTCGAGCTGCTGCTGGATGGCATAGAGCCGATCGTTGACGCTGCCGATGACAGCTTCGGCCTGAGCCTTCTTCTCGCTTTCCTGAGCCATCCGGTTCTGAACGTCCGACAGCTGGTTCTGCAAGTCTTCGTCTTCGCCAAAGACGGCAAAGTTGGGGGTCAATAAGGCGGCGGTCACGGCCAGGATGACGTATTTTTTTAACATTATTACACCTTCATATAACGTTTCAGAGAATGGTACTGCCAATGGCCCCGATGACCATGCTGATGATCAACAGGACGCCTGCCGTGCGGTACATAAAGGGAAAGACGCTGACCATCGGTAAGAAGGCCAGGGACTGGTGAATGGCCGTAACAGCAAGTCGTAGACTGATAGAGGGCGATGTCGGCAATGATACCGCCGATAAAGCCAGGAACAGGCCTTCTAAGAGGAAAGGCCAGCGGATGAACCAGTTCGTCGCCCCGACGTACTTCATGATGGCGATTTCTTTGCGCCGGGCAAAGACGGTCAGGCGAATGGTATTGGAAATGATGAACAGCATGGCCAGGGTCAGGAAGACGATGAGGCAATGCCGCCCCAACGGATGATGGTCGTGATCTGGAAGAGCTGTTCAATGATTTCCTGGCCGTAGTGGGTCCCTTCGACTTCGGGGTAATCGGCGACGATATCCGCCGTCCGCCGTACGGCTTCCGGTTCGGTAAAGGTCACTTCAAAAGAACTGGGCAAGGGGTTCTTCCCTTCCAAGGCATCGAGGATACCCGGCTGGTCTTTCATGCGTTCCTTCAAGATGTCCATGGCCTGATTCTTATCGGTAAAGGTGACCGACTTGACGTCCGGCAGGGCCTGAAGGCGATGGCTTACACTATCGATATCGGCCTGGGTCGCACCGTCTTTGAGGTAGACCGTGATTTCGACCTGGCTTTCGAGATTTTCAGCAAAATAGTCGAGATTGGCCACGAGGGTCATGAAGATGCCCAGGATGAACAAGGATAAGGCGACCGTGGCAATGGAGGCCACCGACATAAAGCGGTTGCGCCAAAACGATTGGAAAGCAGCGACGGTGTAGTAATGCATGGTTCTAATTTTCATCGTCGTATCCTCCTCGCTGTTCGTCACGGACGACCTTGCCGTCATCCAATTCGATGACGCGTTTATTCATCATGTCGACTAAGGTCTTGTCATGGGTTACCATGAGGACCGTCGTTCCCATGTGGTTGATTTTCTTAAAGACTTCGACAATATCCTCGGACGTATCGGGGTCGAGGTTCCCTGTCGGTTCGTCGGCAATGAGTAAGAGCGGCCGATTGACGATAGCTCTGGCAATGGCTACGCGCTGCTGTTCCCCACCGCTGAGATTCTTGGGCAGGGCGTCGGCTTTCCCAATGAGGCCGACGAGGTCGAGGACTTCGCGGACGCGGCGGCGAATGACCCGGCGCGGCGCTTCGATGACTTCCATGGCAAAGGCCACATTTTCCTGAGCCGTCTTATTGGGCAGGAGGCGGAAGTCCTGGAAGACGATCCCCATTTTGCGGCGCAGGTAGGGCACGCTCTTTTTGGCCAAACGGTTGACTTCGATCCCGTTGACCAGGACCGAACCTTTCGTCGGCAGTTCTTCGTGGGACAAGAGGCGGATCAGCGTCGACTTGCCGGCACCGCTGGCACCGACGACGAAGACGAATTCGCCCTTTCCGATATGAAGGGACACCTGGTCGAGGCAATGGAGCCATTGTCGTAGACCTTGGATACATTTTTAAATTCAATCATAGAGACCTCCGATGCTGTTCGAGTCGTTTGCGGACGCCGTCCCGCCCTTCTAAGATGCGCAGGGCCAGGTAGGCATTTCGCAGGGACTGGCGGCGCAGATGGTTGAGGCGGGCCTTGATGGCCGGCTCGAGTCCCCCCTGGGCCAGCTGTTGACTGACGCGGGAGGCTAAGGCTTCTGCCGTCACCGATTCCGTCGTCCCGCAGACCCGATCGCCGATGAGATGGATAAAGCTGTCGATTTTCGGGTCATAGGAAATGGCTGTCGCCGGCGTTTCCATGAGGGCCGAAAAGATGAGGGCGTGAAGGCGGTTGGCCACGACGGCATCCATGCAGCCCATGAGGGACATGAATTCTACCGTCGAATAGCGGTCGTCGAGGACGATGGCCCTCGTCTTCATGCGATCGGCAATATCGCGGCCGGCGGCGACGTCTTCCGGATGCTGCATGGGAATGAAGATGATGTCCACGTCTTCCCGCTGCTGCAACGTATCGGCCGCCTGGGCAATGGCGTCTTTATAGGCTGATGGCCCTGCCAGTTGCGGACGGCAATGCCGACGCGCCGGCGGCTGCCGGTAATTCCCTTTTGCTCCAGAATCTGAAGGCCGATGGCCTTATCGACGGGATGCATGGACAAGACGCGTCGGCCGTCACGTGAATCGGCGGACGGGTCACGCCCATGTCCATGAGCTCTGCCTTCGAATCGCGGTCGCGGACGCCGATGACGGAAACGCGCTGCAGTACTTTCTGCACGGCTTCCCGGGCCTTGATGCCGCGGACGGGACCGATGCCCTGAGCGTAGAGCATGACCGGCTTTTTAAAGAACAAGGCGATCTTCATGATCCACAAGTAGTAATAGAGGCTGCGGGCGCTGGTCACGTCCTGAAGCAGGCTTCCTCCGCCGCTTATAAGAATATCACAGCGGCGAATGGCCGCTGCGATAGCAAAGAAATTCAGGCGATGAACAGCCTGTACCTTATGATTTTCCCGTGTCATGCGGCAGTTGCCGGTAATGACCGTAATCGCCACATCGGGAATGATGTCTTTTAACGAGCCGACGATGGCCGCCAACATGGCTTCGTCGCCGGCATTGGCAAAGCGTAATAGCCGGAAATGACGACCCTAGTCACGATGGTCCACCTGCTTTCCCAGCCACGTCGTGACGTAGCGGACGACGGCAATGGCGATGATCAGGGCAATGCCGATGACCATCCCCGTTACCCAGCCGTTGATGCCGCGAATAAAGGACATGAGGAAAGGCGTCCGGATATGGGCAAAGGTTTCCACCATGGAGCCGACGCCGATAGCGGCGGCGATGACCAGGAAGAAGTGCAGCAGCTGCGGCCATTTACGGTACAAAGCAGCTACCATGAGATAAAAGCTCGGATGACCGATGAGAAATTCCTTTTCCCGCGGCCGAGCATACATAACATTTTCTAAGAAGCGGCGCATGGCGACTTCAATCCCCGGTACGGGAACACCCGACGTATGACCGCTGCGGCCGACGAAGACGACGCCGACTAAGGCAATGACGGCCAGGAGCAGGATGGTGCCCATCTTAATGGGGATATTGAGAAAGTCTTTGGCAAAGACCTTGAGATCCTGCGGCGAGGCGATGGACTGCCCCATGAGGGGGAACCGGCGCAAGTAGCCGATGGCGACCAATAAGAGCGGCAGGATGAAGGTCAGTTTGACGCCGCGGTAAAAATCAAATTCCATGAAGAAGCGGATGTTGCCCAGCATGCGGCGATATAGAGACCGCCGATCATGGAGACAGCACGGCAAAGAGGAGTCCCAGCGTGCCGTCGCGGATGACCCGGCCGTAGCCGAGTTTTCCCGTGAGCTTCTTCTTTTCCAGTGATCGAGGGACAACAGGATGGCTGCCGTCGGCGCTGCCGAGGCGCACCCGATGGCCCAGGTCTGGAGGAACAAGGCCCCTTTGGCCACGAAGGCGCCGATGACGGCGACGATGATGCCAAGGGCCATGAGGATATAATTCTGCCGGTCCTTCAAGGGAACGAGCAGGTTGAGGACGAAGACGAATCCGCAGGCCGCTGCCGCTGCTACGACGGCCAGGAGCAGGCGGTTCGGATAGTAGGCTTCCATAATCGAAGCCCGGCCCAGGGTATAGCCGCGTTCAGTCAGCTTATCCGACACCATCTTGATGTAGGAGAAGTTGGTCTGGGTCAGGTTCATCCCGTGGAGCGGTTTCTTATACAAGGGGTAGAGATTGACCCGGACGTTTCGTTCGAGGTCGCTGATGTAAAAGCGCATGGCTGCTTCTTCCGGCGTAATCTTATCCAGTTCTTCTTTGGCCATGGCATAGACCCGGGCTGTCCGATAATGAACGAGACCCGACAAGTCGTACATGCCGTCCTGCTGGTTGTACTGCAGCTGGTCGACAGATTCGATCATGTAGAAAGGAATGTCGCGGCGATTTAAATTGTCAGCCGTATAGTCGAGCATATCCTTGCGTTCGCCGGCTACCGGCGTGTAGCCCAGGACTTCTTTTCCGACGAACATGACTTACCCGTTATCAGTCTTTAATCTGGTCGGTCCCAGTTCAAGAAATGGTCGACATCGGCTTTCGTCGGGTTGCTGTAATTCGTCGGCCGCAGGATGACATAGAAACCGTGGTCGCTGATGATCTTGGCATCGGCGCTCATGATGCCCAGGTTGACGTCGCCGAGACCGGGCATGACGCCCTTGATGCCGGCAATGCGGTAGGCACCGTTGGACATGACCTTGACCTTATCGTTGCCGAGGCGGACGGCAAGGTCGGACACGACTTCATCAAAATAGAGGTCCTTTTCGCCCTGAGGTTTGCCGATAAGGTAGTAGTCATAGGACTTATCGGTAATACCGAACTGGGGATAATAAAGATCAGCCCCAATTTCGTAACCAGCGACAGTTCCCCGCGCTGGGTCAGCTTGTTGAGCGTCGTATCATAAATGGTAAAGCTCGTAACTCCGGCATCGCGGGCCATCTGCAGGGCAGTGTCCAAATCGTAACCGTCATTACGGGCCATCAAGACGACGGCATCAAAGTCCATCGCCTGTTCAATTGTCGTCGACTGATTTTCTACGGCATTGCGCTGTATGCACAGGCCGATTGCCGTGATGAGACCGATGAACACGATCAGCATCATGACCCGCATACTGCGTTTATTTATGTTTGTCATTCTCTTCACCTTATCTATGAATTGCTCACCTGCCGTGAATGGTCAACAGACCGTCGTGGAGGACGACGCGATCAGGCTGGATTCCCAAGGGGAAATCCGTAAAATCGTAAATCTCTGCACTGGCCAGCTTGGTCGAGCTGACCTGCATGCCCAGCCCTTCGACGGTCACCGCCTCGGGATGAACATCAATTTAGTACCCTTCATGCCAAAATGGCCGCGGACGTCAGCCCGGGCCGATACGAGTCCGCCGAGCTTGACCTTGCCCTGAACGCGGACCGAGTCGCCTTCAAAGGTAACGCTCGGATCGCTCAGGCCGTCGATTTTCTTGACAGATAGGCTCTAAGTCTTCGCGGCGAATGGACGCCGTCATATCCCCGCTGTCGACGCGGGTCACCCGCAGTTCCTGATAGACCAGGGCCTGGAGGGGCTGGAAGTGAACACCATAGAGGTTACTGTCAAAATTGGCGAACTTCAAATCGCCGGCCATAAAATTCGTGGCATGAACGGTAACCGCGTCGATATCGCCGAGAAAAATCTTGGCTCCCGGCGATGCCTGGACGCGGACGTCATCGTTTTGCAAATTAAATTTAGTAGACAACGCCTGTGACAGACCGACTTCGGCCAGTTGCGGCGCAAAAGAGTTGGCGCCGACCAAAAAGACCGCAGCCAGGACACAGACAATGATCCATCTCTTCATTTAAGGCTCCTGCTTCGATAACTTCTTTTCCTTAGCCTGTTGTAAATAGCCTTCGATAAAGATATCGAGGTCGCCGTCCATGACGGCTTGGATATTCCCCGTTTCGACGTTGGTCCGATGATCCTTGACCAGGTTGTAGGGTGGAATACGTAGGACCGAATCTGGCTCCCCCATTCGATTGCCTGGTGGACGCCGCCGATTTCGGCCTTCAGTTTTTCCTGTTTTTCCTGTTCTAATTCAAAGAGCTTAGCCCGTAAGTATTTCAGGCACATTTCCTTATTCTGGAGCTGGGACCGTTCATTCTGACACTGGACGACGATGCCCGTCGGAATGTGGGTCATGCGGACGGCGGAACTCGTCTTGTTGACGTGCTGGCCGCCGGCACCGGAGGCTCTAAAGTAGTCGACGCGGACGTCGTCCATATTGATTTCGACTTCTACGTCGTCAGGCAGTTCCGGCATGACATCGACGGCCGTAAAGGACGTATGGCGGCGGGCGGCGGCGTCAAAAGGAGAAATGCGGACCAGGCGGTGAACGCCTTTTTCCGATTTCAAATAGCCGTAAGCATAGTCGCCTTCGACGCGGAAGGCTGCACTCTTGATGCCCGCTTCGTCGCCGGGCTGCATGTCGAGGACAGTCAGTTTATAACCGTTCCGTTCGGCCCAGCGGGTATACATGCGAATCAGCATCTGCGCCCAGTCCTGGGCTTCCGTTCCGCCGGCACCGGCGTGGAAGGTAATGAGGGCGTTGCAGTTGTCGTACTCGCCGGACAACAGCAAGAGGACTTCCCGCTTTTCAATGTCCCGCAAGAGGTCGTTGTACTGCTTTTCGATGTCGGCGGCAAAGGAGGCGTCGCCGTCTTCCATGGCCATGTCGAGGTAGTCGATGAGGTCATCGGCTTTGCGGACCAGCGTTTCGTGGCCTTCGACTTCGGTCTTGAGCAGGGTCGCTTCCTGAGAAATCTGCTTGGCCTTGTCCGGGTCGTTCCAGAATGAAGATCACTCATCTGGATATCCAAATCCATGATCCGTTCTTTTTTCCGAGGTAAGTTAAAGTGAATCCCCGATTTCTTGTATTCTTTGTTTTAAATCTTCCAGCGGTTTACGCATTTCATCCAGTAACACAATTAATCACCAACTTTTCAGTTAAATATCGTTTATCGGCCGGGTAAGCCTGGGCCTTCGGTTTATTTCTGTTCTTCATCGCGCTGAATGTCTTCGGCGCTGACGGGTTTGCTTTCTTCGTGGACTTCATGAGCGCCCTGCAGGTGGTCTTCGGCCTGAGGTACGGGCTTGCTGTACGTAACCTGAATGTGGTACAGGAAGGTAATGACCGTCCGCTTGATCGATTCGACCATTTCCGAGAACATTTCGTAGGCTTCGAATTTGTATTCGACCAAGGGGTTCTTCTGACCGTAAGCGCGGAGGTTGATCCCTTCTTTTAAGGCATCCATGGCGTCGAGGTGATCCATCCACTTGCTGTCGACGACGCGGAGCATGACGGCCTTTTCCAGTTCCTTCATGGTCTGTTCGCCAAATTCGTTGAACCGTTCTTCATAGAGATCGACAGCGATTTTCTTCAATTTTTCCTGAACTTCGACACGGCTCATATTTTCCAGTTCTTCGACGGTGACGGCGTGCTTCGGTACGAAGTACTGCTGCATCTGGGCCAAGAGGCCGGCAAAGTCCCATTCTTCCGGATACAGTTTTTCATCGGCATACTTGTCGAGTTCCGACAGAATGATGTCGTCGACCATGCCCATGATCGTATCCTTGAGGTCGTCGGCGGTCAGGACCTGGCGGCGCTGGTTGTACAATACTTCACGCTGCTGGTTCATGACGTCGTCGTATTCAAGGACGTATTTACGGATTTCAAAGTTGTGGCTTTCGACTTTCTTCTGAGCCTTTTCAATGGACCGGGTAATCATGTTGGCCGTAATCGGTTCGTCTTCATCCATGCCCAGCTTATCCATGAAGCGGGAAATGTTTTCCGAGCCGAAGATACGCATCAAGTCGTCTTCCAGGGACAGGAAGAACTGCGTCGTCCCCGGGTCGCCCTGACGGGCCGCACGACCGCGCAGCTGATTGTCGATACGACGGCTTTCGTGGCGTTCCGTACCGATGATCATCAGGCCGCCGAGGTCGGCAACACCTTCGCCGAGCTTGATATCCGTGCCGCGGCCGGCCATGTTGGTAGCAATGGTGACCATGTCGCGCTGACCGGCGTTCTTGATGATTTCAGCTTCTTTTTCATGGTACTTGGCGTTCAGCACGTTGTGAACGATATTTTCTTTATTGAGGAGCTGACTTAAGATTTCCGACTGATTGATCGACGTCGTACCGACCAGGATCGGCTGGCCCGTGGCATGGCGCTTGATGACTTCCCGCACGACGGCGCGGTACTTGGCGTTCTTGGTCTTATAGATGACATCGGGCAAGTCCTTACGGATGGCCGGTTTATTGGTCGGAATGACGTAGACGTCGAGCTTATAAATCTTATTGAATTCGTCTTCTTCCGTCTTAGCCGTACCGGTCATGCCGGCCAGCTTGTCGTACATACGGAAGTAGTTCTGGAAGGTAATCGTAGCCAAAGTCTTGCTTTCGCCCTGGACCTTGACGGCTTCCTTAGCTTCAATGGACTGATGCAGGCCATCGCTGTAACGGCGGCCGAACATGAGACGGCCCGTAAATTCGTCGACGATGACGATTTCGCCGTTTTTAACGACGTAGTCCTTGTCGCGGTGCATCATGAAGCGAGCCCGCAGGGCCTGGATGACCAGGTGGTTCAAATCGAGGTGTTCGTTGTCGAACATGTTGCTGATGCCGAGCATCTTTTCGACTTTGGCGACACCGGAATCGGTCGGGGCGATGGTCTTCTGCTTTTCATCCATCGTGTAGTCTTCTTTATCGAAGTGCTTGACGATGGCAGCCAGGGTGCTGTACAATTCGGTCGATTTTTCACCGGGCCCGGAAATGATCAGCGGCGTCCGCGCTTCGTCGATGAGGATCGAGTCCACTTCGTCGACGATACAGTAGTTCAGCGGCCGCTGTACCATCTGGTCGGCACTGATAACCATGTTGTCACGCAGGTAGTCGAAACCAAATTCGTTGTTCGTCCCATAGGTAACGTCGGCGTTGTAAGCCCGGCGGCGCTGTTCATAGGTCAGGTCGTGGACGATGAGGCCGACGGAAAGGCCGAGGAACTTATAGATACGGCCCATGTCTTCACTGTCACGGGTAGCCAGGTAGTCATTGACGGTGACGACGTGGACGCCCTTACCGGTCAAGGCATTGAGGTATACCGGAAGAGAAGCGACCAAGGTCTTCCCTTCACCAGTACGCATTTCGGCGATATCCCCGCGATGGAGGACGATACCGCCCAGGATTTGGACGTCAAAATGACGCATCCCCGTTACCCGACGGGATGCTTCACGAACGACGGCAAAGGCTTCGGCAGAATATCATCCAGCGTTTCACCGGCTGCCAGACGATTTTTGAATTCAAAGGTCTTTTCCTGCAGCGACGAATCGCTCAATCCGGCTAATTTCGGCTCCAGATCATTGATGCGGCGAACGATGGGCCACATCTTCTTCAGTTCATGCTCCGTATTATTTCCGAGCAGTCTTTGTATGAGTTTATTTAACACCTATCCGAGACCTCCAATTTACAAAATCTGCAATCTACTCTGTTATATCATATCAATTATACATTATACCCCGTGAGCGTCATACTTTGCAATAGATGGAAGGAAATTAGGCAGTTCCGCCGTTTTCCGGTTTCCGAGCCTTCAGCTGGCATTTCATCTATTTT
>ENA-OQDW01001147-OQDW01001147.1-human-gut-metagenome-genome-assembly--contig:-NODE-1147-length-9932-cov-1.945640_pt1 | contig 9932 bp, 10 predicted proteins | sample MGYA00242784_ERZ504613 | MGnify/ENA primary metagenome ERZ504613 (study PRJEB26092, sample SAMD00036330) | human gut metagenome | host: Homo sapiens | study: EMG produced TPA metagenomics assembly of... | reverse complement strand
GGTTCAACATATATTCGGACAGGAAAATTACCAGTAGAATTGATACCTTTTCTGCCTGCACTGGAGAGAAACCGGGAAGGTATTTGATACCGTACTTTTCCGGGTTCTGCCCGGCATGGACGATAAGAGAACATTATTATGATACCAAAAAATAAAAACCAATACCACTCTCACTGCATAAAAGAGTGGTATTTTCATTTGAATTAATAAAATGAAAGACCAAAAAAGATTATTACACAAGTGCCTATTAGAAGACATTCCAGCTTTTGTAATATGCGGAACAGATATTTGTTCCGTCCAAGCAATGGAAGCATATTACCAGATAGCAGTAGAAAAAGGTTGCAATAGCAATTTTTTAGAAGACTTGAAATTAGCTATAGAAGATTTCAAGGCTTTTCAATGTGAGGAACCTGAAAAAGTTAAAATACCCGATTAAATCATGGAAGAAAGCAAAGAATTACAAAAACTATATGGATTCATGCAAGCATTCATTTATATAACTGTTTGCATAGAGATTCTACTATTTGTTCATTTTCCCTTTAGTGAACAATTATGCCCTTATTATCAAAAATGGCAAAAATTCCTATCTATTCTAATATTCTTTATAGTAAACTATTTACATTCTTTATTATAATGGTTACTTGCATTGGAACACGTTCAAAAAAGGATTTAGAATTAGACCCGACTAAACAAATCATTTTTCCTTTAATCTTTGGATTCATAATGTTCTTTGGAAGTATATGCTTTCTTTTCTTTAAAGAAAAGGAGAAACTAGTTTAGAATGGTATAATATAGCTTACATTATACTATCAATAATTGGAGCGACATTAATAAATTCAGCTCTAGATAACATTTCCAAACGTATTAAATCAAACTTTATGAAAGATAGATTTAATATAGAGAATGAAAGCTTTGAACAATCTAAAGACAAGGTAGAAACAGAATTCTCTGTCAATATTCCGATGAAGTTTTTCTACAATAGAAAGTGGCATAATGGGTGGCTGAATATATGTAACTGTTTTCGTGGAACTTTCGTAATAGGAACGCCTGGAAGTGGTAAATCTTTTTCTGTTATAAATTCTTTTATAAGACAACATTCAGCTAAAGGATTTGCAGAAGTTGTTTACGACTTCAAATTTCCTGAACTTGCCAAAATTGCATATTATAATTATCAAAAGAACAAGCAATTAGGAAAAATACCAAGTAATTTCAAGTTCAATGTCATTAATTTTTCTGATATTGAATATAGTAGAAGAATAAACCCATTGAAACGAGAATATATAGAAATCCTAGCAGATGCAACAGAAACGGCAGAAGCATTATATGAGAGTTTACAAAAAGGCGACAAAGGAAGTGGAGGTAATAGCGATTTTTTTAAAACATCAGCAGTAAACTTGTTAGCAGCTTCTATTTATTTTTGGTCTAGATACGAGAATGGCAAATATTCAGATTTACCGCATGTACTGGCTTTCCTTAATCAAGAATATGACGTACTTTTTAAAGTCCTCTTTTCCGAACCTGAATTAAAATCACTAGTTTCCCCATTTGAAGCTGCATATAAATCAGGAGCAGTGGACCAATTAGAAGGACAGATGGCAAGTCTAAAAGTACAGTTATCAAGACTGGCTACTAAAGAATCTTTTTGGGTATTTAGTGGCAATGATTTCAATTTAAAAGTATCAGATAAAAAAGACCCTAGTTATCTTATCATTGCAAATAACCCTAAAACACAAAGCATGAATAGTGCTTTAAATGCACTTATCATTAACCGATTAACTAGACTTGTCAATACAAAAGGTAACTACCCTACTTCAATCATAGTAGATGAATGTCCCACATTATATTTTTATCAACTTGCAACACTACTTTCTACTGCACGTAGCAATAAGGTTTCAATTTGTTTGGGATTACAGGAACTACCGCAATTAGAAGAACAATACGGCAAAGCTACCGCAAAAACTATAACTTCTATTATAGGTAACACTTTATCCGGGCAAGCTAAAGCTCCTGAAACTTTAGATTGGCTACAAAAACTATTTGGAAAAGTTAAGCAAGTAAAAGAAGGTGTTACTATCAGAAGAAACGAAACAACAATTAATATGAATGAACAAATGGATTTTGTTATCCCGGCATCCAAAATATCTTCATTACAAGCTGGTACATTAGTAGGGCAAGTTGCATTAGATTTTGGACAAGAAGATAATTTTCCAACAGCGATGTACCATTGCAAAACCAATTTAGATTTAAAAAAAATTAAGAAAGAAGAAGAAGCCTACAAAGAACTGCCAAAAGTATATAACTTTGGGACAGCAGATAATAGAGAGAAATTACTGCAAAAAAACTTTAAGAGAATATACGACGAAGTAGAAACAGTAATAGAACAATATGTATAACATTACATTACCAATTTTAGGCACAAGGTTAAAGCAAATCCGAGAGCATATAGGATATTCCCAAGCTCAATTAGCAGAACAGCTGAACTGTAAACAAAATGCGATTTCAAATCTTGAACTAGGAAAAGGGGGCAGCCTAAAACTTTTATTTCAAGTGCTGAATTTTTATTCTAACTATGTTTTTATAGATTTAATATTTAGTGAAAAGTTTTATCTGATTTCTAATACAGAAGAAGATGAAGCGCAAAAAGCCAATTATAATTCTGTTATAATAGAAATTATAAGACAATCAGAAAAAAACTATGAGGATGCTATGTCAAACGCTAAAAAAGAGCTAGAAGCTAATCTTCAAAAAGCCATCAATTTATTACAGCCCTAATAAAATAAAAGAGAGTACAAAATACTCTCTTTTATTTTCCAATATTACTTTAAAGAATTTGTGATACCTATTCTTTTGGAGTTCTGGCACTGATGGGCGTATATAGCATGATGAAATGATACCGAATTATCGTCCTGGTACACCCTGAAGAACTCCTTTTTGATACCAAATACAAAAAGCTGCTGGAAGCCGGACACAAAGAATTGATACCATAAAACTATAGGGAAAAAGAAGAAGGACAAAATGCCATATTATATATAAATAATATGAATATGTGATTAATATCCTTCACTCCCGAAACCCAGAAGAGCAACACGAGAATCTTCTTTTCCCTAATGTCCATTTCATAAAATGATACAGTATAATAACAAATACTTATAATATGAAAAGAGAGCATCCAAATACATACCTTTTAACAATACAATCGAAATCAATCTATCCTATCTAATTCTATTATAGCTACTTTCTCTTTATCTGGACTTGCTTCATTTTGTATAAGAGTTATATGTTTTTGGGTATAGCTTTTAATAACCCAAGGAGCACCACCTAAATATAAAGCATTGCTATTAAATATGATATATTTTCCTTCTATTTTGTAAGTAATATCAATTTCATCGTAACTTTCCCAATTTACTTTCCCCGATTGAGTATCTATAAATTGCATACCTACTCCCATATTGGGAACTACCCAAGCATCACAACGACCTGTACCACGCCATGAGGTTTGATATAGTTTTTGGGGAGTAAGTTCTCCTATTTGTACCTCTGGATTTTATCATCACAACTTGTAAAACTTATGTTTACTAAAAATAATGCCCAAAGCATTAATAAGCAAGATTGTTTAAAATAATGTACCATGTATTAAAATAGATTATATTAATATAAATACCAGACTTCAAAATTACAATCCTATAATTGTGTATAGATTTGCTAATGTTGCTATTGAAATCTGTTTTTCTACTAAATTAGAAGCCCATGAACTAAGACCATATACTTCCAGCAAACTCTCATCTCTTTCATCTGCAAAAAATGAAAAACAGAGTTTGGTAGTTGGGTCGTATAAATATTCCATATTAGTTGCCTCATGATAGTACTTACAGAAACCTTTTTCATTGAAGTTCTCCAAAACCATACATAGCGGAGAACGCATTTGAGGATTAATACGCTTTCTAGTATTATAACTTATCTGAATATCAGAGCTGAAATACCTTGATATTTCTGCCGATATAATTTGGGCTTTTTTGATAAAAACATTATCATCTTCATTTTGCCTTAATTCCGCATCCGTAGCATTACTTTTACTCAATACTATTTGGTCACCCTGTCTTGTTGTTAACACAGCAGCTACATCATATAAACTTTCTCCCGAAGCAGATGTCTTTGTCAATACTCTTGCAATCGTAATAGACGGAGTATAAAGTCTTGTAACAGGAAGAAGAATTTCCTTAGAAGTATCATCAAAACGTCTTTGAAAGTTTCTTTCCAGTACAAAATCCGACATTGGATATAATCCTTCTTCTATTAAATCAATCACTGTATGATTTTTTGAATCATTTAATGATTTTCTCCAAGATTGCAAGTTTATATTTATGTCTTTAAGTGCCATTGTAGTATTCACTACACCTGTTTCATCTTGAATACCACCCAATGTTTTTACACGTATAAATATATCTTGTCTTTTGTAAACTGTAGAATCAAAAGTACCATCCTTTCCATTAAATCCGAACGACCCATTAAGTGAATCACCTTTATATACAAGTGAAGCATTAATATTTTTCTCTAAGGATTTAGTTTTCTGTTCAACATTCGTATTTGAATCCGCATTACCCATATATTGCGCAAAAGCTCTTCCACCTGTATAATAACCAACAACAACAAAATCTCCATATGAATCAATGATAGATGATATAGGAGAGGTATATAAATTATTAATAAAAGACCTTCTTAAAAACTGCCTTGCAAACACTTTATTAGAACCATTGGAACTTAACAAGGTAAATTTGCCATGAGCAAACAATATATTCATTTCCCCATAAGCTTGTTCTTTTGATTCATTAATAAAAGTTCTAAATGTTTCGGTTGTCGTTTTCTTTTTCCCTATAGAAAAAAATCCTAGATTTAAAGAAAATCCACTTTTCACAGTTTTACTTATTGATGAAAAATGCGTATAATTATTAAAATCATAATAAGCAAACGATGACTGGTCGTTCCAGTTAGGATAATTTTCATCAATATATGATTCATCATATTCTTTTAGAGATTCAATATCAAGTATGGAATGCGTAAAGTTATCAAAATCACTTGGTATATAATTCCCCTTAAGCAATTTATAACCATAACCTAGATATTTATCAGTTCCCCCAATCATCTCACCACTTCTTGTCAACTCTTCATCAAAAGAAGGTTGTCCTGTAATAACATCTGGAAGAGATGGATTACGTTCTTGAAGAATCACATCATCACATGAATAATCAGTTTCAACCACTGTATTTTGCTGTGCGCATAAGTTCAAATCCTCTGAAACAAGCTATAAACAATGGAGCTATAACAGATAAAATTATTATATATAATATTGATTTCATAATCTTTTCTTATTGCAGATTATTATTAGATAAACTTTTCATATATTCTTCTAAAGGAATTGTTACTATTTCGTCTGGTTTTGCCTTTGATGTAGTATTTATTATTCCATACCAAGAACCTTTAAATTTAACTTCTCTATCATTAGCCTCATTTCCATTACGATAAGTCATAGTAATAGTATAGTCAGCCTTTACACTATATTTCTTTAAATAAGTCGTTACTTTAATTAAAGATGGCTCATCAACTTCTACCGGAATAGTCACCGATAATGTTTTAGGTATCTCATACGTTGTGGAAGTATAAGGAGCTCTAGGCAAAAATATTGTTGAATCAGGCATTTCCCCACTACTAAAATTGCCAGGGGCAATAAATTGCCCGGTATTATTGCAGGACGTAAAAACATTTGTTCTTCATTTGCCATTGGAATTTTCAAAGCTCCTTTTTCTGTATAACAAGAAGTATCTTTTACATCTTTTTTTGCATAAATTGTAATATTTGATGGTCCAGCAACTGCTCCTGTCTGACCATTTGAATACACAACAACAGGGTCTAATTCCGTCACTACAGCTTTAGGTTCAAATGCTATTTCTTTTACTTTAAATTTATCCTGAAACTCTAATAGAAACTCTTGCTGTGGTTGCTTATTATATTTTGCATACCCTACCTGCCCATTACTCTTTACTTCTATAGAATAATTAAACACACTCCAAGGATTATTGGGGTCTGCCGTTCCTAAATATGTCTGATTTTCAATATTAAAATATCCTTTATATGTTGATGGTATAAGGTCCCAACTTCCAGAACTTATATCTTCCGAGTCCCAAACAAAAACAAGTTTATTGTTTGGGTCATTGTTATATTGACCACAAACCAATGGCTTATTATAAGACTTTGAATAAATCAAATATGGTATTCCACTACTAGGTGGCAAAATCTTTAAATAGAATTTTGAAGAACTATAAGCTGAAAGTATCAATTCTTTTCTCATTCCTTGAGTAGAAAGATAAGGCTGTCCAACCACTCCACCTCCTCTGACTTCAACGCAAAAGGAAGCTCTCTAACAGCATACATATTTGATGAATAAAATTCATCTGTCTCAGGATAATAAGAATAAGATTTCGTTTCTGGCTTTTTTTTAAACTCATCTATATTAGAAAACAGACTCACAGAGTCAGCAACAGAGATAGCTCTTGACTGGATTGAACTTTCTGATGTTTCCGAAAAATCATATAAAAGTTCAGAACTTTTTTCACAAGAGACAAGACCAATAGTCATTGCTCCTACCAATAATTGACTTACGCCCCAAAAAGAATAGAATTTTTTTTTCATAAATATAGTTTTAAAATTATGTCCTTAGAAACAAATACACAATAGAGTTCACGTAGATTTACTTTCTGACGCACGCGAATACGCCACATATACAAAAGGACGAAGAGAAAACAAATCCATGATGCCAAAAACTTTTAGGTAAATATATAAATAGCTCTTACAGCATATTACGTTAAGAGCTATTTATCCCAAAAAGTCAGTTATATTTTACTTAATTTCCCGAAAGACTTAGCCAAAGACGAACTGTTCTTTTAGCCTTATTCTGTTCTCCTTCTAGAATCTTTGCATCACCTTTCTTATAGCTTATTTTTAATTGAGAATCAGTCTGTATAGCATCATATAGAGGAAGCAAAAAGAAATTATCTTCATCTAAAAGTTTTTCCATTATTAACGGAATAATATTTTTACCCATCGCTTGCATTTCTTTAAACTGTGGTAATGTTGTATAAGCGAGAGTACTTGAACTATATTTAGTTTGTGGATTTATTGAAATTTCTTCGTTCCATGAATTAAACAAATCGTTAAACTTAGTCTTTACCTCACAATTAATATTTGCAGCTTTATCAATGACAGCTTGTTTTTCTGCATCAGAAAGTTCAATATCTTCTTGTGCTATCTGTTTTGCAAGTTCCTTTATCTCCGACATATCAGTCTTTGTTCTACTCTCGATAAAAGAAACCAAAATTCTACCATACAAAGTGCCAGATAGCTCACTCCTTTTATGGGTAATACGCAAATAACGCCCAAGTTTGACTCCCAAGTACCGCTACTATATACAACACTTCCATGAGTCATATCTATACTACTTGTTCCCCAACCATCAACAGTAGCATTGCTACCTTCTGTACTAGTCTGTTCATAATTACAAGACGAACCATATAAAGTTTTAGCATTTTTATACTGTTCTATAAAATCATTGTAAAAAGATTCTGGGTCAATCCATTTGTTAGTTATCCCCATAGAATAAGCAATACAATTATATGTACCTGTTGCTTCTCCTGTTACAGAAATATTATTTACATCTAAATTTGGGAAATCCTTTTTAAGATTATCCTTTTCCGCTTGTGTAGGAACCCTTCTCATAGAAGCAGCTCTAGTAGTAAGTTCGTTTGGATTGGCATTATCCTCCACAGAACCAATCTCTTCGTTTTGCTGACAAGCAATAAGACTAAAAGAGAAACCTAATAAAATTAAAATTTGTTTTCTCATAAAACGATATTTTTAAGTTAGTAATTATTCAGCAAATGCATTTGCATATCGCAAATATACAATACAAATTGTATATAATATAAGAATTATATTGTTTTTTCCACTGTTAATGCTTAAAAACATAATATATTTGCTATTTTTGCAATATACAATCTAAATTATACTAATATGGAAAAAACTTATCATTCATTAAAAGACTTTGAACTATCCTATGGGAAAAATGCTATTGAGAGAGCAAATGATTTCCAGCAGTACATTGAGCAACTAAATGATTTCGGATGTAAAAGCTATTGGATAACTTCACATACAGGTATCGGTTCAACAATGGCAATTGAAGGCTTCAACGAACCTGTTATTGCATTTATTTCTAATGATTATTTAGGTATGTCACAAAGAGAAGAAACTAAACAAGCAGGTATAGATGCTATAAAAAAATATGGAACAGGTGCTTGCGCTGCACAAGTAATAGGTGGTTATCTCGACATACACCAACAGCTAGAGAAAGAAATAGCTTCTTTTGTAGGACAAGAAGAAGCTATTTTATTTTCTTCCGGATTTGGAGCAAATGCCGGAATACTAAGAGCCTTATTGGGTCAAAATGATATTGCATTGATAGACCCTTATATCCACACAAGCGCAATGGCTGGACTAAAAGGAACAAATATAAAACGAATTGGGCATAACGACCTAGAATATTTGGAGAAGGTACTAAAAGAAGTCAAAGGGCAATATCAAACTAAACTTGTAATAATAGATGGTGTATATTCCCAGGATGGGGATTTGTCTTTACTTCCGGAAATTATTACTCTTTGCAAGACTTATGAAACCATGCTGATGTTAGATGATGCACATGGAATAGGAGTAATGGGAGCCAATGGCAGAGGAACAGCTGAATACTATAACTGTTTAGGTCAAATTGATATTATTACTGGCACATTCAGCAAGTCATTTGGTTGCGTAGGGGGATTTGCAGCAGCTTCGAAGAAGATAATACAATACTTGAAATTTTATGCGGACAGCAATGTGTTTTCAGCAGCCCCTACCCCACAAGTCACAGCATCCATACTAAAAGCTTTAGAGATTATAAAAAAAGAACCACAAATAAGAAACCAAACTTTGGGAAAATACGAACTATCTTAGAAAACGGTTGAAAGAAGAAGGGTTCGACATAGGAAAATCTGTTTCCCCTATTTTTCCTATTATGATAAGAGATAATAAAAAGGTTTACGAAATTGCTAAAATGTTGCAAGAAAAAGGTATCTTTACAATTGGAATTGTATATCCGGCTGTAAGAACCAAAGAAGCAAGATTAAGGGTCAGCGTTCTTGCCACGCATAAACTCGAACAATTAGAATCTTTAGTCAATACTCTTAATGATATAAATAAGAACATAAAAATAAAATAATAATGAAAGAAAGGAGAAAGCGAAGAAGTGCCAAAGACATAAAGGAAAGCATTATTAATGCGACAACCCATTTAATTGAAACTGAAGGATTTTCTAATCTAACAGTTACAGGTATTATGCGACAAGCTGAAATTGAGCCTGTACAATTCTATAACAGATATGATGATTTGAATAAGTTCATTGACGAGTATGTAAAAAAATACGACTATTGGTTTAGCGATATTGTAAAATCACAAAAACAATCTAGTAACGATAAAGCACTATATATGAACATTCTTGTAGGTTTATTTCAATCTTTATCAGAAAATAAAATCATGCAAGAACTTCTAAAATGGGAACTAGCTAATAACAATGAAACTAGTCAACGTACCGCTCAACTACGGGAATTGCACACGTTACCTTTATGCCAAAAATTCTCAAACATATTCTCCAATACAGATATTGACATTGTAACTATATCTGCACTAATAATAGGAGGAATATATTATCTTATTTTGCATGATAAACTTTCAACTTTCAGTGGAATAGACTTAAAAAAGAATCTGACAAACAAAAAAGTTATTAAGGCTATAAGCAAATTGTCAGACATTTTATTTACGTTTATACCTTCTTCTATTACTAAAGAAAATATTGA
>ENA-OQDW01001146-OQDW01001146.1-human-gut-metagenome-genome-assembly--contig:-NODE-1146-length-9932-cov-2.604182_pt1 | contig 9932 bp, 9 predicted proteins | sample MGYA00242784_ERZ504613 | MGnify/ENA primary metagenome ERZ504613 (study PRJEB26092, sample SAMD00036330) | human gut metagenome | host: Homo sapiens | study: EMG produced TPA metagenomics assembly of the... | reverse complement strand
CCTCATTTTTATTAAAAAAGGTACAACATTCATCATGTGAATATTATACCTATAATTAATAAATATTATCTATACGCTCTCTCGTATATACCGCAATCTCTTCATCAGTAGTTTCCTGAGGGTCTCTTACGAACAATCTCATCATTGTTGCCCTTGCGTTCTTAGCAAGTGTCATTGCTTCTTCCTTCTTTATTCCGTAATCAGACATCTTAAGGTCATCAACTCCACATGCCTTCTGTAATTCAAGAAGCGCTGTGATGAAATCTTCCGGTTTAGACGCATCTTTCATTCCAAGAAAATGTGCCATATCAACGAATCGTTCATCACATACATGCTTATTAATCCAGAATGTGAAGTACTCCTTAGACAGCATGATAAGTCCTGCTCCATGAGGAAGCTCCGGGTGATATGCACTCATTGCATGCTCCATAGAATGTTCAGATATGCATGATGTTACAACCATTGAATAGCCTGACATTGTATTAGCGTATGCAACATGTTCTCTTGCCTCAATATCGTTACCATCCTTAACTGCTCTTGCAAGATATTGTCCGATATTTTCAATCGCGGCACGCTGAATCATATCTCCCATAATATTATGTTTGTTGCTTATATACCCTTCCAATGAATGAAAAAGCGCATCAAATCCCTGATATGCAGTGAATTTCGGTGGAACTGTTTTCATAAGCTCAGGGTCAACAATTGCATACTTTGCAAACATGCCCGCCATTCCACCAATACCAATCTTTTCATTAGTATCAGGATTAGAAATTACTCCAATAGTATCAAACCTCTGAGCTGTTCCTGCTGATGTAGTAATTGCAATCCATGGAAGCATCTCATTAGGAGGTGTCATCTTACCACCTGATGGACTGTTAGCATAATCCCACAGATTATCTGATGGCTGTGGAATGAACATTGCCATATTCTTAGCCGCGTCCATAACTGAACCGCCACCTAAAGCAACAACAAAGTCAACTCCATTCTCGCGACCAATTCTTGCGCCTTCTTCAACTGCTGACTTCAGCGGATTAGCTCCTATTCCGTTATAAAGCACATATGAAACATCAGCCTGTTTAAGTTCATCTATTGTTCTGTCAAGTGAACCATTCATCCTTGCAGACTTTCCATTGCTTATAACAAGAAGTGCTTTCTTTCCTGGCATCTTAAGAGTATGAAGCTTAGAAAGACTTCCGCATCCAAATACGACATCTACTGGTGAAAAAAACTGATATTCATTCATGATTACTCCTCTCTGAAATTAATACTGCCATCTGCAGCATTCATTCCATCAACAATAGCCAGAGATTCAAGCTGGTATCCAAGGTTACGGATAATCTGTCCACCCTGCTGGAAGCCTTTCTCAACTGCGATTCCAATACCTTCAACAGTTCCGCCTGCCTGATTGACAATAGATATAAGTCCCTGGAGTGCACATCCGTTTGCAAGAAAATCATCAATAATAAGTACATGATCCTCTGGACCTACAAACTTCTTAGATATAAGAACCTGATTCTTGCACTTATGTGTAAATGATTCAACTTCCGCAGAATACACATCACCATCAATATTGACACTCTGTGACTTCTTTGCAAATACAACCGGTACATCAAAGCATTCTGCAACTATACATGCAATACCAATTCCTGAAGCCTCAATTGTTATAATCTTATTAATATTCTTTCCGGCAAATCTTCTCTTAAATTCTTCGCCCATCTGCTTGAAAAGCTTAACATCCATCTGATGATTAAGAAAACTGTCTACTTTAAGAATGTTGCCTTCTTTGACAACTCCGTCCTTCATAATTCTTTCTTCAAGAAAATTCATAGTAATGATTCCTTTCGTAAGTAAATTATCTGTCATATTATAAGAAATTATTCTAACATTACAAGGCTCTATGGTCAATCAATTTTAATTATCTTTTACACCTGCCATTGCAATCTGGTCAGGAGTTATAGGAAGCTCGTAAAATCTCTTTCCTGCCGCATGGCTTAATGCATCTGTAATTGCAGGAAGCGGTGTATTAATTACAACCTCTCCGATTGATTTCGCACCAAAAGGACCTGCATTCTCGTAACTACTCTCAAACTCAACATTAATATGTCCAATATCCATTCTTGATGGAATCTTGTACTGTAAAAATGAGTTCTCATACAGCTTGCCTTTATCTGAATATGTGATATTCTCTGACATTGTCATTCCGATTCCCTGTAAGATACCGCCCTCTGCCTGTACTCTTGCAAGGTTAGGATTAACAGGTGTTCCACAATCAACACATGCGTCATATTCAACAACACGGCTCTCACCTGTGAGAAGGTCAACCTCGACCTCCGCTGCTCCAACCATGAATGGTGGTGGTGAAATAGGTGATGTATGTGTATTGGTAACTGAAAGTGCTATATCATTACCACACATGGATGCTGTTGATATATCGGCCAGGGTTACACATTTATCCTTGTTCTCACCTGATTCGCATATTACTTTCTTTCCGTCAAATGTGACATCACATTTCTCGCATCCTAACATCTTAGCACCAAGCTTTTCGATTCTGTCTCTAAGTTCTAATGCACATTTTTCAACAGCCTTACCAGTTACATATGTTGTACTTGATGCGTATGAACCTGAATCATAAGGTGATATGTCAGTATCTGCACCAAATACACTTATATTGTCTGTGCTGCATTCAAGAACCTCTGCTGCAATCTGTGCAAGTATTGTATCACAGCCTGTTCCCATATCAGCAGCTCCGATGTTCATAGTATATACACCTTCATCATTAAGCTTTAGTGTCGCACTGCCGACATCAACCCCTGATATGCCTGACCCCTGCATTGCCATGCCCATTCCGACAAAACGTGCCTTAGTATCAGAAATCTTTCTCATAGGATATTTCTCATCCCATTTAATCATCTCTTTGACCTTTGCAAGACATCTGTCAAGCGCACAGCTTGTATTAACCTGTCCATAGTAAGCAGGCATTACATCGCCCTCTTTTACTATGTTCTTAAATCTGATTTCAAACGGATCCATATGAAGTCTGTCTGCCAGTTCATTTACAGCTGACTCGACTGCAAAAAGTCCCTGTGTCGCACCATAACCTCTGTAAGCACCCGCTGACATTATATTAGTATATACTACATCACTTACAAAACGGAACGCCTCTGCCTTTCCATATAATGGAATTGACTTGTGTCCAGAAAGACCTACTGTTGTAGGACCATGCTCGCCATATGCACCTGTATTAGATAATGTGTATAAATCAATTCCTTTTACAATACCATCCTTAGTTGCACCAAGTCTTACATGCATCTGCATCTCATGTCTTGGTGATGAAGCTGATAGTGATTCCTCTCTTGAAAAGATAATCTTAGACGGTTTCTTAGTCTTCCATGTAACAAATGCAGGATATATCTCTGATACAGATGTCTGCTTTGCTCCAAATCCGCCTCCAATTCTTGGCTTGGTAACTCTTATCTTAGATGGCGATATTCCAAGTGCATGTGAGATAATTCTCCTGCAATGGAATACTATCTGTGTAGAACTTACGACATGAAGTCTTCCATAAGTATCTATTGTACAGAAAGTTCTGAAAGTCTCCATCATGCTCTGCTGGCATGCCTTAGTATGATATGTCCTGTCAATCACAATATCACACTCATCTAACACTTTATCGATATCTCCGTCGCCACTCTCATCATGCGCGCACAGATTTCTTTTATTATCAGCTCCAACCGGACATAATGCCTCCCAGTTATCCTCAGGGTGTACAAGAATCTCATTATCCTTTGCCTTAGTGAAATCAAGCAATGGTTCAAGCACTTCATATTCTGTCTTAATAAGCTTCATTGCCTTATCAACACAGCGTTCATCAGCACCTGCAACAATGGCAACCGGGTCGCCTATGAATCTTACATGCTTATCAAGAATAAGCCTGTCATAAGGACTTGGCTCAGGATAAGTCTGACCTGCACATGTGAATCTTTTCATATTCTGGTCAACATCTTTATATGTAAATATTGCTTCTATTCCCGGCACCTTCATCGCAATATCAGTATTAATATTCTTTACAAATGCGTTGGCATATGGTGAGCGCAGAAGCTTTACCACAAGGCAGTCCTTAGGTGCAATATCCTCTGTATACACCGGCTTTCCAAGAAGCAGTTCCATCGCATCTTTTTTTCTGACAGCTTTATTAACCGACTTCATCTATTCAGCCTCCTTCGCTTTCTTTGCTTCAAGGAAATTCATAATTCCCCTTAACTGTCCCTCATAACCTGAACATCTGCACAGATTTCCTGAAAGGAACTCCTTTATCTCCTCTTCATCAGGATAAGGATTCTCTCTGAAAAGTGCCAATGCATTCATAACAAATCCCGGATTACAGAATCCGCACTGCTCTGCTCCCTGGTCTGCTATAAATGTGACAAATTCAGACGCCTCCTCCTGTAATCCTTCAAGTGTTGTTACACTGCATTTGTCTGCTCTTGCTGCAAGAACTGAACATGAAAGGACAGGCTTATCATTAAGAAATACTGTACATAAACCACAGTTAGATGTTTCACAGCCACATTTTACACTGTAACAGCCATGCTCTCTCACGAATTCATAGAGTGTCATATCTGCCGTAATATCTGATTTGACAGATTTCCCATTCAACTTAATATCAACTAACATATATTCTCCAATCCGTAATCACCAATTAATCTCTGTTAATATTCTGAAGTGCCCTGCCTGCAAGAACGCCTGCAAGATGGCTTCTATACTCAGCACTTCCTCTCATATTGCCTGCTGTAGGCACATTTGTCTTAACAAATGTACTGAATTCTTCTACTGACTTCTCATTAATACCGCCTGCAAGTATTCCTTCTGTATCTTTAACAACAATTGCTCTTCCCGGTCTTGCACCTATGCAGATATTGCAGACTCCAGTATCTTTAAACTTTACTCCTGCACATGTAAGCACCGGCAGATCTGTTTCTGTTATTCTCACAGCTTCATAAAACATATTCACTGGTCTTTTCTTAACAATAATATTAACAACAATGTCTCTGTCATAATTACGGTCAGCATACTCAGTTAATGGAACAATGCCTCCCTTGTATAATTCTACATAAGAATCCAGTCCAATTAAAAGCGTAAGCACATCAGAAAATCCATATCTTCCATATATGCTTCCACCAACAGTTGCAAGATTCCTGAACTGCACACCTACAATATGCCTTAAAGCCTCCTTGCACAGCCATCTGTATATTCATTAAAACCCTCATGAACTTCTAACTGTCTTAAAGTAGTCATACAGCCAATCTTAAATTCTTCATCTGATTCTTCAATCTTATCAAGTCCAAGCCCTGACATATCAATAGCCGTATTCATTCTGTTGTCGCCCATACGCATCCACATCATGCCGCCGACAATACGGTTAGCTTTCTTCTGATTAAGCTCATAGGCTTCTTCAAGGCTTTCTACTTTCTTATAATTCTGTATAGTAAGCATAAAAACTCCAATCTGTTTATTAGTGATATGAACAACGGACGGTTGTGGCGGGCGCAGACCCGTTACCTGCAGGTGATGGCTCTCATGGCAGCTTAGCTTAGTGGGAGTAGATGCCGCCATCTGCAAAGCCTATTAGTGTGCAGAAAATCAAACGCGCTACGCTTGGACGAGATTTTCTGCACACACCTTTAAGCATATGGCGGCATAACTCCCACACAGCACGCTGCAAATCGAGCCCTCGCCTGCTGGCATCGGGCCTGTGCCCGCCACAACCTGTCTGTCATCCTTCACTACTAAATTCTTTACTCACCAAGAAATCGATAAATAATCTCATTCTCTTTCCTTATATAAATATAACGGCTTGTAAAACCCTTGTCAATCTGATAAAATTCATTCGCTACTATTTATGTAAATTAATTTGTTGGATAATTGTTAGGAAGTCAGCCACGAAAAATTGTTGAGTCCAACGCAGGATGCTTTGGAGCCGCCGGTACTTGGTAAGCGGGAATAGTTGGCACGAAGTGACAACAAATTCCCGCGAACCTAGTACCGCTGCGAGCAACAAGCAGCGAAAGCGTGTCCTGCGTTGAATTTAACAATTTTTCGTGGCGTCCGTTCTAACAAACCTCCACAAACCAATTCACAGAAAGGATTTTAACATGAAGAATTTTAAAAGATTTACCGCCCTCTTTTTAGCAATGCTCATGATTTTTTCATTAGCAGCATGCGGCAATTCCACAACTGCTGATAAGGGCACAGAAGAAGCAACTACTTCAGCATTTGACATAATGTCACAGTTTAATGAGATTGGCGTAAGCTATCCTCTTACTGTTACCGACCAGGCTGGAAGAACCGTAACATTTGAAAAGGCTCCGGAAAAGATTGCATCATCTTACTACATTTCAACAAGCCTTCTTCTTGCACTTGGATTACAAGATAAACTCGTTGGAATCGAAGCCAAGGCTAACACAAGAAATATTTACAAGCTTGCAGCTCCAGCAATCGTGAGCCTTCCTAACATGGGAACAGCCAAGGAATTCAACACAGAAGCATGTGTAGCTGCTGCACCTGATGTTGTATTTCTTCCAATGAAATTAAAGAAAACAGCTGATACTCTTGAAAGTCTTGGAATCAAGGCTGTTGTTGTGAATCCAGAAGACCAGTCACTTTTAGAGGAATGTATAACTCTTGTTGGAAAGATTACTAACAATGTCGGTCGTGCTGAAGCACTTAATAATTCAATCAAGACATTTTTAGCTGATAACAAGACTAATGTTTCTGGCGAGAATACCCCATCTGTATACCTTGCAGGTAACAGCTCTGTTCTCTCAACTGCCGGAAGCAAGATGTATCAGAATACTCTGCTTACTAACGCAGGTGGTAAAAATGTTGCTTCTGAACTTACAGATACCTACTGGGCAAATGTTTCTTACGAGCAGATTCTTGCATGGAACCCTGATTACATCGTTATCGCTGCTGATGCAACATATACAGTCGAAGATATCTTAAATGATGCTAATCTTGCCGGCTGCAATGCTGTTAAGAACAAAAATGTAGTAAAGCTTCCTAATGATATTGAAGCATGGGATTCTCCAGTTCCTGGAAGCTTCCTTGGAAGTATATACATTGCTTCTGTTCTTCACCCGGAAAAGGTAACTAAAGATTTCTATGAGACTTGTGTAACTAAATTCTATGAAAGCTTTTATGGATTTACACCTGCAAAATAATTAAGGATGATTTATGTTCAAGAATATTAATAATTACCGGAACAAAATTATACTATTATCTGTCATGTGGGCACTGCTTCTTATAGCAGTGTTTACATGGTCAGTTCTTACCGGACAGTATCCACTCACATTAAAAGGACTGCTGTCAGGGGACACTATGTCAATTATGGTCTTTAAAAGACTAAGACTTCCACGCGCCATTATGGGTATTATTGGAGGCTTTGGTCTTTCAATATCTGGTTATGTATATCAGATGATATTTAAAAATCCACTGGCATCACCTGATGTTGTCGGTGTTTCTTCCGGTGCTAGTGCCGGCGCAGCTTTTGCTATAGTTGCGGTTTCGTCTTTAACCCCTGTTGTATCAATATCCGCATTTGCCGGAGGAATAATTGCCCTTATAATCACATTACTTGTGGCTTATCTTGTTCCCGGCAGAAACAGTTACACAATTGTACTTGCTGGCATTGCCATTCATTCTGTAGCACAGACAATTCTTATGTTTCTCAAACTTGCTGCAGATCCTGAAAAACAGCTTGCTTCTATTGAATACTGGATCATGGGAAGCCTTAACGGTGTTTCAAAGGACAGCCTTGCTATTCCTTTCTTTGTAACATGTGCAGGCTTTATAAGCATGACTTTATTATACAGACAGATTCTCATTCTCTCGATAAATGAGGATGAAGCTGCCGCTCTCGGTGTCAACGTCACAGTTCTGCGTTTTATTATATTAATTATTGCAACATTAATCGTATCATCAATTATATGTGTAACAGGACTTATCAGCTTTATTGGACTTATTGCACCTCACATTGCCAGATTACTCACAAGACGCAATGACAGATTCACATACATATCAAGCGGACTGGCTGGTGCCATCATCATGACACTTGCTGATATATTTGCAAGAAGTGTATCCTCATCAGAACTTCCTGTAAGCATATTTACATCACTTCTTGGTGCGCCGCTGCTTATAATCCTGCTTATCAAAGCTAATAAAAAGGAGGTTGTATAATGTCCGATTCATTCAATCCTGAATTATATGTTTCAGATGTATCAGTATATTATGGAAGCAAATGTGCTGTCCAGAATGCAAGCTTTAACATTCAGTCTGGACAACTTACAGCAATAATCGGTAATAACGGCTGTGGTAAAACCTCGCTTATAAGAGCTGTCATGAATCTTGTTAAACATAGTGGAAAATGCATGCTTGGTGAACTCCAGCTTGAAAGTATGTCTGTCAGGAAAAGAGCTGGCATGATAAGCTACATTCCACAAAGAACCGGAATAAGCATAAGTATGACTGTAAGAGAAGTGTGTCTGCTCGGATTTAATCCACAGCTTCACATGCTTGAATCGTATAACTCCGACATGAGACATCGTGCTAATAAAGCTATTGATTCCGTAGGACTTGCCGGATTATATGATACAGATTTTCTCACATTAAGCGAAGGCCAGAAACAGTTATGCATACTTGCACGCACACTTATAGAAGATTCGGCGCTTCTGCTTCTTGATGAGCCTGACAGTGCGCTTGATTTTTCTAACCGCCATATGCTTATGAAACATATCCGGAATATTATTTCTGATAACAAATGTGCCCTCATGTGTATACACAATCCGGAACTGGCACTTGAGTACTGCGACAGGATTCTTCTTATGAAAGATGGAAAAATTGTTTCAGATATTGATGTACATGCAGCCAGTCTTTCAGAAATCAATGAAAAAATGTCTCTTATATATGATAATATAAATGTTACTGAATGTACTGATACCAAGGGAAATGTACACAGAATAGTTCTTGCTTTGTAATAGGTGGATTTATGAATAATTGTTATCTGGACGCAGAAGCCGTAATTACATTTTTCAGGATGACCGGCAGAAAACACATTTTTATAACAGGCAGCCGCGGCAGTGGAAAATCTCATCTTGTTAATAATATGTTAAAACATATGTCCGATTCTTTCAATCTGTTACAGAGTCATAGAACGGATACGCCACAGGTTGTCATTAAATCTAATCTGGTTGCTGACAATAAAGAATTCGTAATTGGTGTACCCCGGACATCTGGAATTAATCCTGCATCTAAAGGCAATAATATGATAATTATTGAAGATGGATTTATTAATTGCGCAATTCCTGCTATTAATACACATCTTGATACAACTCCTGAAAAGTTATTCGTTATTGATGAGCTTGGTTATCTTGAAAGCGCTTGTATCCCATTTCAGAAGGCTGTTGAAAAACTGCTTGATAATTCACATGTTTTAGCTGTAATCAGAAAACAATCCACAGAATTTCTAAACAGAATCTGTAACAGGAAGATGTTCTTGTTATTGATATTGACAGCACATTTGAAACGCTTTCTTGCATTATTATGGCTTCCGGTATGTCAAAACGTTTTGGCTCTAATAAGCTGATTACAGACTTTAATGAACGCTCTCTTTTTGAAAATGCAGTATCTATAAGCCATTTTGCCGGCTTTGGTGAGACACTTGCAGTAACAAGACATGATGAAGTTGTCCGTATATGTGAAGATAAGAATATACATTTTCTCCGACACGACATGCCATACAGAAATGAAATGGTCCGGCTTGGAGTTACCAGAATTCTATCAGATAACGCTTCTTCAGGTAATCTGCAGCCTCAGGGAATCCTTTTCCTGCCATCAGACCAGCCGCTTATTACAAGGACAAGCCTGCAGCTTCTGTG
>ENA-OQDW01001145-OQDW01001145.1-human-gut-metagenome-genome-assembly--contig:-NODE-1145-length-9934-cov-2.050882_pt1 | contig 9934 bp, 13 predicted proteins | sample MGYA00242784_ERZ504613 | MGnify/ENA primary metagenome ERZ504613 (study PRJEB26092, sample SAMD00036330) | human gut metagenome | host: Homo sapiens | study: EMG produced TPA metagenomics assembly of... | reverse complement strand
GGCTATGAACAAGACAACTGATAATAACAAACAGCCCACCCGTCGTGCATACTCGCTCGATGCGCTGCGAGCTACGCCATACTGACCATGGTGCTATCCGCCACCGTGGTCTACGGCATATTGCCGGCATGGATGTACCATGCACAGGAACCGCCCCCAACCCATGCCTACCAGCCAGACCTGGCAGGACTGACCTGGGTGGACCTTGTATTCCCCTTCTTCCTCTTCGCCATGGGTGCGGCATTCCCATTCTCGCTGCGCCGCAAGTACGAGAAGGGCTGCAGTATGTGGCAACTGGCCTACGGGGCGGTGAAGCGCGGCGTGCAGCTGATGTTCTTCGCCATCTTCATACAGCATTTCTATCCCTATATGCTCAGTGCACCGCAGGACGTAAGGGCATGGCTGTTGGCATTGGCATGCTTCGCCGTACTGTTCCCCATGTTCATGCGCATACCGTTGAAGATGCCCGAGTGGGCGCATACCTCCATCAAGCTGGGTGCCTACGGTGTGGCTACGGCGATGCTGCTCTGCACGGACTATGCCAACGGAGCGGAGTTCAACCTCTTCACCAGCAACATCATCATCCTGCTGCTGGCCAACATGGCGCTGTTCGGTTCTCTAACCTATCTGCTGACCATGTACAGCTGGTGGGCGAGGGTGGCGGTGTTGGCTGCCCTGGCCGGCGTGGTACTAAGTGCGCAGGCGGACGGCTCGTGGGCACAGATGTTGTGGGGCTATACCCCCGTGCCGTGGATGTACAGGTTTGAATACCTGCGCTACCTCTTCATCGTGTTGCCGGGCAGCATGGCGGGCGAGCTGGTGATGAAGTGGATGAGCCGTCCCACGAGTGAGGACGGTGCGGAAAGCCCCCCCGTAAGGTGGCCTACGCCATGCTGTGCATCTCGGTAGGCATCATCCTGGCCAACCTCGTGGGGCTGTACAACCGTTGGAGCTTCCTCACCCTGATACTCTCCGCGCTGCTCATCCTTGCAGGCTGGTGGCTGACCCGTGGCCTGTCGGACAGCGGCATCCTGTGGCATGACCTGCTCCTGCTGGGTGCGGCACTGCTGCTGGTGGGTCTTTGCTTCGAGCCGTTCCAGGGGGGTATCAAGAAGGACGGGCCGACCTTCGGCTACCTCTTCGTCACCTCCGGACTGGGCTGCATGGCACTGATGGCTTTCCATGTGGTGTGCGACTACTTCTGTTGCCACCGCAGCACGTCGTTCCTCGTCATGTCCGGTCAGAACCCTATGATTGCCTACGTGGCCTGCGACCTTCTCATCTATCCCTTGTTCAATCTCTTGGGAATTATGAAATGGTTGGGTATCTTTGCCACCAATCCGTGGTTAGGCTTCCTGCAAGGCCTGCTGCTCACGTCGATGGCCTTGCTGGTGACGATGTTCTTCACACGCATCAAGTGGTTCTGGAGGACATAAGGAGAGTGACCGGCGATTGATGTATAACGATAATCTGATATATAAAGGATGATGACAAACGGCTGTATGTTCAACCGTTCCCGTCATTCATCCCTTAGAATGGAACAACTAATGATAAAATACAATATGAAAAAACTTTCTATCTTCGTCCTGGGCGCCCTGTTGTGCGGTGCGCAGGGAGTGAATGCAAAAGGTACGGACAAGGAAGTACGGGGCGACGATGCCGCCGTGCGTTACACGGGCCGTACACAGGTGGACAACGATGGATCGGTGACCTTCGACTGGGTGGGCACTTACCTTGAAACCCGTCTGACAGGCGGCAGATTGGCCGTGCGGCTCTCCGAGACCGGGACGAGCTATTACAATGTGTTTGTGGACGGCAAGCTGCACAACGTGGTGAAGGCTTGCGGTAAGGATACGGTGATAGACTTCGTGAGTGGAGTAAGCCGCAACGCCCATGCCCTGCGCATACAGAAGCGCACCGAGGGCGAGTTTGGCAAGACCACCATACACCGCTTCCTGCTGCCCCAGTCGGGTGCGTTGCAGCAAGCAAACATCGAGCGCAGCCGTCACATCGAGTTCATCGGCAACTCGCTGACCTGCGGCTATGGCACCGAGGGCAAAGACCGCAACGAGCCGTTCAAGTTAGAGACCGAGAACTGCAACCTGTCGTTCTCCACCATCGTCTCCCGCTACTTCGATGCCGACTACACGCTCGTGGCCCACTCCGGACGCGGTGCCGTGCGCAACTATGGCGACACCGTGCGTGTCTCTGCCGTGACCATGCGCGAGAAGATGCTCCAGACTTTTGACGAAGGTTCCAAGGAGCAGTGGGACTTCAAGGCCTACACCCCCGACCTGGTGGTCATCAACCTCGGCACGAACGACTTCTCCGTAGAGCCGAAACCCTTCAAGAGCGAGTTTGTGGCATCGTACACCAAGATACTGAAGCAGTTGCGCCAGCACTACGGTGATGTGCCCATCCTCTGCATCTATTGCTGTACCATCCCGCCCCGGTGTACGACTATTACGAGACCGCCCTCGTCGAGATGAACGATAAGAACATCCACCTGTTGCAGATGAAGAAGGACCTCTTCAATACCGAAGCAGACTACGGTGCCGTATGGCATCCCAACTACAACGGCCAGCGCAAGATGGCCATGGAAATCATCCCGATGGTATCGACAATCACAGGTTGGGAACTGTCGGGGAAAGCAGTAGAATGACCAATTATTAATCATATCCCTCATGACCAGCTTTCTCAAATCCGCAGCCCTCGTCGCCCTATGCGCCCTGGCAAGCTGCACAAAGCCGCTGGAAACGGCTTCTTACTCGGTAGTGCCCCTGCCGAGCGAAGTGACTCCCTCGGAAGGCACTCCCTTCCGCCTGAACAGCAGGACTTCCGTGTTCTACCCCACAGGCAACGCACTGCTGAAACGCAATGCAGAGTTCCTCTCCGAGTATGTGGCACAATCCATGAACTTCGCCCTCCCTGTCAGGGAACAGGCGGAAGGCGAAGCCCCCGAACATGCCATCACGCTGGTACTCGACTCTACCATAAATAATGAGGAAGGCTACCGCCTCTCCGTGACGGAAAAAAGTATCAGGATAGAAGGGCGCACCGAGCAAGGAATTTTCTACGGCATACAGACCTTGCGTAAGTCGTTGCCTGCCGTGGCCGAGAGCAAGAGCATACTGCTGCCCGCTGCCGTAGTGAACGATGAACCGCGCTTCACCTACCGCGCCATGCACCTCGACGTGTGCCGGCACTTCTTCCCCGTGGAGTTCGTGAAGAAATACATCGACCTGCTGGCTCTGCACAACATGAATACCTTCCACTGGCACCTGACCGACGACCAGGGCTGGCGCATCGAAAGCAAGAAATATCCCAAGCTGAATGAAATAGGTTCTGTGCGCCACCGTACCGTGGTGGGCTACTTGGGCAGCGGCGAGTATGACAACACCGACTACGGCGGCTACTACACTCAAGAACAGATGAAAGAAGTGGTGGCCTATGCAGCGGAACGCTACATCAACGTGGTGCCGAGATAGACCTGCCCGGTCATACCCTCTCCGTGCTTGCCTCCTATCCGGAGTTCGGCTGCACGGGCGGCCCGTATGAGGTGTGTCCCGACTGGGGTGTCTTCCCCGACGTACTCTGCATCGGCAACGAGCAGGCCATGCAGTTCGTGGAGGATATTCTGGGCGAGCTGATAGAGATATTTCCCTCCAGGTACATCCACATCGGAGGCGATGAGGCACCGCGTGTCCGTTGGAAAACGTGCCCCAAGTGCCAGAAGCGCATTGCCGACGAAGGATTGAAGGCAGGGGGAGGATTCACTGCCGAAGACCGCTTGCAGAGCTACTGCATGCAGCGTGCCGAGCGTTTCCTCACGCCCGCGGACGCAGCATCATCGGTTGGGACGAGATACTGAACGGTGACGTGGCTCCCAATGCCACGGTGATGTCCTGGCAAGGCTCTGCCGGTGGCATCAAGGCTGCGCAGATGGGACACGATGTCATCATGGCTCCCAACACCCACTGTTATTTCGACTTCTATCAGACTGCCGACACCAAGGACGAACCCCTTGCCATAGGTGGATGCCTGCCCGTAAGCAAGGTGTATGAACTGGAACCCACGGCAGGACTGACCGAAGAGCAGGCCAAGCACGTCTTGGGTGCGCAGGCCAACCTTTGGACGGAATACATCGCCACTACCGAACACGTGGAATATATGCTGTTGCCCCGTCTGGCCGCTTGGCCGAAGTGCAGTGGACGGCTCCCGACAAGAAGGACTATAAGAAGTTCGAGAAGCGTGTAGTGCACCTGATGGAGTTCTACCGCCGCGATGGATTCAACTTCGGCAAGCATCTCTACAACCTTCATGCCGCTGTGCAGCCCGATGTGGAGAAGCATCAATCCCTTATTACCCTGAGCGCGATAGACGATGCCCCCATCTATTACACCCTGGATGGCAGTGAGCCTACCACGCTTCCACCCGCTATACGGAGCCTGTCTCCATAACTGCCTCTACAGAGTTTCGTGCCGCAGTGATACGTCCCGATGGCTTCAACAGCTCGTGGCAAGAGACCTTCTCCTTCAACAAGGCTACGCTCTGTCCGGTGACTTTCCTCACGGTGGAGCCGTTCCCCAACTATACCTTCGATGGTCCCGTGCTCTTGGTGGACGGCAGAAAGGGCAACGAGAACTTTGCCACCGGTGCATGGATGGGCTTTGCCTCTGACCGGGCGGTGGAGCTGCTCGTCGACCTGCAACAGCCCACCGAGGTGAAGCACATCAGCGTGAACACCATGACCTATATGGATGCCTGGATTATGGCACCCACCTCCGTCACGGCATCCGTCTCCACCGACGGCAAGGAGTTCACCGCTGTGGGCACCCAGGGCGCTCCTGTGGATACCGACATCCATAAGCATTGCGTCGATACGCACGACTTCGATTTCGACCCCGTCAATGTCCGCTACGTGAAGCTGAGCCTGCAGCCTTCGCCCGCCTTGCCCGTGGGCCACGCTGCCGAAGGCAAGGCTCCCTTCCTCTTCATGGACGAAATCGTGGTCAGTGATTGAGGCTTGATGTACTTGTGCCCCAATCGTCACTCTTGAATAGATAATCTTCAGGCACGATGACACGGATTTACACAGACGTTGTTTAATTATCTCCGTGAAGTTCCGTGTCATCCGTGCCTGAAAGAAAACAATAGAAGCGTTTGTGCGTATCCCCTTTAATCCTTTCATTCTTTAATTCTTTCATTTTTATAATAGATGAACATTCATTTCTCAAAGAATATTGCCGCCATGCTGCTCTGCCTGCTCTATGCGCTGAACGGTTTTTGCGGAGACAAGCCGGTGAAACCCATTACCGGCACGTGGATAAACCTCGCCTATCAGGACGTGCGAAACAAATATACCAACCCCACGGTATCGGACAATACCGGCCCCGAACTGTGGGAGCAGAAAGTGCAGGAACTGCACGAGATGGGTATGGAGTACCTCGTCTTCATGCAGTGGCGAATGAAGGTCGTGCCTACTACCCCTCCCTACTGATGCCCCACGTCTATCCCGAAGGCGTAAAAGCCCGGTAGATGCCATCATGGATGCCGCCGCACGCTTCGGCATGAAGGTATTCATGAGTACCGGCTGGGCCAAAGACCAGGACGACAACCTGCGTGACCCCGCCATTCGCCGCCGCCAGCAGGAGATGATGCAGGAGCTTGCCGGGCTGTACGGCCACCATCCCGCCCTCTACGGCTGGTATCTTCCTGTGGAAGACTGCCTCTGCCCCTCTTGTCCGAACATGCCGTAACCGCCGTCAACGCACTGACCGACAAGGCACGTTCCCTCACCCCCGGCAAGAAGATCCTCATCTCCCCCTACGGGCTGGTGGACTCCGACTTCACCAATCCGGAATACGAACGCCGCCTCTCACGCCTGAAGGTAGACATCATCGCCTACCAGGACGAGGTGGGCTGCGTGCGCGAACCCTTCCCCATGCCCCGCTTGAAAGAGAACTGGAAGAAACTGCGCGACATCCACAACCGTCTGAACATCGCCTTTTGGGCCAACTGCGAAACCTTCACCTGGGAGAAAGCGACGAACGACCGCACCTCTGCCCTCATCCCCGCCGCCTATCAACGGTTATTGTCACAACAGGTAGCCGCTTCTGTGGCCGGTGTGGAGTGCATCATCTCCTTCATGTTCTGCGGCATTATCGAGAAGCCCGATTCTCCCTTTCAATTGGGACAGCCCTACTGGTCGGGCATCGCCTACCGCAACTACATGGACTGGCTGAACGGTGGCCGCTACTGGAGGCTGCTGGAAGCTTCTCATCGTGGGACATTGGGTAACGGCATCCCCGTTTCGACCACTGTAAACGGTAATGTCTCCTCTCCGCTGCTGGATGGACGTACTGCCGACGAGAATCCCGACGATTCCCGATGGATGTCTTTCGGCAAGGGACGACACGAGCTGACGATGGACTTCGGGCAGGAAATCAGGCTGGACGAGCTCTTCTTGCGCCTGCTCGACTACCGCCCGGGAATGGTGACACAGCCGGACAAGGTGTATTTCTATGTTTCCTCAGACGGTACTTCCTATCGGTTGCTGTCTGTCCGCAATGCCCCCTGCTTCCCCAATGCCGGGCACGATGCCTGGATTGACGGTATTCTTCTGGAAACAGCGAATGTGCCTGCCCGCTACCTGAAGCTGGTATTCGATTCGCCTCACTCCGTATTGATGGATGAACTGTATGTAAATCCCACCGGGCTATGCGACGAGGCCAATTCTGATTTTCCAGACACGGATTGAGCGGATTTCTTTCTTTTACGCAGCAAAGACTATCTGTTTTTCCCTTCCAGCCTGTGGATGCTCTTTTCTACCTCTAAGTCCAGTACCTCGTTCCCGATGTGGAACGTGGCATTATAAAAAGATTGTGATAATGCCACTTATCAAAACTAGATGATTATCACAAGTGCACATCTTATTTATCTGAAAATCAATTAGACTTTTGATAATATTATTGTATATTGTTCATTTTGATTATATGGCAATATCGCCGAAATTAAAAAATCATACACAATGAACGATTACAAATCCATTCCACGCAATGAGTTCTTCGTTTACTGCAAAAGAGCTTTTGAGAGTTTCAGACTGTCCACTTACATGACCGACAGGTATTTACGTTACATCGAATACATATCCCAATACATGGAGGATATGAATATTGATTATTACGATTTGAATTTCAGTCTTGCTTTTCAAGAGAAGATTGCAAAGGCTGATAATTCTCCAAATCAACGAAAGTCAAAAGAGTATTCTTGTGCGTTAAGTCTTATAGACAGGTTCATTCAAGGCTTGCCGTATGTTGCACAGCGAAAGAAACTCAAGACATACAATTTCCCATCCAATGAATTGGGTGATTATGCAAACAAGTTCATTGAACACATAAAAACAAGGAAATGCAAGAATGTTACCTTAACCCGTTGGCGGAATTAAAAAGATAATATATTGATGTTTAAAAAGTTGTGCATATTATTGATTTATAGTATATTAGAGATGGTCAAACCTTTAATATATCATCAATATATGCACAACTTATATACAATATTCAGTAAAATTCTTAAGATTTGCAAGCAATTTGGCGATAACCTCATAAATGAGAAGGGAAATATTCCTCGTCCAGGTGTTGTTCCCAAGTTTTCAGATATAGAAGTTATAGCTTTGAACCTTACATCCGAAGCATGGGTATAGATAGTGAAAGTAATCTTTTTATTAGACTTTCTGAGTATAAGAATAAAATGCCCAATCTGATTTCAAGACGCCAGTATAATGACAGGCGTAAAACTACATCAACCTTATGCGACACTATCCGTAAAAGAATAGCTGAGAAGATAGATGGTGGTGAAGAATATTTCTGTATTGATTCAAAACCTATAGAGGTATGCCGGGTAGCTAGAGGGAAACGTTGTAAAATGGGCAGAAACGATTATAGTAAAGCTCCATCATTCGGATATTGTGCATCTCAGAAGAATTATTACTATGGATATAAATTACACGCTATTTGCGGTTTAAGTGGAGTTATCCATTCCTTTGACCTGACAAAAGCAAGTGTTCACGATATCAATTATCTTAAAAATATCAAATATGAATATCATGACTGCAGCATTCTCGGAGATAGAGGATATATTAGTAAGAATGTGCAACTGGATTTGTTTGAGACTGCAAATATAAGACTTGAAGTTCCATATAGACTGAACCAAAAGGACTGGAGTCCTACATTCATCCCATTTGCTAAAGCCAGGAAAAGAATCGAAACGGATTTCTCACAACTATGCGATCAGTTCATGATAGTGAGAAATTATGCTAAAGATACAGTAGGATTGTTTACCAGAATACTAGGGAAAATAAGTGCATTTACAATCTTTCAATATATAAACCACATTAACAACAAACCTATTGGCAGACTTAAATATGCGCTTATTTAATTCGGGAGTGTAATTTAAACTCTGTCTGGTTTCTATTTTATTAAAATCTCAACAAATATAATTTTTTCTTTTTGGATTTCCAAATGCTTCTTAAGATAGTTTTCGAATGTGTGCAAGGGCGGCGAAGAATGAGCGTTTATATACCCTTGCACACATCCGGGAACTACCTTTTCTTTGCGTTTGAAAAGTCAAAAAGAGGAAATGGGTTATATCTCCAGAGGCATTCTCTCTCCAAATTTGATTCGTAGCTGTCCGGCAGTTAACGCCCAATCCTGGAGCGGATGCGTCCATTTTTTGGAGATGTTCATTACAGCCAAGTAGATTAATTTCATCAATGCCATGTCATTGGGAAAGACACCTTTGGTTTTGGTCACTTTTCGTACTTGACGGTGGAAGCCTCGACGGCATTAGTTGTGTAAATCAGTCTTCGGATATGCTCGTCATACGCAAAATAAGCCGATAGATTATCCCAGTTCCGTCGCCATGATTCTAAGACAACAGGTATTTTTTACCCCATTTATCTTCTAGTTTATCAAGGTTTAGCTCTGCTAAATCTTTATTAGGGGCTTGGTAGACTGTTTTCAAGTCTGACATAAACTCTTTTGATCTTTTGAAGATATGTATTTCAAAGAATTTCTAATCTGGTGTATGATGCAATTCTGGATGATTACCTCAGGAAAAATAGTGCTGATTGCTTCCGCAAAGCCCGTGAGATTGTCTATGCAAGCGATCAGAACATCTTTCATGCCACGTGCTTTCAGGTCGGTCAACACGCTCAGCCAGAAGTTGGCACCCTCACTTTCTGACACATACATGCCAATCAATTCTTTATGTCCATCTTTTTTGACTGCCAGGACATTATAGACTGCACGACTTCTGTACGACCACCATCCTTCACCTTGTAATGCATCGCGTCAAGCCAAACTATTGTGTACATTGATTCCAAGTGGGCGGCTTTGCCACTCCTTGACCTTGGGAACTATGCGTTCAATGATTTCACTTAGCGTGTTGTGGGAGATGTCAACATCATACATCTCCTCGATATGGGAGGAAATATCCCTAAGGCTCAACCCCATGCCATACAGACTGATAATCTTGGAAGACATGTTGTCTGCAAGAATCGTCTCACGTTTTTTAAGAATCTCCGGCTAAAGCTACTGTGACGATCCTGAGGTGTTACGATCTCTATTTCGCCGGCCATAGTTTTGACTCGTTTGCTTCCACGACCATTACGCTTATTACCGTTAAGACGCTCTGAAGCGTCAAGGTGAGAGGACATCTCGCCATCTAAAGCGGCCTCTAAAAACTCTTTTAACAAAGGACCAAAAGCTCCGTCTTTACCTGTGAGCGATTCGCCACTACGCAGTTGAGATAACGCTTTGTCCCGCATCTGCTGATACTCTTCACTGTTTCTATCCATAATACAAAGATAATTGTTTAGAGACAGAGTTCAGATTACGCTCTCTTTAATTCCGCCAACGGGTTAAGGTAACATTCT
>ENA-OQDW01001143-OQDW01001143.1-human-gut-metagenome-genome-assembly--contig:-NODE-1143-length-9951-cov-1.542243_pt1 | contig 9951 bp, 11 predicted proteins | sample MGYA00242784_ERZ504613 | MGnify/ENA primary metagenome ERZ504613 (study PRJEB26092, sample SAMD00036330) | human gut metagenome | host: Homo sapiens | study: EMG produced TPA metagenomics assembly of... | reverse complement strand
AATACAAGGAGGATTTTATATGGCGAGAAAATTAATTGACATTTCACACATTTCGAAATCGTACGGAGACAACCTTGTGTTGGACGATTTGAACCTATATATTAATGAAAACAAATTTTTAACACTGTTGGGACCAAGCGGCTGCGGAAAGACTACACTGCTCCGTATCCTGGGAGGATTTGAGACTCCGGACAACGGGAAAATTATTTTTGACGGAAAGGATATCACCAACCTTGCCCCAAATAAACGCCAGCTTAATACGGTATTTCAAAAATACGCATTGTTTTCCCATATGTCTATTGCTGATAATATTGCATTTGGATTGAAAATCAAAGGCAAATCAAAAGCTTATATCAACGATAAAATCAAGTATGCATTAAAACTTGTAAATTTAGATGGATTTGAAAATCGAACTCCGGATTCTCTAAGCGGAGGTCAGCAGCAGCGAATTGCCATTGCACGGGCAATTGTAAACGAACCGAAAGTACTACTGTTGGATGAGCCTTTAGGCGCACTGGATTTAAAACTTCGCCAGGATATGCAGTATGAGTTAATCCGCTTAAAGAACGAACTCGGCATAACATTTGTCTATGTCACACATGATCAGGAAGAGGCGCTTACGATGTCTGACACTATTGTCGTCATGAATCAGGGTTACATCCAACAGATCGGGACACCGGAAGACATCTACAACGAGCCGGAAAATGCATTTGTTGCAGATTTTATTGGTGAAAGTAATATTCTCCCTGCAATCATGGTTGAAGATAAACTGGTAAAAATTCTCGGCGTGAATTTTCCATGCGTGGATACTGGGTTTGGAAAAAATAAACCGGTAGATGCGGTCATCCGTCCGGAAGATATTGATTTAGTCAAGCCGGAAGAAGGTATTTTGGAAGGAATTGTCATCACATTTGATTTTCAAAGGTGTCCATTATGAGATGGAAGTCACTGCAAATAATTTCGAATGGCTGGTGCACAGTACAGATATGGTTCCTGTCGGAACACCGGTCGGCATTAAAGTGGATCCGTTCGATATCCAGATTATGAAAAAACCAGAATCCAAAGATGAGGAGGCTGTTATCATTGAAGAATAAGAAAAAACTTTTGACAGGACCTTACTTATTCTGGGCTGTCTCATTCATTATCATTCCATTGTTTATGATACTTTATTATGGTCTGACAAATGAAAAGAAAGAATTCACCTTACTGAATCTTGCAAAAATAACGACTCCGGAAAATTTAAAAGCACTTGGTCTGGCGCTTCTGCTGTCGCTTGTCAGCACTGCGATCTGTCTGATCCTGGCGTATCCGCTTGCTATGATACTCGCTTCAAAAAGCATGAATCAGACAAGCTTTATCGTCTTGATCTTCATCCTCCCGATGTGGATGAATTTCCTGCTTCGTACCCTTGCATGGCAGACATTGCTTGAGAAAAACGGAGTTATCAACAGCGTATTGTCTTTTTTACATCTGCCGACGCAGTCCATGATCAATACGCCTTCTGCGATCATTCTTGGTATGGTATATAATTTTTTGCCGTTTATGGTGCTTCCAATTTATAATGTCATTGTAAAAATTGACAAAGATGTCATTTCTGCGGCAAAGATCTAGGCGCAAACAATGTACAGACTTTTTTGAAAATCATACTGCCGCTTACTACTTCTGGGATCATCAGTGGGATTACGATGGTATTTGTGCCTGCTCTCACTACCTTTGTTATCTCGGATTTGCTCGGCGGAAGTAAGATTCTGTTGATTGGAAATGTCATCGAGCAGGAATTTAAGCAGAGCAGTAACTGGAACGTCGGTTCCGGGCTTTCACTTGTGCTGATGATATTCATTATCGCAAGCATGGCACTGATTGCCAAATACGATAAAGATGGAGAGGGAACCGCATTCTAATGAAAAAGACATTACAAAATATTTACTTATCACTAATCATCTTTTTGTTATACGCCCCAATCGTGACACTTGTTGTTTTGTCCTTTAACAACTCAAAGACACGTGCAAAATGGGGAGGCTTTACCGGAAATGGTATATTTCCCTTTTCCAAAACGAGCAGATTATGAGCGCTCTTTATACAACGCTTGTCATCGCACTGTTGTCTGCTCTTATTGCAACCCTGATCGGCACTGCCGCTGCGATCGGCATTCAGGGAATGAAGAGAAAATCCCGCACGATTGCAATGGGAATCACCAATATTCCGATGTTAAATGCAGATATCGTGACCGGTATCTCATTGATGCTTTTATTTATCGCTGTCGGATCCGGCTTAAAATATCTGGTATTAATTTTTCACTGGGATTTGCAACTGTGCTGATCGCACACATAACGTTTTAAATATTCCATACGTCATTTTTTGAGTGTTTATGCCAAAGCTCAAACAAACCAAACGCAGCACTTATGAAGCCGCACTCGACCTCGCGCATCTCCGATTTACGCCTTTTTTAAAGTTGTATTTCCGGATATTCTGCCGGGCGTGTTCTCAGGATTTTTGCTGGCATTTACCATGTCTTTGGACGATTTTGTCATCACCCACTTTACAAAAGGTCCGGGTGTCGATACGTTATCAACCAAAATTTACAGTGAAGTCCGCAAAGGAATCAAACCGGAAATGTATGCACTTTCCACTTTGTTGTTTGTGTCCGTGCTGATTCTGCTGATTCTGATCAACGTATCACCAAACAAAAAAGGCAGCACCGACAAAACACTGAATGTGAAAAAATCTCAGAAAGCCGTTCACTTTGTACTTCGCAAAGTTGTTCCGGCGATTATGGCAGTCGTGGTCATTGCCGGTGGAATTTTCTATAGTTCCAAAGAAGATTTAAGCGGAACCAATCAGGTCATCGTCTATAACTGGGGAGAATATCTCGATCCGGAAGTTATCACTCTGTTTGAAAAAGAGACCGGGATCAATGTCGTATATGAAGAATTTGAGACAAATGAGATCATGTACCCCAAAGTACAGTCCGGCGCTATCGCATACGATGTGGTATGCCCATCTGACTATATGATCCAACGTATGATTGAAATGATCTTCTAGCAGAACTGAACTTTGATAACATTCCGAACGTCAAAAACATTGGTCAAGAATATTTCAAGCAATCCAGACAGTTTGACTCCGAAAATAAATATTCGGTGCCTTATTGCTGGGGAACTGTTGGAATTCTCTACAATAAAACAATGGTTGATGAGCCAATCGACAGTTGGAGCGTTCTGTGGGATGAAAAATATATAGATAACATTTTAATGCAGGACAGCGTCCGTGACGCCTTTGCTGTAGCTCTTAAATATAAAGGGCACCCTTTAAATTCGACAGATCTCGACGAATTAGAGGAGGCAAAAGAACTTCTGATCGAACAGAAACCACTCGTGCAGGCTTATGTAATCGATCAGGTTCGCGACAAAATGATTGGAAACGAAGCGGCTATCGGAGTAATTTATTCCGGCGAAGCAATTTATACACAACTGGAAAATCCAAATTTGGAATATGTCATTCCAAAGGAGGGTTCCAATGTTGGATCGACTCCTGGGTAATTCCAAAAAATGCTAAGCACAAAGAAAATGCAGAAGCTTTCATCAACTTTTTATGTCGACCGGACATCGCCAAAATGAATTTTGATTATATTACCTATTCCACACCAAACACCGCTGCTCGAGAACTGATCGAAGATCCGGCTATCCGAAACAGCAAAATCGCATTTCCTGATGCAAGCGAACTGGAACGCTGCGAGACCTTTCAGTTCCTGGGAGATAAAAACGATGCCATTTATAATAAGCTTTGGCGCGAAATCAAATCCCAATAGCTTCTTTTGAGGCAGAAAGAGAGTTTTTATGAAACGAATTTTTTCCTATACCATCTCGGCTAAATACAACAATTGTACCTGATTTCTTTTCTAAAGGAATCAGGGTATTCCAGTCAGGTGATCACACATTTAAAACACACAGAGAACGGAATTTTATTAAACAAGACCTGGGCAAGAGTCCGCGATATCCTGCACACAGATGATATTTTAACCATCACATTAGAAGAAAAGACTTCTTCTGAAAATATCGTTGCATCGCCTCTTCCACTTCATATCGTCTATGAAGATGAAGATTTGATGGTTATAAATAAACCGGCAGATATGCCGATCCACTTCACAGGCAATTACGACAACACGCTTGCCAATGCAGTCGCTTACTATTATGCACAAAAAGGGGAGCCTTTCACTTACCGCTGTATCAACCGCTTAGATCGTGATACAACCGGACTTTAATTCTCGCAAAACATATGTATAGTGCCTCCCTCCTCTCGGACATGGTAAAAAACCGAAAAATCCACCGGGAATATCTCGCAGTTGCGGAAGGCAAGACCCCTTCATCCGGCATCATTGATGCGCCAATCAGAAGAGTAGACGGTTCCACTATCGAGCGTCAGGTTGACTATGAACAAGGTGACTATGCCTGCACTCATTACAAACGTCTTTGCTATAAAAACGGATATTCACTTGTATCCCTGACATTAAAGACCGGCCGTACCCACCAGATACGCGTACATATGAAACACATTGGTCATCCGCTTCCCGGTGATTTCTTATACAATCCCAACTACCACGTCATCAAACGTCAGGCGCTGCATTCTCACTGTCTGTCATTCGAACATCCAATCACCAAAGAACCGCTGACATTCTCCTCTCCTCTTCCAGATGATATGGCAATTTTTTTCAATAATACAAATCAGGAGACAGTCAATTGACTGTCTCCCAACTATATTTCTTATATTTTTATACGTTAAAACATCCTCCACCAACAAATTCCCGCAAAAGAGAATTCGCCGGAATATTTTCACTTCCCACACCAATAAAATAGTCCAAAAACTTCAACAGACGTTTCGCTTCCACATATTCCTCGCAGTCTTTCTCAATTCCAAACAAAATCGGTTCCGCATATAATTTCAACACTGCCAACTCATAAATGAGCGCAGAATTAAACATTACATCTGCATCCTCCTGATAAGGAAAAATATTCTCTTCCTCCCTTTCTCACGGAAGCCACATCGCGATTGTCTGTTTTGCAGAAGCGCCACGGGTTCTTGCATCTCTGACCATGCGCCGTATCAGGCGCCCATCCGTTGTCGGAATGCGATTGTGTTCATCGATATTCAACTGTGTCAATGCACTGATATAAATCTTAAACTTATTTTCTTTGGAGAGTTTATACGTCATGGCATCATTCAGACAATGAATCCCCTCAATCACAAGCACATCCTGTTCCCCAAGCTTTTTAGTCTCGCCGGAATATTCTCTTTTTCCTGTTTTAAAATTAAATGTAGGGAGCGCCACTTCTTTTCCTGACAAAAGATCTAACATATCCTGATTGAACAATTCCGCATCAATCGCTTCCAAACATTCAAAGTTATAATTGCCATCTTTGTCTTTCGGAGTCTTTTCCCGTTCAACAAAATAATTGTCTACGGCGATTGGATGCGGAACAAGTCCGTTCGCCCGCAGCTGAATCGAAAGCCGATGCGAAAAGGTTGTTTTTCCTGAAGAAGACGGCCCTGCGATCAGCACAAATTTGATGTCTGATTTATTTGCAATCATCTCCGCTATCTCCGCAATCTTCTTCTCCTGCATCGCTTCCTGCACAAGGATCATATCCTGAATATCCCCATTAGTAATCTTGTCATTCAGCGCGCCTACTGTCTCAATATTTTGTATGTCTCCCCACTTGGTCGATTCTTTCAGAACCTGAAATAATTTATGCTGTGGTCTGAAAGGCGGAACGACTGTCGGCGCATCTTTTTCCGGCATCTGAATTACAAAGCCTTCATCATACAGATGCAGTTCAAAGTATGGCAGGTACGATGCATCCGGCACCATATATCCATAATAATAGTCCTCAAACTCATTCATACTATAAATATTGACTTTTGACACTCTTCGGTATTCAAAAAGTCTTTCTTTATCGTGCATTCCATGTTTGTGGAATAAAGCAATTGCCTCATCCGTATGAATCGTACGTTTGTCAATCGGCATCTTTTCCACAACCATCTCTAACATGCGGCTCTTCACCTTGTCAAGGAACCGCTGATCTACTGCGACATCCCCTTCGATTGTGCAATAATACCCCTTGCTCAAAGAAAAATGAATACGTACCTTCCAAATATCTTTATGTTCACAGACATCATAGATTGCTTTTACAAGCATCAAACACATGCTTCTTCGATATGTCTGGTTTCCCACGGAATCCCCCGTCGTAACAAATCGTAAAGTACAGTCTTTTGTGACTCCTTTTCTTAACTCCTGAAGCTTTTTATCTTCAAACACTAAGACAATCTCATTTTCATATTGTTTTTGGTATTCCTTTGCAATTTTCGCAAAAGTCGTCCCTTCCTCATACTGCTTTACTTCATTCCCTACTTTTACCTGATATACCTTTCTATCCATGTGCTACTCCTTTCTTACAGCTATACTGTCTGAAACGGCTGTACAATCTCTGCTTTTTCTATCTTAACGCACGACAGATGACTCTCTAAAAACATCGCCATATCTTCTATGAAAATATGCTCCAATCCATAGTGCCCTGCATCTATTATGTCAAGTCCTCTTGCAACTGCGTCAATTCCCTCATGATGTCCAATATCTCCAGTCACAAGTACCTCTGCTCCCGTCTGAAGTGCAGTGTCAATCATACTCTTACCCGACCCCGGAGAAATTGCTGCACGTGTCACTTTCCTTTCTATATCACCAAATACCTTTACATCAGGCAGATGAAACTTCTCTTTTACCAGTTCACAGCACTCACCCAAAGTCATCTCATGTTTTAAAAGCCCTACTCTTCCAATCCCCTGATTATTTTCCGGAATCGTCACCTCCAAAGCTCCGCCTGCACAAGTTCCATCATTTTTCCCGACAGCTCCGCCATGCCAAGCACATCGTAATTCGTGTGCATTGCATAATATGATATGTCATGCTGTAACAATTTCACAACGCGATTGCTGATAAAATGCTCATCCGTAACCGTTTTCAACGGCGAAAAAATAAGTGGATGATGCGTGACAAGCATATCTGCATTTCCCCTTATCGCCGCCTCAATAATCTCATCGGTCGCATCCAGCGCCACATAAATACGCTTTACTTCTTTTTCAGTGCGTCCCACCAAAAGTCCGACGTTATCCCAAGCCAACGCTGCCTCTTTTGGATATGTACCCTCAATCACATCAATTATCTCTCTACAAAGCATATGTTTCCCTCTCTTAATAAATTCCAAGCGCCTCTTTTGTCTGTGCTGTCTCATTTTCAAGTTCCGCTATCCGGGATGCAATATGTATTCCTTCTTCCTTCCTTAGCTGTCTGCAAATTTGCTCTTTTGTCTTTTCTTCCTTTTCTAAAAACAATTTTAAAACAGGATGTTTTTCTCTGAGTAACAACTTCCCATACCGCAGTTCTAATGTACTGTATTCCTCAGCAGACCCGTTTGCCACCTTCATCATCGGATAAAATTTTCCATCCTCCAAAACCATATCTTCTGCTATAATGCGGTAATTATGTTCACACAGATACTGGCGCACCTTTGCAATTTCAGACTGTGGCTGCAGAATGAATTCCGTCAGATTTCTGAAAATCTCTTCTCCATCCTCCATGATCTTTATGACAAGACCACCACCCATTCCGGCGACAATGACACAGTCACATTCTCCTATCTGTAGTTTTTGAACCCCGTCTGACAGTCTAGTCTTAATCTGCTCCCCCAAACCGTGCATCCGAATATGTGCTTCTGCACGGTCCAAAGGTCCCCGATTGATATCCATCGCAATCGCGCATTTATTTTTTCCAGACTCTACCAGATAGATTGGAATATAACCATGGTCTGTTCCGACATCCGCGACTGTCACTCCATTGCTCACAAGATCTGCAACTGCCTGTAATCTCTTTGATAGCTCCATACAAATACCCTAATCCAAATAATCACGAAGTTTACGGCTTCTGCTTGGATGACGGAGTTTTCGAAGCGCTTTCGCCTCAATCTGACGGATTCTTTCACGGGTGACGTCAAATTCTTTTCCGACTTCTTCCAATGTACGTGCACGTCCATCGTTCATACCAAAACGAAGACGCAATACTTTCTGTTCTCTGTCAGTCAACGTATCCAACACTTCTCCCAATTGCTCTTTCAGCAACGTTGCTGCTGCTGCCTCAGCCGGCACCGGAACATTGTCATCCTGAATAAAATCTCCCAAATGACTGTCCTCTTCTTCACCGATCGGTGTTTCCAAAGATACAGGTTCCTGAGAAATCTTCAAAATCTCGCGTACTCTTTCCACCGGCATGTCCAGTTCTTCTGCAATCTCCTCCGGCAACGGCTCACGCCCCAATTCCTGCAGCAGCTGTCTTGATACGCGAATCAATTTGTTAATTGTCTCCACCATATGAACCGGAATACGAATGGTTCTCGCCTGATCTGCAATCGCTCTCGTAATTGCCTGTCTGATCCACCATGTCGCATACGTACTGAATTTGAATCCTTTCTGATAATCAAACTTTTCAACCGCTTTGATCAATCCCAAATTTCCTTCCTGAATCAAGTCAAGAAATAACATTCCACGTCCCACATAGCGTTTCGCAATGCTGACAACAAGACGAAGATTTGCCTCTGCAAGCCTCTTTTTCGCATCTTCATCACCTTCTGCCATCCGTTTCGCCAGTTCAATTTCTTCCTCTGCACTCAACAATGGCACTTTACCGATTTCTTTCAGATACATACGCACCGGATCTTCGATGCTGATTCCATCCGGCACAGACAAATCAATCTTTTCCATGTCAACTTCATCTTCATCCGTCAACAAAATCTCCACATCATCTGCATCATCCGTGTCCGGACTGATTCTGAGTACATCAATATTCTGCGATTCCAAATACTCGAATATTTTCTCCATCTGTTCTGCTTCCAGCTCCATATCTGAGAAAACTTCATTGATCTCCTGTATCTCAAGAATACTTTTCTTCTTCTTCCCTAAAGCAACCAGATTTTTCAATTTTTCCTCAAATTTTATAGCTCTTTCTTCCATGTAGTGTCCATCCTCTCATAGCTTGTTTATATTTTATCCTTAATCAATAGAAATATGCATTTTTTGCAAGTCCTGAAGAGATTTCTTTGCCTCCATCAGTCTCTGCAGCCCCACAATATCCGTAGTTCAACATCTTTGTCGCAAACTCGATGCTGTTGTATTTTACGCGGATAATCGTCTCCTTCAACGCTTTCTCCTGCTCTTCTTTCGTGGTGAGTTCTCGAATCTTCGTATGGAACAACTCTGCCACTTCCCGGTGTTCTTCCTCATCTGTAAATGATTCATCACCTTTGCCGGATTGACCTCTCCCGCTTCATACTGCTCATACAGAATCTCAGCAACTGTGCGGTAAAGTTCTTTTGTAAAATCTTCCGGTACAATATACTTTTTAATCTGTGCAAACAACGCCTCATTCTCTATCAGCCACGTCAGTAATATCTTCTGAGACTTCAGATTCCCATCTTCTTTTTGCTTTTCCCTGTTCGCCGTCTGTTTTGGCCGCTCCGCAGGTGTCGCCTGCCCCATTTGGATCGCCATCTTACCCACCAGTTTTTTCAATTCCTCATATCCAATCCGATATTTTTCAGCAACTGCTTCTATGTAATTGTTGCGCTCAATCTCTTCCTCAAACATGGTGAGACGTTTTGCTGCTTCTTTATGAAACGCAGTCTTTCCCTCCGGTGAGTTCATATCATACTCTTTTTCCAGAATCTCCAGGGAGAACAAAAATCCATTTCTTGCTTTATTGATTCTCTCCTCAAACGCCTCTGTTCCAAGATTCTTGATAAACTCGTCCGGGTCTTTATACGGCTCCATCCGGATAATCTTAGCTGTAATGCCTGCTTCTTTTAAAATCGGCATTGCACGAAGTGCTGCTCTTGTTCCGGCCTCATCGCTGTC
>ENA-OQDW01001142-OQDW01001142.1-human-gut-metagenome-genome-assembly--contig:-NODE-1142-length-9952-cov-2.124885_pt1 | contig 9952 bp, 11 predicted proteins | sample MGYA00242784_ERZ504613 | MGnify/ENA primary metagenome ERZ504613 (study PRJEB26092, sample SAMD00036330) | human gut metagenome | host: Homo sapiens | study: EMG produced TPA metagenomics assembly of... | reverse complement strand
GCAAATTTCCGTCATATTTCACAAAAATGCTCGTGAATACATCAAGTATTCACTCCGCTTTTTGTTTCATCTGACGAAAAATTTGACGACGCATCTGCCGCACAATCTTTGTGCGGTATTGCCATAAAACAACGGGCAAGTTACAATAATCATGTAACTTGCCCGTTGTTATAGCAATACATATCAATGTTATATATTGGAGATTCACTCTGGATTTGTAATATCTGTATTCTCTGATTTCGATTCATGATCTTCATTGTTTTCCTGCTCAGCTTGACTTTGACTGTTTCTTTCAAAGTGTGCCAGAGGCGAACTGTCTGTCGCATGTTTCAAAATCTGATTGGACAAATGGGTGTAGATCTCTGTTGTAGAGGTGCTTGCATGTCCCAATACTTCTTTTAGCGTCAATGCATCAACATTTCCGTACTGATACATCAGCGTTGCCGCAGTATGCCGCAGCTTGTGGGTAGAAAAGCCTTGTCCGCCAAGATCTGCCTGTGCCAACGCAGTTTCTACTACTTGCTGCACACGCCGTTTGCTGATCCGTGTATGCCGCTTGCTCAGGAAAACAGCAGTTTCCGCAGAGCCCTCAGGCAACTCACGAACTTGTAAGTACGCGTGAAGTGCGTCCATACAGGCTTCATTTAAGTACACCATGCGTTCCTTATTGCCTTTGCCCAGCACACGCATTTTGGCTTCCTTGAAGTTGATGTCTGAAAGATTCAAACCCACCAGTTCGCTAAGCCGTATTCCGCAATTCAAGAACAATGTCAATATGCAATAATCCCGTTCTGGATATGCAGAATTCAAAGATTGCAGCAACTGCTGGCTTTGTTCCAATGTCAAATATCGCGGCAAAGCTTTTTTCGGCGATGGCAGTTCCAATTGCTCAGTCGGGTCTTGCGAAATCAATTTCTGATGTTGGCAGAGATAGCGGAAAAAGCTACGCAGTGCAGAAACTTTTCGGCCGCGGGCACGATCATGATTTTCACGTTCTTCTGTAACATAATACAGATAGTTATATAAGTCCTGCAATGTCACAGATTGCAAAGCAGATACGGACATATCTTTGATCGGAATCTGCTGCAAGTCGTTGATGTCCTGAAACTGCGGCTCACGCATCATGCGAAGATACTTCAAAAACAAACGAATGTCCAGATAGTATTCCTGTACCGTACGGCTAGACAATGATTTCGTTACAGTGATATATAAAATATAGTCCAGAAAAAAATCAGGGCACTGTTTGCGATCAATTTCCAAAATAATTGCCCTCCCCTCGTAATTGGGCTCTTTTAATTGCACCAAATTTGTATTTGGTGCAATTGTATATTAGCATTTCCCTGTCATATTTCGGCTCATTGCAAATATGCCTGCAGCACTTGTTCTGCACAACGAATTCCGTCTACTGCCGCAGATGTGATTCCACCCTGCGTATCCGGCTCCTTCGCCGCATGGATATAAACCAGCCAGCGACACTGACTCACAGTTTTCGTTCCGAACAATGCGTACAGGCGACGAACTGCGGCTTTCTACGCCAGTCAATACTGCATCTGTTGCTGCAAATCCATGAATCTTACGATCCATGGCTGAAATTCCAAGTCGCAAAGTTTCTGCAACAAATGCCGGTAAATATTCATCTGGTGAAATCCAATTGACACCCGGCTGATACGTTGGTTCAATTTTTCCGCAACCAGTCGCAGCGTGTTTTGCAAAAAATCGCCAACACAGCAAACTGGTGCATAATAATTGCCGCCGCCAGCTTGAAATGCAGCTTCTTCCAGTTTCTGTTGAAACCGCATTCCGGCTAACGGATGTGAATCCTGCAACTCTGCCGCGGAAACACCGACCAGTAAAGCACTATTGGCATTTCTGCCATTTCTGGCATAATTACTCATACCATTGACAACCAGTCGATGCCGTTCTGAAGAAGCTGCAACGACTTCCCCACCCGGACACATGCAAAATGTGTACAAACTATGTTTATTTGGCAAGTGCACAGCCAGCTTATAATCTGCAACCGGCAGCTCCGGCGGAGAGGCTTCCCTGCCGTACATGGCATGATTTAACCAATCCTGCGAATGCTCGATTCTCATACCGACTGCGAAGTTTTTTTGCATCATAGAAATATTCGCATTGTACAGCATTTCAAACACATCTCGAGCACTATGCCCCACAGCAAGAATACAGTAAGAGGTAAGGATTTCTGTCGTTTTTCCGTCCTTTTGGTACTGTACAGCTGTCAGCTTGCCCTTTTTCTGTGTCAGCTTTTCCATGTGAGCCTGAAAGAGGATCTCTCCGCCGTATCGTTGAATTGTTTTCCGCATTTCTCGCACGACATGTACCAGCTTATCCGTTCCGATATGCGGTTTTGCCAGATAGAGAATTTCTTCCGGTGCACCGCATTCTACAAAGCTTTGCAACACAAAACGAATTCGCGGATCCTTAATGCCAGTTGTCAGTTTGCCGTCTGAAAATGTTCCTGCACCGCCTTCGCCAAACTGTACATTGCTTTCTGTGCAAAGTACGCCGGTTTTTCGGAAATTTGTCACATCTTCCTGTCGCTGCTCCACGCATTTTCCACGTTCCAGTACAATTGGATGCAATCCCGCCTTTGCCAGAACTAATGCCGCAAACATGCCCGCCGGACCAAATCCCACAATTACAGGACGATTTGCTTGGCTTACGAGAACTGTACATTTTTGGATACGATAATAATAAGGTACATACGACTGAATGTCAGCATCTTTTACAGCACGCCGCAGAATTTTTTCCTCATTTGAAACAGCAACTGCAACGGTCAAGATCACAGTAATTTTCGGTTTTTTCCGTGCATCAACAGAACGTTTCAAATATAACACTGACTGAATTTCTTGTGCTGAAATATGCAGCCGTTGTGCAATCTTCTGCCGCAAAATATCTTCCGTGAACCGCAAAGGCATAGAGAGATTCGTTAATTTAATCATACAGTGTCACCTCTTTTCTGCAAAATTTGTTTCGCCGCATTTTCTCCGGAAAATTGTCCGGATTGCCATGCCCAATTCAGGTTATAACCGCCGCAGTTTCCATGAAAATCCAAGATCTCACCTGCAAAAAACAAGCCATTTACCAAACGAGATTGCAAATCCGCATCAATTTCCTCTGCTGGAATGCCACCAGAAGTCACTTGAGCCTCTTGCCAACTACCCCTGGAGAAAACCGGAAATTTCCAAGTAAGAATAGTTTTCACAACTTGTTCCAATTGCTGCGGCATAATTTCATAAACAGGCGTATCCATTGACATGGCAATACCGGCACTTCGCAAAAGCTGTATGCCTGCCTTTTTAGGCAGCAAGCCGGTCAACCAGTCCTCCAGTTTCCAATTTGTCCGAACGCCATATAATTCCCACAACAAAGGAAGTAGCCGTTGTTCTGGAATTTCCGGCAAAAGCCTTAGACAAATTGCAGCCGGTTCTTGTCCCACACAAGCAGCAGACAGATTCATCACGCATATTCCGGAGATAGTCCGTTCTGTAAATTGCACTTCTCCTGTATCTACGCAAGAACAGTGCCATTTTCAGAAATTGCAGTCACTTCTGCCGAAAGACGGATACCTTTCAACAATCGCAGTAAGACTGGTTTTGTTAAAAAATGCACCAATGCCGGCTTTGGTGCATTGCAATGATGCCCCAAATTCAAAAGCCATGAGAATGCTGACCCGTCAGAGCCGGTTTAGGAGCAGCAAATCCACCTGTTGTTACAATTGCCGCACTTGCAAGGAAATCTCCTTGTGTGGTCTTTGCCAAAATTCCCGATTCCGTCTGCTGTATATCGGAAACCAAACAATCGCAAACGTCAGAAATCCCCTCTTGTTCTATTGTCAAACGAAGTGCATCTAATACGCTCGCCGCCTGATTCGAACAGGGATACAGCCTGCCATCAGATTCACGACGGCAGTACAGTCCCATGCTTTGAAAAAATGCTTCTGCAGGCTGCGTCTGTTCTATAATTGTATTCCAGTACTTTTTACAGGAGCCGTAATAATATCGGGAATCTATTGAAATGTTCCCAAGGTTGCAGCGACCGTTTCCGGTAGCCAGTATCTTTTTTCCAACTCTGGAATTACGCTCCAGAATTGTAACAGATAACTCCGGACAAAAACGTTTTGCTGCAACAGCGGCGGCGAGGCCTGAGCTCCGCCGCCGATAATCATTATATCTGTTGTATACTGCTGCATGGTTCTCCCATTAGTTCTTGATGCTGTGCATCGGTGCCGGAATGCGACCGCCGCGTGCAATGAACTTTGCAGCGGACTTCCGCTTTACAGGCATAACCGGTGCACTGCCGAACAAACCGCCGAATTCCAACATATCGCCTTCCTTCAGACCAATTGCCGGAATCAAACGAACTGCGGTTGTTTTGTTGTTGACCATACCGATTGCCATTTCATCTGCAATAATTGCGGAAATGGTAGACGCTTCAATATCGCCGGGAACTGCAATCATATCCAGACCAACGGAGCAAACAGAAGTCATTGCTTCCAGCTTTGTCAGTGTCAATGTGCCGTCTACTGCCGCATCGATCATGCCGGCATCTTCCGAAACCGGAATAAACGCACCAGACAGACCACCAACATTGGAAGAAGCCATAACGCCGCCCTTCTTTACAGCATCATTCAGCAGAGCCAGAGCAGCTGTAGTACATGTGTACCGCAGGTTTCCAGACCCATTGCTTCCAGAATATGTGCAACGCTGTCACCAACAGCCGGTGTGGGTGCCAGAGAAAGGTCTACAATGCCGAACGGAACGCCCAGCATCTGCGATGCCTTTGCACCTACCAGCTGACCCATTCTGGTGATCTTGAATGCGGTCTTTTTGATGATGTCTGCAATCTGATCGATCGAAGCGTCCGGATACTTGGATACGGTAGAACGTACAACGCCCGGTCCGGAAACACCAACATTGATAACGCAATCCGGCTCACCGACACCGTGGAACGCACCAGCCATAAACGGATTATCTTCCGGTGCATTACAGAAAATGACCAGCTTGGACGGTCCAACACACTGACGATCTGCTGTCAGCTTTGCAGATTCCAGAACAATGTCACCCATGATACGAACCGCATCCATGTTGATACCGCTTCTGGTGGAGCCTACGTTGACAGAAGAACACAGACGAGTAGTTACGTCCAGTGCTTCCGGAATGGAACGAATCAGTTCCAGATCACCCGCACTGAATCCCTTGTGAACCAGTGCGGAATAACCGCCGACAAAGTTAACACCACAGGTTTCAGCTGCACGCTGCAAAGCCTTGGCAAATTTTACCGGATTTTCCTTCGGGCATGCAGCTGCCAGCATAGCAATCGGTGTTACGGCAATTCGCTTATTGATGATCGGGATACCGTATTCCTTTTCAATCTTTTCACCGGTTTCTACCAGCTTTTCTGCCTTTCTTGTGATCTTGTCATAGACCTTATCACAAGCCTTATTGATGTCGGGGTCAATACAGTCCAGCAGAGAAATACCCATCGTGGTAGTACGAATGTCCAGACACTCATCCTGAATCATTCGGATCGTTTCCAGAATATCTCCTGCATTAAACATAGTGCTATTCATAATATAATCTTCTCCTGCGTTTTCTTAGATACGGTGCATTGCATTGAAAATATCTTCATGCATAGCGTGAATGGACAAGCCCAGTGTTTCACCCAAGCTGTTCAGTTCGTCACTCAGCTGTGTGAAATCTGTTGTCATTGCCGTGATGTCCACCATCATGATCATAGCGAACATATCCTGCAAAACGCTCTGAGTCACTTCCAGCACATTCGCCTGATACTTTGCACAAACGCCGCTTACCTGATGCAGAATACCTACATTGTCCTTACCAATTACTGTGATTACAGCACGCATAATAAATAATCCTCCGTTGTCATTTCTATCATAGCCGAAAACGGCTTTGACTTTTTTATATTATTTCAGGCAGCCAATTTTTTCAAGAAAGCAGCTTCTTCATGCGTTCCATTGCTTCCTTGGTTTTTTCTCTGTCGCCAAATGCGGTCAGACGGAACCAGCCCTCGCCGTTCTTGCCGAAGCCTTCGCCTGGTGTGCCGACAACTGCTGCTTCGTGGAGCAGGTAATCGAAAAATTCCCAGCTGTTCATACCCTTAGGGCACTTCAACCAAATATACGGAGAATTCTTCCCGCCGGTATATTCAATCCCCAGTTCTTCCATAGTCTTTGCAATAATTGCAGCATTTTCCTGATAGTATGCAATATTCTTGCGAATCTGTTTCTGTCCTTCTTCCGTGAAAACAGCTGCTGCTGCACACTGTACCGGATAGGAAACGCCGTTGAACTTACTGCCCTGCCGTCTGCCCCAAATCTGTGCGATGCTGACATCAGTGCCGTCAGAAGCGATTACATGCAGTGCAGTCGGAATAACAGTATAGCCGCAACGCATACCAGTAAAGCCTGCTGTCTTGGAGAGAGAACACATTTCAATGGCACATTCCTTAGCACCGTCTACTTCGTAAATGCTATGCGGCACGTCCGGATCCGTGATGAACGCTTCATACGCAGCATCAAAGATAATGATTGCTTTATTTGCCTTAGCGTAAGCAATCCATTCTTTCAGCTGTTCTCTGGTATACGCGGAACCGGTCGGGTTGTTTGGAGAGCAGAGGTAAATCAAATCTGCATGAACAGACGAATCTGGCATAGCTGCAAAACCGTTGGATTCATCAGAATCTGCATAAATTACCGTTCTGCCGTTCATTTTATTAGAATCTACATAAACCGGATATGCCGGATCCGTAATCAGTACAATATTGTCATTGCCAAAAATGTCTACAATATTGCCGCAGTCACTCTTGGCACCGTCATTGACACGAATTTCATCCAGTTCCAGAGAAACGCCAAACTTCTTGTAATATCCTGCAATTGCTTCTTTCAGGAAATCATAGCCGGAGCCGCTGTCCTCATAGCCACGGAAAGTTTCTTTTACGCCCATTTCATCAGCACCCTTTTTCATTGCTTCTACGCAAACCGGTGCAATCGGCAGTGTAACATCGCCGATGCCCATACGAATCAGCGGTGCGTCTGGATTTTCAGCCATGAACGCATTGACTTTTTTTGCAATATTGATGAATAAATAATTCTTTTCCAGCTTCAAAAAATTCTCATTGATCGTTGGCATTTGAAATACTCCTTTATGAAATTAAAATTATGATTTAGAGGGTGTTGACATTATCATTATAATGATATGTGAATTTTATGAGGTGATTTTTCTCCGTTCTAGGCAAAAATTCGCAGGCGTGCTTTCGCATGGCAAGGATTTTTAACGACGAACGGGGAAAATCACCCTAAAAGACACGTGTCAACACACCCTACATTTGCTTTAGAGATTCGGATACTCCATCTTTCCTTCAAAAACATAGGTTGCAGGTCCGATCATAGTGACTGTATCATCTTCGTGATAAATAATACGCAGATCCCCACCGCGGAGATGTACCAGAATTTCTTCTTCCTTTTTGCAGAAGCCATTGAGAACTGCTGCCACTACAGTGGCACAAGTGCCGGTACCGCAGGCAAAGGTTTCACCGCTTCCCCGTTCCCATACACGCATTTGCAGCGTATGGTCATCGATCACGCGGACAAATTCCGTATTCACCCGATCCGGGAACAGCTTATGATGTTCAAAAGACGGACCGATTTTCTCCAGATCCAGAGAATCCACTTCCGGCAAAAACACAACTGCATGCGGATTTCCCATAGAAACGCAGGTCATTGCGTATTCCTTACCGTCCACTGTTACTGGCTGTGCAATAAACCGTTCCAGATCCGAATTGACCGGAATTTCTCTCGGAACGAGGATTGCCTTTCCCATATCCACTTTGACGCTTTCAATCTTGTTGTTGGCATCAGGATACAGTGTCAGATACTTAATGCCGGAGTTTGTTTCCAGCGAAATTTCTGTTTTGTCAGTCATGCCCATGTCGTAAACATACTTGCCGATGCATCTGGTGGCATTGCCGCACATCATTGCTTCAGAGCCGTCTGCATTAAAAATCCGCATTCGGAAATCTGCAACTTCTGACGGAAGAATCAAAACCAGACCGTCAGAACCTACGCCAAACCGAACATCACTTAAAAAAACAGAAAGCTTTTCCGGATCCGTTACGGTTTCCTTGAAACAGTTGATGTAGATGTAGTCATTGCCAATGCCGTGCATTTTTGAAAAAGTCAGCATTATGAATCCTCCCTACCTTGGAAATCCCAAACTCTATGTTTTGACAGACACAAGGGTTTCCAAACAATATCACATTCTATTATACTGAAAAACCGGAAAAAAATCAAGCATATCCGGAAAAAATTTTCAAATTCTGTTTTTTTGTGCTTTCCCGTAAGAAAAGCCTTGCAAAATTCAAGGGATTATGTTATAATAAAACCTGTGTAAATTTGAGCAGATGTCTGCGGCTTTGCCGCGGAATAAATTTCTGCAATTTCAGGAATAGAAATGAGGGTCAAGATTGGATTTACAGATGATTGCCTATCTGGCAGAATTGGGAAAGCTTCATTTTACAAAAGAAGAAATGGAGCAAATGGCATCTGAAATGACAAGCATCATTGAAATTATGGATACCGTAAAGGAAATCGACATTCAGTATGATGCATATGCCGACAATAAAAATGTTTATCTGAACGACTTGCGGGAAGACATCAAGGAAGACAGTTTCCCTACAGAAAAGATTCTGCAAAACGCTGTAAACGACGAAAACTGTTTCGTTGTGCCAAAGGTTGTAGAATAATCGCGATAAGCCACACCCGTTGTGTACGTGCTTTTCGCCGGATAACAATCAGAAAAGGAGGCATTCGTCTGCGGACGAATGAGGAAAACATATGGATCTTACGCAACAAACCATTGGAAAACTGCGTCAGATGCTGGACAGCAAAGAAATTTCTGCACCGGAACTGACACAGGGCTATCTGGATCGCATTGCAAAATATGATGATACCATTCAGAGTTATATTACAGTAACAGCAGAGCGTGCTCTGGCAGATGCCGCTGCTGCACAGAAAAAAATTGATGCGGGAAATGCAGGCGTGCTTTGCGGCATTCCCATGGCAATCAAGGACAATATTTGCACAGATGGCATCAAGACCACTTGTGCTTCAAAAATGCTGGAAGATTTCATTCCGCCGTATAATGCAACTGTAATGGAAAAACTGGCTGCACAGGACATTGTCATGCTGGGAAAAGCAAGCATGGACGAATTTGCAATGGGTGGTTCCACACAGACTTCTGCTTTTGCAAAAACCCGCAATCCGTTTAACACTGAATGTGTGCCGGGTGGTTCTTCCGGCGGTTCCGCAGCAAGCGTATCTGCTTCTCTGGCTGCGGCTGCATTGGGTTCGGACACCGGCGGCTCCATTCGTCAGCCAGCAGCGTTCTGCGGCGTTACCGGACTGAAGCCGACCTACGGCAGAGTTTCCCGTTATGGTCTGGTGGCATTCGCTTCCTCTCTGGATCAGATCGGACCGATTGCCAAAAACGCACAGGACTGTGCATGGATTTTGAATGCCATTGCAGGATTTGACCCGCACGATGGTACATCTTCCAAACGCAATCCGGAAGACTATACGCAAAACTGGGAAAAGACATCAAGGGACTGAAAATCGCAATTCCGAAAGAATTCTATGCAGAGGGCATTGACGATGAAGTTCGAAATGCAGTGATGCAGGCTGCAAGAACCTATAAAAAAATGGGAGCAGAACTGGTGGAATGCAGCATGCCCAGTCTGAAATACGCTGTTGCAGCATATTATCTGATTGCTTCCGCAGAGGCTTCTTCCAACCTGTCCCGCTACGACGGCATCAAATATGGTCACCGCAGCAAGTCGGTGACACATTCCAAGAACTGATCTGCAACTCCAGAAGCGAAGGCTTCGGCAGCGAAGTAAAACGCCGTATTTTGCT
>ENA-OQDW01001141-OQDW01001141.1-human-gut-metagenome-genome-assembly--contig:-NODE-1141-length-9953-cov-1.991349_pt1 | contig 9953 bp, 7 predicted proteins | sample MGYA00242784_ERZ504613 | MGnify/ENA primary metagenome ERZ504613 (study PRJEB26092, sample SAMD00036330) | human gut metagenome | host: Homo sapiens | study: EMG produced TPA metagenomics assembly of the... | reverse complement strand
TTGTGCGCTACCAATGGCAAGCCTTCAATGCGTGGAGCTATTTCCTGCCACACAACGGGAAAGATAGGAGCATCCTGGGTATCTGCCAACGTCAGACCATGCACGCGGGTATTCCAATAAGTGTAATACTCCGGTTCGGGACGGATGAGGCTATAATAATGGTCCACAATCTCTCCATCACGTACGATAACCACTCCTACACTACAAACGCTGGTACGCTGTTCGTTGGCCGTTTCAAAATCAATGGCAGCAAAATCTTTCATCCGATATGGTTTTATAGTCGCCAAAGATACGAAAAATTCACTCTGTTCCTTTCATTCTACACCTGGTTTCCATTATCTTTGTCCCCCGGACAAAGGCTAAAATATCATGGAACATCCACTTTCGCAATTCAAATATTGTCCGAAATGCGGTTCAGCCCATTTCGAAGTTCATAACGAGAAGTCGAAGCAGTGCGCCGACTGCGGTTTCGTCTACTACTTCAACCCCTCTTCCGCCACCGTCGCCTTGATACTGAACGAGCGCGACGAGCTGCTGGTGTGCCGCCGCGCCAAAGAGCCTGCCAAAGGGACGCTAGACCTCCCCGGAGGCTTCATCGACATGACCGAGACCGGTGAGGAAGGCGTTGCCCGCGAAGTAAGAGAAGAAACCGGCATGAAGGTGGCAAAGGCCGAATATCTCTTCTCCCTACCCAATATTTACATCTATTCCGGCTTCCCCGTACACACGCTGGATATGTTTTTCCGTTGTACGGTGGAGGACACCTTGCACTTCGAGGCGATGGACGACGCGGCAGACCTCTTCTTCCTCCCCTTAAAAGATATCCGTACGAAAGAGTTCGGACTCGGCTCCATCCGCAAAGGAGTGGGTATCTTCCTGGAAGACATGTGGAAGAACAAAAGCGAATGATTATTCGTTCCTATTATGGTATATATCCTAAAAAAGCCAAACAAGTGTAACATTTCCGGGTTAAAACCCGTATTTTTGTAAAATACCTATTCTAACAAAAGAAGATGAAACATAAAATCTCCCGAATATTGTGCACAGCACTCTGTTGCGCACCTTTACTCGCCTCAGCACAAACAAGCGAGAAGAGTACTTCTCCCAAGCGACTCTACCAGGAAGGACAAACGCTGTTCCAGCAAAAGGCCTATGCTGCCGCCATCTCTCCGTTGCAAGCCTATGTACGCCAGATGAATGCAGACGGCAAGCCTCTGCCCGATACCGGCGAGCGGCAAGAAGCGGAATACATGCTGGTATGCGCCGCATACGAGCTCAGAGACCCCAAAAGCATAGACTTGCTCCGCGCCTTCCTGGACGAATATCCTGATACTCCCCATGCCAACCGCATCTATGCATTAATCGCCTCCTCCTATTTCTTCGAAGGCAATTATGACGATGCCCTCGCCATGTTCAACTCCGCCCGCCTCGACCTTCTGGGTACCGAGGAGCGTGACGACATGACCTACCGCCTTGCCACCTGCTATCTGAAGACGGGCAATGTAAAGGAAGCAGCCATCTGGTTCGAGACCCTGCGCAGTACCAGCAGGAAATATTCAGCGGACTGTGCTTACTACATCTCTTATATCCGATATACCCAAGGACGGTATGACGAAGCGCTCAGCGGTTTCCTGCCTCTGCAGGACAATGCCAAGTACAAGAACCTGGTCCCCTATTACATCGCCGAAATCTACTTGTTGAAGAAACAGTACGACAAGGCAGAAATTGTAGCGCAAAATGCTTTGTCGGCCCACCCCGACGGTCTGAGCTACACGCACACGGCGGAGCTGAACCGCATCCTCGGTACAGCCGAATACCATTTCGGGAAATATCACGAAGCCATAAAGTCCTTCGAGCAATACCTGGAGCACAATGCCGAATCTGCCACTCATAGAAGAGATGCCCTCTACATGCTGGGTATGTCCTATTATCAATGCGGCGTGTATTCTCAAGCTCCTGCCATCCTTGGCGAAGTGACTGCAGAGAACGACGCTCTCTCCCAAAATGCCTACCTGCACATGGGACTGGCTTACCTGCAACTGGCCGACAAGACCAAGGCACGTATGGCCTTCGAGCAGGCTGCCGCTTCCAATGCCGACCCGAAAATCAAGGAACAAGCCGCCTATAACTACGCCTTATGCATTCACGAGACCTCCTATTCCGCTTTCGGCGAATCGGTGACCGTCTTTGAGAAATTCCTAAACGAATTTCCAAACTCTCCTTATGCCGAGAAAGTCAGCAACTACCTGGTGGAAGTATACATGAATACACGCAGCTATGATGCCGCACTCAAGTCCATCGACCGTATCTCCCATCCCAGCAAAGCCATTCTGGAAGCCAAACAAAAGATTCTGTTCCAACTCGGGACCCAGTCTTTTGCCAACACGCAGTTCGAGCAAGCCATCGGTTACTTCAACCAAAGCGTCACGTTGGGGCAATACGAACCTCCAGACCAAGGCAGACGCCCTCTACTGGCTCGGCGAGTCTTATTACCGCCTGAACCGGATGAGAGAAGCTGCCCGCAATTTCAACGAATATCTGTCACTCACCCGGCAGAGGGATACGGAGATGTTCGCCCTTGCCTACTATAACCTGGGCTACATCGCTTTCCACCAGAAAGACTATTCGACGGCAGAGAACCGTTTCCGCAACTTTGTCCAACTGGAGAAAGGTGAAAACCCGACCGCATTGGCAGATGCCTACAACCGTATCGGTGACTGCAACCTGCACGTCCGCCGCTTCGACGAGGCCAAGCAATACTATACAAAAGCAGAAAGTCTGGGAACACCTGCCGGAGACTACTCTTACTATCAGCTGGCCCTTGTAGCCGGCCTGCAAAAAGACTATTCCGGAAAGGTTACTTTACTGGACCGCCTTGCCGTCAAATATCCCAATTCGCCTTATGCCATCAATGCCCTTTACGAAAAAGCGCTCCTACGTACAGAGCAACAACAGCCCCCAAGCTATCGCCGCCTTCCGCGAATTGCTCGGCAAGTATCCCGAGAGTCCCGTCAGCCGTAAAGCAGCTGCAGAAATCGGCCTGCTTTACTACCAGAACGACGACTATGACCGTGCCATAGAAGCCTACAAACATGTAGTCACCCAATATCCCGGAAGCGAGGAAGCCCGCCTTGCCATGCGCGACTTAAAGTCCATCTACGTAGATGCCAACCGCGTGGATGAGTTTGCCGCCCTTGCCGCCCAAATGCCGGGAGAAATCCGCTTCGAACCCAGTGAGCAAGACTCGCTGACTTACATCGCTGCCGAAAAAGTATATATGAAAGGCGAAGCCGCACCTGCCAAAGAGAGCTTCACCCGCTATCTGCAAAGTTATCCGGGAGGCGCTTTCAGCCTGAATGCACACTACTACCTCTGCGTCATAGGCAAAGAGCAGAAAGATGACGAGGCGGTATTGGAACATGCCGGAAAACTGCTGGAATACCCCGATAACCCATATTCTGAAGAGGCTTTGCTGATGCATGGAGAAATTCTGTTCAACCGCCAGCAATATGACCTGGCATTGGCCGACTACAAGAAATTGCAGGCCAAAGCCACCACGGCAGAGCGCCGCCAGCTTGGCGCTATCGGTGTACTGCGCTGTGGAGCACTGATGCATGATGATGCGGAAGTCATCAACGCCGCCACAGCCTTGCTTGCCGAAGCCAAGCTGTCTCCGGAGCTCCGGAACGAGGCGTTGTACTACCGTGCCAAGGCATACCTCAACCAGAAAGCCGACAAGAAGGCAATGGATGACCTTCAGCTGCTGGCCAAAGACACCCGTACCCTTTATGGAGCCGAAGCCAAATATCTGGTGGCATTACAATGGTACAACGCCGGTAATTATGCCTCTGCAGAAAAGGAAATCCTTAATTTCATCGACCAAAGCACACCGCATGCCTACTGGCTGGCACGCAGTTTCATCCTTCTGTCTGATGTATATGTAGCCATGGACAAGAAGCTCGATGCACGCCAATACCTATTGAGCCTGCAGCAGAACTACCAGCCGACGACGATATAGCAAGCATGATTAACGAAAGACTGGAGAAATTGAAGTAAGAAATATAGCACATTATGAAAAAGATACAATATATCCTCGCAGGAACTATGCTTGTCTCCCTCTCTTTGGGAGCACAAGCCCAGACACAACCCCAAGACACCACCATGAACCGTACGGTAGTCGTGGAACAAGAATATAATCCGGACATCATGGATGCCTCCAAAGTGAACGTGCTTCCCAAGGTGGAACCTCCTACCGTCAGCAAAAAGGCGGTGGAATATGACGCCACCCTGATGCCGGCAACCCATATCCCGGCAGGTATCATGCAAGCCTATACCGGAAAAGAAGACGCAGGCGAAAGCGCTGCCCGGATATGTACGCTTGGGATACGGTAACTACGGTAACCTCGATGTACGCGCCAACTACCTCTTCTCCTTATCCCCCAAAGACCGCCTCAACCTGACATTCACAATGGATGGCATGGATGGCAAACTGGACTTGCCGGATAATGGCGGGAAGTGGAATTCATTCTACTACCGTACCCATGCTGCCATGGATTATGTACATGCTTTCAGCAAAGTCGATTTGAATATTGCCGGAAAGTTCAACCAAAGCAATTTCAACTTCCTGCCCGACTTCGTCAGCAACAAGCAGAAATTCGTTTCGGGTGATGTACATTTCGGGGTAAGTTCCACGAGTGACGATATGCCTCTCCAATTCCGTGCCGAAACCAATTTGTTGGTCTACCAGCGCCAACACGACCTCATGGTGAGCAATATCAAAGAAAATATCGTGCGCACCAAAGCCGATGTCACCGGTTCCATCTCCGATGAGCAGACCATCGGCATGGCTTTTGCCATGGACAACACATTCTACAGCGACGGACGTTTCGAGAATCACACCGACGTAGACTTCAATCCATACTATCTCTTTCAGAATGACGACTGGAAAATACGTCTCGGCGCACACGTCGACCTGGCTTTCGGCTTCGGCAAGAAGTTCCGCGCCGCTCCCGACGTAGAAATGCAATACATCTTCTCGGACAGCTACATCCTCTACGCACAAGGTAAGGGAGGACGGCTGCAGAACGATTTCCGCCGTCTGGAAACCATTACGCCTTATGGCATTACAAACCAGCAGCTTGACAATACCTACGAACAGCTCAACGCAGCCATCGGCTTCAAGGCAAGCCCGGTCAGCGGATTGTGGTTCAACCTATACGGCGGGTATCAAGATTTGAAAAACGACCTGATTGACACTCCGACTGTCAAGTCCGACGGGATAAGCAATGTTTACCTCACAGAAGATACCAAGAACCTCTACGCCGGAGCCGACCTGAGCTACAACTACAAGGATGTTTTCTATCTCGCCGCCAATGCCGTCTATCGCCATTGGACAACGGACTCAGACGGTTCTGATGTCGTAGTAAGCTTCAAACCTTCCGTAGAAGGCAATCTCAATCTCAAGGTACGCCCCATCTCCCACTGCTTGTCGGCATCGGCTATCAGCACATCTCACGCCAAGGCGTGGAGGGCAACAAGGCAGACCCCGTCAGCAATCTCTATCTAAACGGCAGTTACGAACTCTTCAAAGGTATCTCCGTGTATGCGCGCGTGAACAACTTGCTGAACAAAGATTACCAGTACTACTGGGGATACCCTTCAGAAGGTCTCAGTTTCTTAGGCGGAGTAAGCTTCCTCTTTTAATAGGGGCAGCACAAGCCGGAGCTCTAATTTGAACAAAAAAGGTCATTTTTGCTAAATTCTCCTTATATTATAAGGTGGGAAGAATCTTTTTTTCCTACTTTTGCGGGCGAATTCAGTGGCGGGAGTCACTAAAAAACAGAAATTTATGCAGAAGAACCTTGTCATAGTCGAGTCTCCGGCGAAAGCAAAAACAATTGAAAAATTCCTTGGAAAAGATTTCAGAGTCCTTTCCAGCTACGGCCACATACGTGATTTGAAGAAAAAAGAATTCAGTATTGACGTAGACAAAGACTTCAAACCGCATTACGAGATACCGGCGGATAAAAAGAAAATCGTAACCCAGCTGAAGGAAGAAGCCGAGCAGGCAGAAACCGTATGGCTGGCTTCCGATGAGGACCGCGAAGGGGAAGCCATCGCATGGCACTTGTACGAAGTGCTGAAACTGAAACCGGAACACACCAGACGTATCGTCTTCCATGAAATCACCAAAGGTGCCATCCTGAAAGCGATAGAAAATCCCCGTGACATTGACATCAACCTGGTCGATGCCCAGCAAGCCCGACGTATCCTGGACCGTATCGTAGGTTTTGAACTTTCACCGGTATTGTGGAAGAAAGTGAAACCTGCCCTTTCTGCAGGCCGTGTACAGTCCGTAGCCGTCCGTCTCATTGTAGAGCGCGAACGCGAGATACATGCATTCCAAACCGAAGCATCCTACCGTGTTACCGCCGTATTCCTCGTTCCGGACACTGACGGCAAAACAGTGGAAATGAAAGCCGAACTGGCGCACCGGCTCAAGACAAAGGCAGAAGCCCGGAAATTGCTGGAGAGCTGTAAGCAGCTACGTTTACCATCAGCGACATCACTACCCGTCCGCTGAAGAAAACTCCCGCCGCCCCGTTCACCACCTCTACCTTGCAGCAGGAGGCTGCCCGCAAACTGGGATTCACCGTGGCACAGACCATGATGGTGGCGCAACGTCTGTACGAATCCGGATTGATAACCTACATGCGTACCGACTCCGTCAACCTTTCCGAACTTGCCGTCAACGCCAGCCGTGAAACCATCTCCAACCTGATGGGCGAACGTTACGTACACAACCGCCACTTCGCCACCAAGACCAAAGGAGCGCAAGAAGCCCACGAAGCTATCCGCCCCACCTATATGGAGAATGCCAAGATAGAAGGTACCCCGCAGGAAAGAAAGCTGTACGACCTCATCTGGAAACGTACCATCGCCTCGCAGATGGCAGATGCCGAAGTGGAAAAGACAACCGTAACCATTGCTATCAGCAACGAGACGGAGACTTTCACTGCAACCGGCGAAGTGGTGAAATTCGACGGCTTCCTCCGTGTCTACCGCGAATCATACGATGATGACGTAGAAACCCAGGAAGATGAGGCACGCCTACTGCCCCCTCTGAAAAAAGGACAGAAGCTCGAACATGAAGGTATCACCGCTACCGAACGTTTCACCCAACACCCTCCCCGCTACACGGAAGCAAGCCTTGTGCGCAAATTGGAGGAACTCGGTATCGGACGTCCGTCTACCTATGCTCCGACCATTTCCACCATCCAGCAACGCGAATACGTGATAAAAGGAGAAAAAACGGGTGAAGAACGCACCTACAATGTGCTCAACCTGCAGGGTAATGAAATAACGGACAACAACCATACAGAAATCACCGGAGCCGAAAAGTCAAAACTGATGCCGACAGACACCGGTATTGTGGTCAATGACTTCCTGATAGAGTACTTCCCGGACATCCTTGACTACAACTTCACTGCGAGCGTCGAAAAGCAATTCGACGAAATAGCTGAAGGTGACAAGCAATGGACCGCCATTCTGAAAACATTCTATAAGAAATTCCATCCTTCAGTAGAAAACACACTTGCCGCGAAAACCGCCCACAAGGCAGGCGAACGGATTCTGGGAACAGACCCCGTCAGCGGAAAACAAGTGTCCGTAAAAATCGGACGTTTCGGCCCAGTAGCACAGATAGGTACTGCCGAAGATGAGGAAAAGCCCCGTTTCGCCCAGGTAAAAAAAGAAATGTCCATCGAGACCATTACGCTGGAAGAAGCGCTGGAGCTGTTCAAACTTCCCCGTACCCTCGGAGAGTACGAAGGTAAGAATGTAGTCGTAGGTGCGGGACGTTTCGGACCTTATATCCAGAACAACGGCTTGTATGCCTCGTTACCCAAGACAATGGACCCGATGACTGTTACGCTGGAAGAAGCTATTGAACTTTTGCAAAGAAACAAGAAGCAGAAGCCCAAAAACATATCAAGAAGTTTGAGGAAGAACCGGAACTGGAAATCCTGAATGGACGCTATGGCCCTTACATCGCTTATAAAGGCAGCAACTACAAGATTCCTAAAGACATCATCCCTCAAGACCTGAACCTTCAAGCTTGTCTGGAAATTGTGAAACTGCAAAGCGACAAGGATACGGGCAAGTCTAAGCGGACTGCAAAGGCGGTGAAAGCAACGAAAACGACTAAAACAACCGCCAAGGCAACTGCCAAAACAAGCAAGACAAAATAGGACTTAGTCTACACGTATAAAATGGGAGAAAGGAGACGATAATTTAAACTTCTATTATTTCTACCACAAGAATAAATATTGCAACTATAAAAAATAAGCCCGAAGAAGTATCCTCGGGCTTATTCTTTTATAGTACAATGTTTACATCCTATCCGGCACCTCAATTCCCAGCAATCCCATACCTAAGCGTACCACCTTGGCTACATTCTCGGACAATGCAAGGCGGAATACCTTCACTGCTTCGTTCTCCTCACGCAGAATGCTGAAGTCATGGTAGAACTGGTTATATTCCTTCACAAGGTCATACGTATAGTTTGCAATGATGGACGGACTGTAATCCTCACCTGCCTGCTTCACAATAGCGGCAAAGTCGGCAACCATCTGTATCAGTCCCTCTTCCTTCTCACTCAGTTCAATGCCGGCAGGTAACTGGGCAGGGATTTCGATACCGGCCTCTTTTGCCTTGCGGAGAACAGACTGGATACGTGCATAAGTATATTGGATGAACGGTCCCGTATTACCATTAAAGTCGATGGACTCTTTTGGATTGAATGTCATGTTCTTGCGGGCATCCACTTTCAGGATGAAGTACTTTAAGGCACCCAGACCAACGATACGGGCGATATTGTCTGCCTCTTCCTTTGTCAGACCATCCAGCTTACCCAGTTCATTGCTGGTTTCCTTGGCTGTATCAATCATCTCCGCCATCAAGTCGTCAGCATCAACTACTGTACCTTCGCGGCTCTTCATCTTGCCTCGGGAAGTTCCACCATACCGTAAGAGAAGTGCACCAACCCTTTACCCCATTCGAAGCCCAGTTTGTCGAGCAGGATGGACAATACCTGGAAATGGTAATTCTGTTCGTTGCCTACCACATAAATCATCTTGTCGATGGGATAATCTGCAAAGCGGAGTTTGGCAGTACCTATATCCTGCGTCATGTAGACGGATGTACCGTCCGCACGCAACAGCAGCTTGTGGTCCAACCCCTCCCCCGTGAGGTCCGCCCATACAGAGCCGTCTTCTTTCCGGTAGAAGAAGCCTTTCTCCAGGCCCTCCATTACCTTCTCCTTACCTTCGAGGTACGTGTTTGATTCGTAATATATCTTATCAAAAGTTACACCCATCATACGGTAAGTCTCGTCAAAACCTGCATACACCCAGTCGTTCATTTTCTTCCAGAGCGCACGTACTTCCGGGTCATTGGCCTCCCACTTTACCAGCATTTCACGAGCCTCCTTCATCAAAGGAGATTCAGCTTCCGCCTTGGCTTTGGCTTCTTCCTCATTCATGCCTTCGCTTTGGAACTTGGCCATCAGCTCCTTCACTTCCGCTTTATAATGCTTGTCGAAGGAAACATAGTAATCGCCAATCAAGTGATCTCCCTTCTTGCCGGATGATTCGGGAGTTTCACCATTTCCGTACTTCAGCCATGCCAACATGGACTTACAGATATGAATTCCACGGTCATTGACAATATTTGTCTTTACTACCTTATTACCGTTGGCAGCCACTATATTAGCCAGCGCATTTCCCAAAAGATTATTGCGTACATGTCCCAAATGAAGCGGTTTGTTGGTGTTGGGAGAAGAATACTCAATCATCACCAATGGAGAGTTGTCAGTAGCAGCCACGATACCGTACTGCTTGTCCGCATGAATGCCATTCAACAATTCTATCCACGCAGAGGAGGCAATGGTCAGG
>ENA-OQDW01001140-OQDW01001140.1-human-gut-metagenome-genome-assembly--contig:-NODE-1140-length-9955-cov-1.598698_pt1 | contig 9955 bp, 10 predicted proteins | sample MGYA00242784_ERZ504613 | MGnify/ENA primary metagenome ERZ504613 (study PRJEB26092, sample SAMD00036330) | human gut metagenome | host: Homo sapiens | study: EMG produced TPA metagenomics assembly of... | reverse complement strand
CACGCACCTCCATCCTCACGCTGAACGGTATCGTAATGGTACTCAGCAACGTGGTGCTCAACTACATATTCGTCTTCGGGAAACTCGGCCTGCCCGCCATGGGGATTGCAGGAGCAGCCATCGGCTCGACTGCCGCGGAGTTTATCTCCGTCGTCTTCTTCGTACTCTATACCCGCCAGCGGACGGACTACAAACGCTACGGCATGTTCCGTTTCACGCGCCTCTCGCCGCTGATACAGCGACAGATATTCCGTGTTTCGGGCTGGACGACCGTACAGTATTTCATCTCGTCGGCTACGTGGCTCTTCTTCTTCCTTGCCATCGAGCACCTCGGCGAACGGCCGCTCGCCGTATCGAACATCGTACGGAACGTATCGGCATTCTTCTACATGTTCGTATCGGCTTTCGCTTCGACCGGAACGGCCATCGTCAGCAATCTGATGGGCAACGGCAAACCGCAGGAGGTCATGCCCGTTTGCTACCGCATCATGCGGATGTGCGCGGCGGCCATCCTGCCGCTGTTCCTGCTCGCCATGGCCTTCCCGGCGCTCATCATGCGCATCTTCACCGACAATGCCGACCTGATAGCCGCCGCCGTACCCTCCATGCGCGTCATGCTGCTCATCTACATCCTCAACGTGCCGGCCTACGTCCTCTTCCTCGCCGTATCGGGAACAGGCAATACGCGCCAGGCATTCCTGATGGAGCTCGCCTCAACGACGCTCTACGTCATCTACATCTGCATCATCGCTGTCCGGCTCCGCTCCGACATCGCCCTCTGCTGGACGAGCGACGCCGTATATGCCCTCGGACTGCTGGTCCTCTCCTATCTCTACCTGAAAAGGGCCGACTGGCAATCGAAGAGGATATGACATATCGGGACGAGGCATCCGCTTCGACCCCGGTACGTACATTCCGAAACGGTACGTGCTTTCCGACATCGGCACCCCGGTCACCGACGACACCGCATTGATTCTTACAGACTGAAAGGGGCCGTATCGCTTTGAACAAATGCGGTTCAAAGCGATACGGCCCCTTCCGATAACCCGCGGCGATTCGGCCGACCGGAAACTGCGGCATACCCGGCTATTTCACTTCACACGAGGAAGCCTCGGCGTAGTGATAGGTCACCGTCTGTTTCACGTCCGGATGCAGAGATTTCCCCACGGGACAAGTTTCCCCGGCCCCCTCGATTATCCTCCTGCACCGGTCCGTATAGCTGCCGGGAAAATAGAAATCGAGCTTTATCTCGGCGATACGGCGCGGATTGGCCGCCATGACTTTCTGTATCTCCACCTCGTTCCCTTGAGTTCTATCTCCAGCCGGCGGGCCGCCAAGGCCATGAGCGTCAGCATACAGCTGCCCAAAGCCGCAGCCACCATATCGGTCGGCGAAATATATTCGCCCTTGCCGTTGTTGTCGGTCGGTGCATCGGTCATCACCTTGTTGCCCGACTGTACATGGGTTATCTCCGTTCGGAGGTCGCCCAGGTATAAGGTCTGTATCGTTGCCATCTTCTCGTATTTTTTATGGATTCGCAATTGCCGTTTCCGGCCCTTTTGTACAGAACAAAGATAATACCTGAACGCCACAATCCGAATACGAAACCCCCATCTCTTTTCCTATACCGCCATAAGGATTCCCTATCGTCGACGGCTCCCCTCCCTCCTGAAAACGGAACGGGACAGCCATGCCGTCCCGCCCGTTCACCGTATCGCCCGGATGGGGAGCGGTTATCTTTTCACGAAAGAGCCGTTCTCCGACAATCCCGGAGCCTCCAGCACCAGCGTATAGGTACCCGGCGCCAGAGCGGAGACATTCAACGTACCGTACCCCCGGCTGTCCAACGCCACCGTACCCACAATCACCCGGCGGCCGCCGCGTCGTACACCGTTACCTCCACTTCCGCATCCCGCACACCGGCCGCTATACCGAGTTCGTCGCCGGCCGGATTCGGAGAGAGCCGCAAACCCTCGGCAGGCGCAGCCGGTTCCGGGCCGTTCAGCAACGGTAACGGTCAGGACGGACTGTACCCCCTCGCCGTCGAGTCGGTAGCCGTCACCGTCACACGGCCCGTCCCCTTGCCGACCGGGAGAAGCACCAACCGCCCCTCCTGCACCGCAGCATCGACGATATCCTCGTTGCGGTTGATAAGCGAATAGGACAACATATCCCCGTCCCCGAAATTCGGTCGGTGAAATATTCCGACAGGTCGAAACTCAGGCATAGGCCTCACCGACATTCTCGAATTCGACGGGGGCGAAATCCTGCTGCGTTCGCGGTTTGCCGTTCTCGTAATCTCCGGTGGAGTGCGAAAAGGAGACCTTCTCCGACTCATGACCGAAACGGTCGATACCGGAGACTTCGAAACGGTACTCCGTATTGTACTGTCCCGTCCATATATAGGTCGCCGTCTCTGCTACGGCCGTATAGTTCCGCAGCACGACTTCGCCGGAGGTATCCGGAGCCTTGCCCTCGGTCTTGCCGATGCCCCGGCCCGTATAGGTCAGCCGGAACTCCGCTACGGGCAACCCGTTGCCGTCGGCCGGAACCGTCCATGCCAGTTCGAGCTCCCTTCCCATGGCTCTCGCGGCAGGCGCCGAAACCGTACCCGGAGCCGTACCGGCATCCTCCAGGAATATCATTCCCGCATCCGCAAGGCCGACACCGAGTTTGCGTCGTATTTCGGCTCCACATATTCGCTGACGCTCCTGTAACTCCGCAGCAATATTTCACGGCACTCTTCGACGGTAAAACCGGGGTGGCCGACACCGTAATGAGCGATGACCAGCGCAGCGATACCCGACACATGCGGACAGGCCATCGAAGTGCCCCATTTATAACTGTAGCCTCCGTCGAGGTCGGTACTGTACACCCGGTCCGCATCGCTGTAGTTGCGGTCGTTGCCGTCAGCCCCTCCCGGAGCGAAGATGTCCACGTCGTCGCTGTAATTCGCATAATTGGGTCGGGTATAATCGGAACACATCGCCGTCACGCAGAGCGTCCGAGGGTCGGCCGCAGGCATACGGCACTGGGTGTCCCCTCGTTGCCGGCAGCAAAGACCAGCAGGCCGCCCTTCATGGGCCCCGTCTGGTTGCCGTTCTCATCGACACCCGCATTGGCGATGAAGTAATCCGGCGCATCGGAGACATCCTGCGGCATCGCCACCCCGCTGGTGTATCCCCAGCTGTTCTGACTTATCACCGCTCCGTTATCCGCCGCATAGGCGTAGGCATCGGGATAACTGCCCGCATTGGCACTGGTGCTGTCGAATATCGCCAGAGACATTATCCGAGCGCCGTCGCCGTTGCCCGTGCCACCGGCCACACCGCAGACACCGATGCCGTTGTTATTGACAGCCGCCACCGTACCGGCCACATGCGTACCGTGCGTACCGGGATTGATGGTACCCGAATCGAGGATGACGTTCCATCCGTAAATATCGTCCACATACCCGTTATTGTCATCGTCCACGCCGGGCGTACCGTTCAGTTCGGCTTCATTCACCACATGTTCCCGGCAAGGTCGGGATGGTCGTATTCCACCCCGTGGTCGGTGACGGCCACTATCACCGACGGGTCGCCGGCAGTGACTTCCCATGCTTCGAAGAGGTTGATATCCGAACCCTCGACCCACTTGGTGCCGCTTCCGTCGTTGTTATAGTGCCACTGCTTCGGAAGTCCCGGGTCGTCGAAAGGCCCTGCCCCCGCACGCTCCGCTCTCCGCTGTGCCGGGACATACACGGCCTCTTCGGGCAGCGTATTCCCCGCATCGAACATCCGGATGGTATAGACCGGCTGCACATGCGCGACAGCGGACAGGGAGCCCAGCTCGGCCTGGGCACGCGACACGGGCAGCGTATCGTCGAACTTCACGTCGTACAGAGATGAAGGCCGAATTTCCTACGGCGTTCGGCGAACCGTCCGCCTTCATGGAACACCCGGCGCACCTCGGTAGCTCCGAGCGAAGCGGCTATCCGGTCCAGCTCCGGGTCACCCGACTCCATGGCACCGCGCGTGAAAGTCCCCACACGCAGAGCCTGTGCGTCATCGCGCAGCTTTATCCTCACCCATCCTTTGAGTACCCCTCATCATCGAGCATAGGTCTCCTGCGGTATCTGTCCGTCGGAAAGCGGAGCCTCCGGCTCCCTGACGCAGGAGAAAACGATGCCTGCCAAAAGCGGCATCAACAACAGTTTATATCCGTTCATCCTTTCGTTTATTTAGGTTCTCATCACTGGTTTCGTTCATTTCCGGTACGGGGAACGGCTGCCGATACGGCAGACATTCCGTTCGGCAGACCATTGTTCTCTCCTTCCTCCGACACCCCGCAATTCCCTTCCGGAGCCGGTGCCGCAGGATGCGCGGACACCCCGTCACGGTTCCGGGGCGTCATCTCTTCAGGAACGTCCCTCTCCACGTATCCGGTTCGCCGTCGCCCACAAACGTATAGACGCCGGGCGCCAGAGCGGAGACATCGAGTTCCGCCACGCCCTGCGCGTCGAAATCGAGATGGCCTCCGATAACCTTGCGGGCCGCCGCATCGTAGACGGCAAACTCCATGCTGTCGCCTGCCGCCTGGCCGAGATGGACCTGCAGCAGGTCGGCCACCGGATTGGGATAGAGCGCGAATCCCTCGACGGAGGTTCATCGGGTTTATCGGAAGGGTCGGGCCCGTTCTCGATAATTACCGTCATGGCCGACTGCGCCACCTCGCCGTCGAGGTCAGTAGCCAGCACGGTAACGTTGGCGGTACCTCTGGCCAACGGTTCAAGGACCAATACGTTCCCCTCCTCCAATGTCGTCCGCACGATATGCTCGTAACGGTTGGTAATGCTATAAGCGAGCACATCGCCGTCGGCCAGGTTGGGGTCGCTAAAATAGTCCGACAACACGAACCGCACGGAGGAGGCCGCACCCGCCTCGGCTATCTTGATATTTCCGAACCGCTCCGTTATCCGCGGCTTTTCATTCGCATAGTCTCCTGTCGTACAAGCGATGGCGACTGCATTGGAAACATTTCCGAACCGGTCCACCGCCGACACAAGGAGCTCATATTCCGTATTGTAGCGCCCCTCTACCGTGTACAGCACCCGGTCGCCCGCTTCTGCGTAATTGCTGAAGGAGAGCTCCTCGGAGACCTCCTCGCGGTCGGCGAACTTGCCGACTCCTCTTCCCGTATAGGTCACCGTAAATCCGGCCACGGCCATTCCGTTGCCGTCGGCAGGCACCAGCCACGACAGCCTCAGACCGTTCAGTACGGCCTCCGCCTCGGGTGAGGTGATTTCGCCGGGAACGCTTTCGGGATTCTCCAGAAAGATAAGCCTGCATCTATCAGTCCCACGCCGAGTTTACCGTCGTATTTAGCCCCTACGTACTCGCTCACCGGACGGTAGCTGCGCAAAAGCCGTTCCTTGAGCTGCTCCGCCGTAAAATCCGAGTGTCCTACCCCATAATGCGACACTATCAGCGCAGCCACGCCCGAAACGTGCGGACAAGCCATCGAGGTACCGCTCATGTAGACATAGCCGCCGCCGAAATCGATACTGTACACCTGACACTCCCGCGGATAGCTCGTGTCGTTGCCGTCGGCTCCGCCCGGAGCATAGATATCCGCCATGACACCGTAGTTGGAGTACCCCGCCTTAGTATAATCCGGTCCCATAGCCGTCACCGCCACGGTGCGCGGGTCGGGCAGCGGGCTGCTGTATAGCCGAAGAGTCGTTGTTCCCTCCGGCGAATATCAGGATACCGCCCGCCATCGGACCGGTCTGTACATCGTTTACGCCGTCGCCGTCCGTATCGTCCATACCGGCATTCTCGATAAAGTAATCGAACGCATCGGACATATCCTGAGGCAAAACAGCCATATTATTGTACACCCAACTGTTCTGGGATATGACCGCACCGTTGTCCGCGGCATAAAGATACGCTTCGGCACCCTTGCCCGACTCCACGGTATCGAATACCTGGCACGACATGAGCCGGACACCATCTCCCTCGCCCGTACCGCCGGCCACACCGCAGACGCCGATGCCGTTGTTATTGACGGCACCGACCGTTCCCGCCACATGCGTTCCGTGGCTGTTGGGGGCTATCTCTCCGCTTTCGCGCATGGTATTCCATCCGTAAATATCGTCCACATACCGTTGCCGTCGTCATCCACACCCGGCACACCGTTCAGTTCCGCCTCGTTCACCGCATGTTGGCCGCCAGGTCGGGATGGTCCCACTGCACGCCGCCGTCCATGATAGCCACAATCACGGCCGGGTCTCCCGCCGTGGTCTTCCACGCCTCGAACAGGTCGATATCGGCACCCTCTACGGCACGTCTGATGGAACCTTCGTTGTTGTAATGCCACTGCTGCGGCAGCCCCGGGTCGTCGAACGGCTCGTCCGAAGGCCGTGCCGCACCGATTGCCGCAGGTCTGTACACCATCTCCCCCGGAATACCGCGCCCATTGTCCAGCGGCACTATCCGATAGATGGGCTGGACATGCGCTACGCCGGGAAGCGACGAGATGCCGTCCTGGGCACGGAGACACGGCACATCCTCATCGAAACGGATGTCGTACCACAAATGAAACCCATACCTGCGGTGGCGTTCGGCAAACCGGCCGCCGTCGCTGAAACTGCGCCGTATTTCGGTGGCACCGAGCGCAGCGGCGGCCCGGTCCAGTTCCGGATTGCCCCGAATCGGCCTCACCGCGCGTAAACACCCCCACCTTGAGCGGTGCCGCATCCTCCTGCAGCTTTATCCTTATCCAGCCGCTGACAACCGACCCGTCGTCGGCCACTGCTTCCGGTTCCCGGCCGGGACAGATTCCGGAGTCCGTCGCAGGCTCCCTGACACACGACAATGCGGCCAACGAAACCACTCCCAAAAACAAATATTTATAATTCATCGCAATGCAAAACTTTAATCCGCTCTTTCGAATCCCGGCCGCTATACCGGCCGGACATTCCCATCGCAATACAGGTTCCGTGGCACACCGCCAAGGAACCTGTATCGCATAACTCATTCATACATATCGGCTGCCGTCACCTCTTCACGAACGATGCCTTGAGCGTCTGATTCCCGTGTACGACAGCGAGCGTATAGGCGCCGGGACTCCATGCCGCAGCATCCACACTACCTGCACCGTTCGTATCCAACGTCACGCTGCCGCCGTAAATCTTTCTCGCCGCAGCATCATAAACCGTTACATCCACCGTTGCTCCAGACGCCTCCGAAAGCGAGAATCCGAGTGCGTCGCCCACGGGGTTCTCCGTTACGGTCAGGGCGGATACGGCCTGGCCCGGTGCAGGTCCGCTGGTTACCGACACCCGGAACTTCAGCTCGGCGGACGCTCCCGCCAGGTCGGTAGCCGTCACGGTGATGTTGGCCGACCCCTTTGCCTTGGGCGTCAGAGTCAGGATGTCCTCGGCTACGGACACGGCAACCACGGCTTCATTGCTGCTGCTTGCCGTATAGGCCAGCACGTCGCCGTCGGAAAGGTTGCGGTCGGTGAAGTAATCCGAAAGCGTATATTGTCTGATATTCTCCTCGCCCGGAGCCGCGATATTGCTGTCGCCGATTTTCTCCATGACCGTAGGAGCCACGTTTTCGAACGTACCGAGCGTCACGGAGAGCTCTTTGGCTTCGGTCGTCCTGTTTCCCCAGCGGTCTTCGGTCTGGATACTGATATCATAAGCGGTATTGTACTTTCCGTCCAACGCATAGGTCACCTCGGTACCCACATTGTAGAGGTTCCTTATCTCCTGCTCGACGGGTTCCTCACCTTCGGCACCGTAAGTTACCCAATAGGTAGCCACCGCCGCTCCGTTACCGTCGGCCGGCACCGTCCACGTCAGGTTTATCTTATTGAGTTCCGAAGAGACCTCCGCATCGTCCACATTGGCCGGTGCCGTACCGGGGTCGTCCATCAGAGCGGCTGCGGCATCGAGCAGTCCGACGCCTATGTCACCGAGCTGGTCGTCGGGAATCAGGCCGCCCATCGGTCGGTAACCGTTCAGCAGACGTTTCTTGCACTCCTCCGCCGTAAAGCCCTCGCCGCCGAAGTGCGACACTATCAGTGCAGCCACACCCGAAACGTGCGGGCAGGCCATCGAAGTTCCCCACAGATGCGAATAACCGACCTCTCCGGTGTAGGAGTCCTTGTACGTACTGAGCACATTCCCCTTTCCGCCCTGCGAACCGGCACCGCCCGGGGCAAGGATGTCTATCTCCGGACCGCAGCTCGAATAGGAACCCTTCTCATAGTTCGGACCCGATGCGGCCACCGCTATCACCTTGTCGCTCGCAGCGGGCAGAAGCGTCGGACCGCCTGCATTGCCGGCTGCGAAGATGATGATTCCGCCCGCCATCGGGCCGGTCTGTACATCGTTCACGCCGTCGCCGTCCGTATCGTCCATACCGGCATTCTCATTGAAATAGGTAAAAGCCTGTTCGTAGGAGTACGGAAGTTTGCCCGTCACGCCGAGAGTCCAACTGTTCTGCGAAATCACTGCCCCATTATCGGCGGCATACGCATACGTTTCAGGGGCACGTTCCGAAAACTGCGACGAACCGCCGGCCACAGGCTGATACAGTATCTGAAGACTCATTATCCGCACGCCGTCCTCCTCACCGGTTCCGCCGGCCACGCCGCAGACACCGATGCCGTTGTTGTTTACCGCGCTGATAGTACCCGCTACATGGGTACCGTGTCCTTCGGGAATGATATCCGGGGAATTGTTTATATAATTCCACCCGTGAATATCGTCTTTATAGCCGTTGCCGTCGTCATCGACACCTTCCGCACCGTTCATCTCGGCCTCGTTCACCCAGATATGGGCCGCCAAATCTTCATGGTCGAGCACGATTCCCTGGTCATGCACAGACACGATGACGTTCGGTTTGCCGGTCTCGACCTTCCATGCCTCGAACAGGTTGATGTCGGCACCGGCCGTAAATCCGTTCTCCCCCTCGTTGTTGTAATGCCACTGCTGGGAGAGCATCGGGTCGTTGAACGGCATCTCAGTGCGCGTAACCGCTACCGAAGGAGTATAGATGACATTGTCGGGCACATAGACCGCATCGGCATCCGTACTCTTGATGACATAGACGGGTTCGATATACTCCACTCCGTCGATGGTCGCAAACCTGTCTGCAGCACGCGACACGGGTACACTTTCATCGAAACGCACGTCGTACCACAGATGCAGGCCGTACCGGCGGCGGCGCTCCGCGAACCGGCCGCCGTCGCTGAATACGCGCCGCACCTCGGTAGCACCCAGTTCGGCCGCGATACGGTCCATATCCTCATTTCCGGACTCCATGGCACCGCGGTGAACACCCCCGCACGCAGCGGAGCGGCATCCTCCTTGATTTTTATCCTTATCCACCCGTCGCGCACTTCGCCTGCCCCCATCTCGGTTTTGGCCTCCGGTTTGGTTTCTTCCGTAAAGGAAGCCTCCTTGGTACAGGAAGCCGCCACAAGGGCACATACGGACATCAATAAATATTGTACTTTTTTCATCCTTGTTATTATGTATTAAATGTTTGTTCCGTCTCCTCAGGCGGACATCCCGCCCTTCCGCTCCGGTGTCCGAACCCGCCGGACACCATTCGGTTCCATCGACCGCTACCGTTTCACAAAAGTACCGCGCACCGTCCGTCCGCCACCTTCCGCAACAAGCGAATAGGTCCCGGACTAAGACGGCTGACATCGAGCTCCACACCGCCGCCGACTATCTCTTCCCTGGCCTCCATCACCAGCCGGGCAGCACCGTCATAAATGCGTACGGCCGCTTCGCCCTCCGTGTCACCCAACCGGACATTCAGCCTGTCAGCCACCGGATTGGGACTTATTGCAACCGCCCCGTCATCGCCCGAGGGGCCCGTACCTCCGGCTACCGTAGTATATATCGAGAAACTCCACCGTCCGGCCCGGCAGTCGGATGCCGTCACTGTCA
>ENA-OQDW01001139-OQDW01001139.1-human-gut-metagenome-genome-assembly--contig:-NODE-1139-length-9986-cov-1.638604_pt1 | contig 9986 bp, 13 predicted proteins | sample MGYA00242784_ERZ504613 | MGnify/ENA primary metagenome ERZ504613 (study PRJEB26092, sample SAMD00036330) | human gut metagenome | host: Homo sapiens | study: EMG produced TPA metagenomics assembly of... | reverse complement strand
CCTAGCCCCAAAGCCATTTTGGGGTGGGTTTTCCCTTATGCTCTTTACCTAGCTGTCGCCAAAGCTTCTACGTGGCAGCCACTGATCATTGAATTACAAAAAAACAGCACGAAGAACTTTTGTTCTTAATGCTGTTTTTTTATCCCTTTAGCACAATTCCTCTAGTATCCTACTACAAGCCAATGCAAAATCATCGTAAAGGCTGTGATGAATGGTAACGTGTATAATAAAATTTCCTGTAAGATATCTTTTATTTTGTTCATTGCTCTACCTCCTGATCATGCAATCTTTTTCAGTGCTTCCGGCGGCTCAAACCGGAAGATAAAGCCATGTTTGAATTTTGAGTAATAACCGCCTAAATCTTTTACGGCTTTGTTGATCCTTATATATTCATCTTTTGTCAATGTCTCTTCGATTCTTACAACCCAAAGTTCCGACCCATCACGTGTATCCTCTCCATGTGTAATTTTGAAAGTATATGTGTTCTTTTCCTCGATTGCGGTGCTTTCTGTTTTTTCCGGCTGTTGCCTTTGCCTGTCCTGTTTTACCGGTGCTGTGCTGCGATTATTATTTCAATTATAGAAATAGTCATGGAGATAATTGAAATAATAATCGCAGCACAACTCAATATATATGTTTTCTTCATAACATTCCTTTCTGACTATCATCTTCTTTTCTGATTCTAATACTCGTTACCTCTCTTTAATTATCTAGGGGACAAATTTGTCCCCTACCTTTTTAATCTCATTAATCCCAATTTATAGAATCATGTGATACTGTTCCGTGCTGAGCAATGCTTTCATTTGCCCGTTCAATTGCCTCTATTTCATCCGGCAATGCTTTATCTTCCGGAACAAACCGAACCAACACTCTAAATATTGTTTCTGTGTCACTCTCATCAATTAAATCTATTAATCCTTTTAACATTTCTTTACTCATTCTCAACGCCTCCTATAATCGCTTGTATACCTGCCTCTTGGTAAAACATCCTTTATGATTATTGTATCATTTATTACCGAAAAAATAACTCGCAAATCTCCAACTCGTAATCGGTAATCATCTTTAATTCCTTGTAACTTTTTTACATCACCCGCCGGAAGTTTCTCAATTGCTATCTTCAACCTCTGTTTTGTTGGTCTATCCATTTTACCAATGTGCTTCGCAGCCTCTTTTTCATACTCGATCCGCAACTTGACACCCCCCTTTATTTTCCTATCAATACTTTAACATTTTTTTTCTTTAAAGTCTATTCTCTTTACAGACTTCCATTTATTTTTTGGAACTGTCCGCTATCAGCAGACAGCTCCTGACACATAAGAGATGCTTTTACAAGAATATTTTTCCCTCTTCTATCGAATAATAATATGCATGGTCTGAAAGCCTTTCTTCCTTGCTTACTTGTGTTTCATTCACTTCTTGTATCATAATGTCCATCATTTCTCTATCTATATCTGCATAAGACGGAACAATAAGCACTTCATCAATACTACTTGGAATAATATAAAAATTTTGTTTTAATTTTTTGCTAATCTCTTCTAAAATTTCTGTTCTCAAAATTGCTGTAGCCCCCCAAAACCTTTCTTTGTTTGTAAGAACATACATAATTTTCTCTTCACACGATTTTATCAATCTTCTCTTTTCTTCTTCATCTATTGGCATCTCTTCAAATATCTCTATCATGTTATAAAACTTATATTCGAATTTGATTTCCATATTTTTTAATGCCAACTCATATAATTTTTCCTCTCTTAAAGGTATCATTTTCAAAATATCATTTGTGATTAAAATTGTCATTCTTTCACTTTTATCTAGTTCTCCGCCATCTAAATAATATATAACAGACAAGTCTAAAAAAGTCTTATGCGGTACTCTTTGCAACAATTGCACGTTACTGTCCGTATGTATTAATTTACAAATTACATTTTCCTCTCTTCCCACTTTCTCTAAAATCTTTTTGCCACTGAAAGGAACGTCCCTGTGCTCGTTATACACTTTTATTATTTCCTTTGCGATTGTTTCAATCGAGCAAATTTTTTGTTGATACTTATAAAAAAATTCTTCCAAATATATTATTGGCAAAATCTCTTTTTCCCCCATAATAATTCCGACTCGCACAACACCATTATTTTTTGTGGTTTCGCATAATCTTACATCCTCTCCTGTTCTTCTTTTTACCTCTTCCAATACACTTTTTTGAAATTCTTTGTAATTCATTTTCCATTCTCCTTTTCTTATTGTTTTGTTTACAATATAATTATATTATATTAATTCCTAAAGTGCATCTTTTCAGAGATAATTAGAACGAAACTTTTTCTTTTTTGGGGAAAACTATTTGCTTTTATTATGCCAATATAGTATTATATAAATAACCTTTTAAGGTTGTTTTTGTTTACAAAATAAAAGCCTTTGGAACAGTTCTCCATTGGCTTTTATTCTACTATCAGCTCCACTATGCTCTTTTCTATATTCTATTGCACTTCCCTTTTCCCCAAAAAAGAAAAATTTTTATTCGATATAATCCACTCCCTGCTTTTTTGCTTCTTTTATTCTTCGGAATAAGGTTGATCGACTTACACCTAATTCTTCTGCCACTTCTTTCGCAGTCGTTACATCAATCCATTTTTCAACCTCTTTAATTGAAATTTTCCGTTTCAACTTAATTGACTTTGCCCCAGCTTTTCTGCTTTTTATTTTTCTTATAGTCTCTTTGTCATAACGAATTTTCAAGAAGTTCTCTCCAGACTGTTCTTTTTCAAAAGAAGCATCCGCTCCCACATTTTTTAATATATCGTTCAAAATTTCCAGTCTTTTTATCTCTTCACAAGAATTTGTTATCTTTATTTCAAATAAAATTTTATCCATAGCTTTCTTATCTTATCGTTTCACAATTAATATTGAGACTGTTTATAGACAAAATAAAAAGCGTCTCATTATTAATTATGAATCTCAATCTTTTTCCCCTCTTTCTTTACAACCTTATACCACTTCCCACATTTTGTGCACCTGTATCTATAAATACGTCCAACAACACGCTGAAAATAGATATTGCCACATCTACAACTTTGACGTTTTCCGCAGTCATCTCTTAACATTACCTTATCCATAATTCTCCTTCTTTTACATAGGGGACAAATTTGTCCCCTAGCTTCAAATCCTGTCCTTTACTTTTTAATTCCATCTAATATCTCTTTTACTTCTTCGCTTGTCAGGGTTCCTTTCCTCTGCAAGTTTTCAGATATAGTTTCAACCATTGTTCTATTTTCTGAAAGAATCTTCTTTGATTCATTCCAAAATTTTTTTGATAGTAATATCGTTTTTTCTTCTAACTCTCTATCTAGCAAAGTTTTACTTATGCTTGAATCTGTCATAACAATATATGCTTTGATCCATTCTGTGGCTTGAGGAAAATCACTGTCTTCACCTATAAAACTTCCTATATGCATTTTATCAAGCAGTATTTCTTCTGCAATAGCTCCCGCATACTTTATTAAAATTCCTTTCTTCACTGCATTTGCATCCTGTAACTTTTGCACCATTACAACTCTAGGCTGTATATCAGATAGGATCACTTGAAAACTTTCTATTTCCATTAAATATGCCATTACTGCATGTCCAGCTTCGTGGACGGAAGATACTTTCCTATTATATTCAGTAAGCGTATCATTTTTGTTTTCACTTCTGATAACTCGTTTTGCATACCCTAATGACGTTCCAGTGATAACGTTATAATCATCATCCGAAAACATTCTTTTTGTTATTTGATACACGCAAAGCAAGGATATCAAAGAATAGCAGATTACTAAGACGTTTCGTTGAATCAGTTCTTTTGTAACAGGGACTTCTTCGTTGAAAAAATAGAATAGTAATACTATTCCGCATGACATCAAAAAACATTTCATAATATTACAAAAAAATCCAAATAATTTTCTCATTAAAATTTCTCCTTTTCCGCTCCAGCAAAATTATAATCATATGAATGGAAAAAATCTCTTGTATACTATTCTTGCTTTATATTGAGGGAACAAATTTGTCCCCCATCTTGCGGCACCTTTACTCTAGTCCTCACTGCCAAACAATTCCGCATGTGCATTGTTATATACAGCATACTCCGGATATCGCAATTGGATTGCCTGCCAAAAGAATGGTGCATATTCACAAGCGAAAAGCTCCTCTACACTGTAGCGACTGCATTCCTCAAGCTTTCCCTTTGCATCCTTTTTTTGATTCACTGTAGGAGTTCCATTACAGAACAAGTTAAATGCCATACGTACCACTTTCAAGCTGCCACTTGTCTGCCAGCCCTCCTGCAGGCATTCCAATCTGACGCAATGAATTTCCTCATCAAAAATATTTTCAAAATGAAATCGCGTATCTGCATTTACTCCAAGGCAATAGTATAGTGCTTGATGATATACATCTTTAAATTTTGCATTTTGCATTTTTTCCATATAAAACGCCTTATGTTTTTCACTGATAAATTTTATATTTTTTCTGCCATAATCCTCTTCTCCTTTTCTTATCGCTGCATCACGTCCATTTTGGCCGGATGCAGCTTCATCTATCGTATGTTACCTATCGCTCACTTTATGAGAATGGAAGTTCTTCATCAATTCCATCCGGAACATTCATAAATCCATCCCCTGCAGGACCTTCTTCGTTCATGCCATATCCCTGACTTTTTTTACTCTCAGCAAATTCCTGTTCTTCTACAACAACATCTGTTGTGTAAACTTTCACACCGTCTTTATTCGTATAACTTCCTGTTTGGATACGTCCAGTCACAGCAATCTTTACGCCCTGATGTAAATACTTCTCTGCAAATTCTGCCAGCTTACCAAAGCATACACAACTGATAAAATCCGCCGTTGCATCTCCCTCTCTCTTAAACCGACGGTCAACTGCCAATGTATATCTGGCAACCGCACTTGCATTCTCTCCTTGTGAATATCTCACTTCCGGCTCTCTTGTTAAACGTCCTATCAAAATTACTTTATTCATGTTTCGTACCTCCGCTTTCTTTTCGTCTTTGCTTTATCTTTAATATAATTATAATATATTCGTATTCTAAATTCATCAAAAACACTATCAATTGCACATATAATTTTTCTTTTTTGTGGAATATCCTTTTTATTTTTTTACATACGTTTCTTTTTGCCAATATCTTTTCGTACCCACAACTTGCTAGAAAAGCTCCTGTACTATTTCGGAGCAAGTAATGTCAATTATGGATTTTATATAAATTAAGATTTTATATAAATATAGATTTACTCTGTCTTAAAAAGTGTCTACAGCCCTCTATTTTCAAGGGTTTTCCTATTTTACACATGAAGTAAAATTGTAAATATTTCCCACTTTTCCTCTTTATATCTTGAAAAAACTTCTCAACGGATTCCTGAAATTTGAAATTCCTCTAAAAATCTACCGTGATATTTGAAAAAATTTTTCTACAATGACTCAAAAAAAACAGCCTCCTTCCCGATGCTGCATTGTTTTCCAAAATTTTTCTCTTTATTTTCTCTTTTATTTTCATTTCTGTATCATTTCTTTTACGCAAACTAGACCTAAACTCAACTGTTCTTTTTCTCCAGTAAGTATAGGTTCTTTTGCTTTATGCAACTCCAAGCTCTTCTCTTAATAGCTTGTGGAATAAAGACGCTTTCAGTCTCCGTATCCATTTTCTTGGATTTAATACCTATCATTAATGACCAGGAGCATTTTAGGGAAAATGTCCAACGGGTTTATAAAACTCTCCCACAGACGTTTTCGATAATTTAAAAGCAACTGCAAGATATCTTTATACTCTTTTTGATCCGGTTGTTTGATTTTATTTCTTCTACAAGCAACCTGTAGCAGATATTCATATGTTTGCTTATGTTCCGATTGTACTACCTTCTCTGAAAATTGTTTTCTCAATGTGATCAGATACATTCCATCCTTAATTCCAACATAAAAGTACAGCTTCAGCATCTTCAGATACGTCTGAAGTGTTCTTGCGTTGATATTAAGAAGTCCTCTCTCCATACTTCCATCTTCAGCTACTGTATTTGCATATTTTTTGATAAAATTCTCACGCTTAATTCTGTGCGTGCGAAATTTCCCTGCTTCATTGATATTGAGCAAATCCATGATCAATAGTTTTTGAGCCGGTTTTAATTTTTTCCAATTTACATCATAAAAAAAGTTTTTGATTTGTCCGGATATATGGCACGTTTCCTGTCTTATAATCTCGATCTGTATAAGAAGTAAAATCATTTCCACACAAAACAATATCATAGTCCTTCTGTCCTTTTGTCACTTGGATGATACCCTTTTGTGCAAGGCTTTTTTTACAGTCATAGAATGCCTGCACAGAAATATCCATTTTCTCGCACATTTCTTTGTAATGCACCCCAAAGGCTTCCCCACGCCCATTCTGCAGGTGGGTAAGTGCTATAATAAAATCAATTTCATTCCCGGTAAGCTCTTTCTCAAATAGGCTGTGAAATACGTCTAATTTTATCCTTTGCATGATTTTCTTCTCCTTTCTTTTGACAATTGGTATTTTTTATGATATAAATATATTAAATATAGATGTATCAGATTTCACAGTCATACCTTTTCTGATACTTAATTCTTATAATGGAACATTTAGTTAAAAACGGAGTAGGCTTGGCTGGCTTGGGCTCCGTTTTTTGTTTTCTATAATTCCATTCCCATCATGGGAGTTGTTGCTGCTACTTGCTGGTTTTTACTTATTTCCTGTTGCTGTAGCTGGTTGAGATAATTTTCCGTCCGGACTGCCTTTTGTTCCTGACTTTCTTCACACAGTTTCAATTGTAATATGGGAAGTGTTTCATCCAATTCATAATGATTTTCCTTCAGAAACAAATTCATCTGTTCTATCTGTTCATTTGATAGCAAATGCTTTTCATATGTATCATCAAATGTCATTCCTGTACAAATGTAAACTTTATCTCTTTCTTTCCACACTGCTTCTTCCAGTTTTTCTCCTCTATATTCAATTTTTACCATTAGAGTATTTTGATCTTCCCTAAATCCTTCTACAAGGAGTTGTTCTGTTGCTTTTTCAGCTTGTTCCACCGGCGCATGCTCAGCCTGCTCCTGCTTTACTTTATCTACTTCCTGCTTTATTTCTTCTGATACCTGTTTTTGTTTTTCTGCAGGTTCTTCCGAACGTAACGCTCCTGACCTCACAAGAGCTTGGCGCTCCAGCAATTCCTCATACGGAAGTTTCTTGTACATATTAGGAATCCGTTTTTCCACTTCCTGTGGAGCAAAAAACATTGTATTTTGCTTTGTAAGCGAAACTGACATTAAGTTCCCCTCTGCATCCAATTCTACAAGACGATATTGATGTTTTCCATTCCGCACACGGAATCCCTGCTCTTCTATTTGTTTTGTACTCTGAATTGCGCAATAGTGAATTTCCGGAAGTCCTTCTTTCTCTAAAAAAGAAAGTTCTTCCACCGGTTTAAATTTCTTGGCATAATTCATTAATGCTTCGTTCCAATCTTTTGCGTTTTCCGGCACATGACAATAAATCTGTTCTACCGGCATCCCTTCCTTTTTCAGGAGTTCCTGTATGTGCTGCATGCTTTCTACCCCACTCAAATCATGGTCTTCCGCCAAATGAATCTCTTGTTTGGGATGTTCTTTCAGAAGATTTAATACCGGTTCATATTTTCCTGTTCCCCCAAGCGGAAGATAGTCATATGCTTTCCAGTCTTTTCCCTGCGCTTGTAAAATAGTCATTACGCTCATCGCATCGATGACGCTTTCTGTTACGATCAATTTTTCAGATTGATTGTTAATGCAAAAACCCTTTTTATAGTCACATCCCTCCAGATCTCCGAGAAAACGTACATCCGAAAGAGTGCCTCGAAGAGAAGCAAAATTGGGTTTGCCTTCTGAATCATAGGCAACAAATACACAATTCCCATTCACATCCTGATACAACATTTTCCGGTCTACAAAGTCCTGCACAATCTCAGGTGCAATATACCGGCTTTTTGTCAGATAAGCGTACACCCTTCTCATGTTTTTTCCTCTCTCCGGTAAGATTAACTCTTGTTTTACCAATTGTTTTTCTTTGAGCTGTCCTTTCGGCTGCGGTGTGTAGTGTTCGGGAATATAGATCCGTTCCGTCAATTCTTTTAATGCTTCGTGCAGATCTCCATTATGTACAAATTCTGCCGCAAATCCTATAATAGAATCCCCTTTTCCGACCCCCGATTTTCCCGGTATGGAATTTCTCCAGTAGTAGTTTTTTGTTGTATCAATACGTACACTGTCATGTTGTGCAAGGGTATAATACCTTCCTTTCCGAATCAAGGTAAATCCATGCTCTCTTGCATACTCTGTGATTTGTACCTGATTCTTAATTTCGCTTATCAACTCTTCATTGCTAATCCTTGGTTTTCTCTCCTTCTGTTCTGCAGGTCTATTGCCAGCAACAGACGCCTCTTTTTGCGGACTTTCCAAATATACTTCCAGTGTCTCTTGCACTTCCGGTATTTTTTTTCGACACAGTTTATAAGTCTGATTTAAAACGGCAAACAAAGACTGTTCTGGATTCATCTCCTTAATCTCTTTCCAAGAAGATGCAAGAAAATCTTTTCTCGTTTGTGTACTTACAATTCCGAAATGATTTTCCAACATCATTCCAAAGGCAACTTCCTGAAATTTTGTTTCCGGATTTTCTTGTAAATATTCCAGTTCGGAAATTCCGTGGCTGATTTGATAAATCAATTCTGAAACTGCCTTTTCGCCTGTTTCCTGTAATGGTGCCGGCTCTTCTTTCTGCATCGCAGAAAGCTGTTCTGCATAGGAAAGCAATCCCTTTACCATTCCTGGATACATCTGTTCTGAATATCCTATTTGATAAAAATTCTTTCGAGCAAGCACTGGCAGGTTGTCTGAACAATATCAAATACCGCTTTCACTCCGTCATGCTTTTGCTGAGTGACACTTTCTATCTCTCCTGCCTGATATCTAATTTTTTCTTCCTGAGATGCCTGTTCAAGCGGTACGAGATTCCCATCTATTTTGAGCAGTGTTGCTTGATATGGTACGTACACCTTAATCCCTTTTGCTCCCCTTTTTACTTGATACCCTGCATCATTCCAAGCAGAAAAACTTTGACAGTAAACTGCTTGCGGATTTTCTCGATAGATAAGTAAATTGTTCTTCAGGCTGTATCGATAGAACCGACTCCCAAATTCCAAAAAATCAGCGATTCGTTCCGGTTCTTTTTCCAATGCATCCAGCATCTCTACAATGTTTCGATCCATTTGTTTTTGCTGCATCTTCTCATCCCCTGTCTGTTCTAATTTGCATATATTTTTAAAATCTCTTTCTGCTCTGTTTCTTCTAATTGATTCAATGGTTTTAATAAATCACTTTCTGCAAGTGTTCCAATCGGAAGCTCATTTTCTTCGCAATTCACAAAATAAAAACTTCCATTTTCATCTTTTACAATGGCTTTTCCCTGATAATATCCGATAGAAAGATATAACTTATGAAGTACCTCAAAATTTTTCGGTTCTTTTTTATATTCCATTTTCATCTCTCCTTTTCTTATGCTGCATCTGGTCCATCTTGGCCGGATGCAGTTCTTACCCTCTAATTAACTTTTGTCCCTCTGTTAAAACACCACCAAGAACTTGAATCAGCTCTTGTCGAATCTCCGGATAAATCAAAGCAATCAATCCAATTGCTGCAAGAACAAATAACATGATCAATGCTGTAATTCTGATACATCTTCCCATTGTTCTTACAAGGAACTTTCCCATATTATTTCGTTCTACAATTCGGACATTTTCGTTTTGTATTCCATATTTTTCCTGTAATTTTTTCTGCTTCTGATTTTCTTCTTGTTCTATCCGGATTTTTTTTACTAATGATTCCTTATACTTTGCCATCTTTTCCCCACCTAGACTTTTCCAGCGAGAAATAAACTTCTTTTTTCTTTCTGCGGCTTTTCTTTT
>ENA-OQDW01001138-OQDW01001138.1-human-gut-metagenome-genome-assembly--contig:-NODE-1138-length-9989-cov-1.140438_pt1 | contig 9989 bp, 16 predicted proteins | sample MGYA00242784_ERZ504613 | MGnify/ENA primary metagenome ERZ504613 (study PRJEB26092, sample SAMD00036330) | human gut metagenome | host: Homo sapiens | study: EMG produced TPA metagenomics assembly of... | reverse complement strand
CTGACGGGCAGACGAAGCGTCGGCTACGCCGATATCGGCTTCCCCGCTGGCAACGCGGCGGACGTGACCGACATCGATTTCGAATACGAAGCGACGTGACTTTGCAGGGCACGCAGATAGCGTTCACTTTCATCGAGACCTTTTATCTCTACGAAAGAGCAGAGGAATTCGCCGGCCATATCCATGGCGGCCAGGTCCGGAAAGGCCAGCAGCATCTGCGGATCGGTCAACAGGTCATCCCAGGTAGACAGGAGCTGGCCCCGCCGCTCATAATAAGACTGACTGACGACAAAGACCATGGGATTATACCATAAACCGCTCCACAGGCCGTCGCGTCCTTCATGGACGCCGGGACATTGTCGGTATAGGCCGACTCATACGGCTGGAGAATGCCATTTTGCTTTGCGTACGCAAATCATCTTCCGAAGCGATGAGGATATCCGGCTTGGGGCCGTTGAGATTCCCCAACGACTGGCGCATATCACTGTCGGTCTTGGAATAAATCTGCACCCGCAAATGCTTCTGCTTATAAAATTCTCGGGCCAAACCGTCATTGACATCCTGCGGCAAATCCGAAAAGACGACGAGATGGCGGCCGGCTTCATAAGCGTTGTGCTTCTTCCTGCTGGTGCTTCATCAAGATAGGCCATGCCAGTCCCAAAAGTAAGATGACGAAGACGCTGAGCACGACAAAAGGCACGTATTTCTTCATTGTATTCACCTGAATTTTCTAGTTCGATTCAAATCCTTCCGCCCTTGTCCGGCACGGACAGGAGAACGGCCATGACGGCCATTGCTGAGCGGATGGCCTGACTGACGTGAATGGCGCCGCGGTGCAACGAGGCACTTCGGCCCGTAACCGATGAGGTCACGGCGGCCGGTCAGGCATAAGCTATAGACAATATCATAATTGGCCGGGTTCTTATACTGCATAAGGGCCCGCTGCATCTGTTTTTCTTCTGCCTTGCGGGCAACATATACCTTTTGCCCGGTCAAGGGATTAATTCCCGTATAATACATGGCCGTCGACAAGCTTCCCGGCGTCGGGATAAAATCCTGTACCTGTTCGGGCTGCATATGCATATCCCGCAAAAATTCGGCCAGGGACACGGCATCTTTTAAGGTACAGCCTGGATGACTGGACATGAAATACGGAACCAGATACTGTTTCTTTCCCAGTTCCCGATTGGCTTCATCGAACCAGTCCTTAAAGGTCAGAAAGGCGTTGACATCGGCCTTTCCCATGAGGTCGGTCACGTGTTTGACGACGTGTTCCGGCGCCACCTTCAACTGGCCGCTGACGTGATACTGGCAGAGTTCTTTGACGAATTCTTTATTGCCGTCGGCCAGCACGTAGTCATAGCGAAGGCCGGAGCGGACGAAGACTTTCTTTACCCCTTTTACATGGCGGATTTTCCGCAAAAGCTCCAAGTAGTCATCATGAGACGTATTGAGGTTGCGGCAGGTTTCGCTGCCGATGCAGTGGCGATTGCGGCACACCCCATCGGTCAGCTGCTTTTGGCAGGCCACATGGCGGAAGTTAGCCGTCGGACCGCCGACGTCATGGATATAACCTTTAAGCCCGGAAGTTTCGTCATCCGTTCCGTTTCGCGAACGAGGGACTCCTGGCTGCGGTGCTGAATGATGCGCCCTGATGGCTGGCAATGGCACAGAAATGACAGTGGCCGAAACAGCCGCGCTGGCTGGTCAGGCTGAACTGTACTTCCTGCAGGGCCGGAACCCCGCCGGCAGCATCGTAATCGGGATGCCAGCGGCGCTGGAAGGGCAGTTCGTAAATGGCATCCATCTCTTCCGTCGACAGGGGCAGGGCCGGCGGCGTCTGGACGACGAAGCGGTTTTCCGACGGCTGGATGATGGTCTTGCCGTAAAAAGGATCCTGCTCTTCATACTGCATCTTAAAGGCCTTGGCAAAGGCCGCCTTATCATCCCGGACCGCTTCATAAGATGGGGCAGACGACGGTCTTGTCCGAAAACGGGCGGTTTCCCGGTCACATAGCAGATGCCGCGGATATCGTACATCTCGGCAACCGATTTGCCTTCAGCCAGGGCATCGGCAATTTCGACAATGGAGTGTTCCCCCATGCCATAACTGAGGATGTCGGCCTTGCTGTCGAGGAGGATCGAATGGCGTACTTTATTGGACCAGTAGTCATAATGAGCAAAACGGCGCAGGCTGGCCTCGATGCCGCCGATGATGATCGGCACATCTTTATAAGCCTCGCGCATACGGTTGGCATAGACAATCGTCGCCCGTTCCGGCCGGTGCCCCGTTTCACCGCCCGGTGAATAACTGTCGCGGCTGCGGAATTTTCGAGCCGCCGTCTTTTCATTGAGCATAGAATCGAGGTTCCCTGCCGTAATCAAAGCGGCCAGCCGCGGCCGGCCCAACGCTTTAAAGGCATCGGCACTGTGCCAATCCGGCTGGGAAATAAGGCCGACACGATAGCCCCGGCTTTCGAGGACGCGGCCGATGAGGCTGCGGCAAACCAGGGGTGAATCGACATAGGCGTCGCCATTGATGTAGACAAAATCAAGTTGATCCCAGCCGCGTCGTTTCATATCTTCTCGACTGGTTACTAAGAAATTCTCGCGCATATGGCTCCTTATTTACATTAAAATCCAAATGATGAGCAACAGGAAGATGATGATGCCGGCCACAATCGTAATTTCCGGCCAATTTCCCTGCCGCGTCTTTTTCTTCTTACTGTCTTTCCTATTTTTTTGATGTTTAGCAGGAACGATGGTCCGCACTTCCGGTCTCGGCGTCCGTTCTTCCACAGAGGCCTTATATTCCTGGACCAGGGCGATGCCGTCCAATTCCAAAAAGTTGCCGTAGTTGCGAATAAAGCCTTTGACGAATACGGCACCGGGAATGGCATCATATTCATTGGCTTCCAAAGCTTCCAGGTATTCCCGCTTTATATTGAGGGCCTCCGATACGTCTTGTAAAGTCAGGCCCTGTTGTTCTCTCGCTAATCGTAATACGTCACCGATCGAAGATTCCTTCACTGTCTTTCTCTCCCTATCTACTATAATCGTATCCTTTATTATATAACAGATACGACAAAGGGTACAGGGGGTCAGCCCAAATACTTCTGTTGGACTTCATCGGCCGTCATCAAAATATCCCGCGGCTTACTGCCGTTATTGGGTCCGACGATGTGCATGGCTTCCATCATGTCGATCATGGCGGGCAGCCCGCGTATAGCCGATGCGGAAACGGCGCTGGAGCATGGAGGTCGAAGCCTGGCCGGTCTCGAGGACCATGTCGATGGCCTGACGCATGAGGTCGTCTTCAAAAAAGTCGACGCTGTCTTCGGCATTTTCAGACTGGGCCTTTTGGACCGACTCATCGTAATGGGGCCCGTCCTGGCCCTTGATGAATTCGACCATCTCGTCGATTTCCGAATCGGAAATAAAGGCACCTTGGACGCGGAGCGGTTTGGACGCCCCGAGGGGATAAAAGAGCATATCCCTTTGCCGATCAGTTTATCGGCGCCAGACATGTCTAAGATGGTACGCGAGTCGACCTGACTCGATACGGCGAAGGCGATACGGCTGGGCACGTTGGCCTTGATGAGGCCGGTCAGGACATCGACCGACGGCCGCTGCGTAGCCAGGACTAAATGCATGCCGCAGGCACGGGCTTTCTGGCCCAGACGGATGATCGACTTTTCAACGTCGTCAGAGGCCATCATCATGAGGTCCGCCAATTCGTCGATGATGATGACGATAAAGGGCATGGTTTCATCCGGATGAAGTTCATTATAGCGGGAAATATCCCTCGTATGGGTGAGGGCAAAGCGCTTATAGCGGTCATCCATTCGCGAACGGCCCAGCGCAGGACGCTGGCAGCCTTCTTGGGATCGGTGACGACCGGCGTCAGTAAATGTGGAATTCCATTATAGTTTGACAATTCAACGACTTTGGGGTCGATGAGGATCAATTTTACATCTTCCGGGCGCTGCTTAAAGAGGATGCTGGCAATGAAGGTATTGATGCAGACACTCTTGCCGGAGCCCGTCGAACCTGCCACCAAAAGGTGGGGCATCTTGGTCAGATCGGCTACGATGGGGTTGCCGGCAATGTCTTTCCCTAAGCAGACGGGAACGCCTCTGGCGGCCTTTTGGAAGGTGTCACTTTCAATGACGTCGCGCAGGTTGACGCCAGTCAGTTTTTTATTCGGCACTTCAATGCCGACGGCGGCTTTCCCCGGGATAGGCGCTTCGATACGGATATCCGTCGCCGCCAATTTAAGGGCAATGTCGTCGGCCAAATGGACGATCTTACTGACCTTGACGCCGGCCGCCGGTTCCAATTCATAGCGCGTAATCGACGGCCCCTGGCTGGCATTCAAAATCTTAGCGTCGATATTGAAGCTCTGCAGTGTTTCTTTTAAAATTGCGGCATTTTCCCGCACTTCGTCACTGAGTCCGACCGTATGCTGGGGACCGGGTTTCAAGATGGAAACAGACGGCAGGCGGTACATCTTCATTCCCTCCGCCTTAGGAACGGCACTACTGCCTTCCTCGCTGATTTCGACGGCTACGCTGCTCTGTTCGACTTCAATCGGTTTGATATCGTCCATATCGTGACGAAGGACATCTCGTTCTTCAGCTAAAGACGGAGTATTTACCGGCTGAACGTCGTGCGCCGTCGGTTCCGTATCGGAAACGACGTTTTCATGAATCTGGCTGTAATCGGGAACGTCTTCCATCTCTTCGGCGCCCTGTTCAAGGATGTCATCCCAATAATCATCGGCCCCTTCTGCAGGCATTTTTTCTTCAATAGGCCGGGCGTCAAAGGTGACTTCTTCGACACCGTTTCCCAGATCACGGGCATCGGAAATCTGGATCCCCTCCGGCTGTGCTTCCGGAACGCAGTCGCTGCCTTCTCCGGTTCGTCCTGAGGCGCTGATCCAGAGCCTGAAAATCGAAAATCTTCCGTTTTTCATGCCATTGACGCAGGGAATGGGAGGCATCCTGCAGGCCTTCGACGGCTTTTCCGGAAACACGGGCCGCTTCCTGGCCGGCCTTGTCGGCCACGACGGCGACAGGCTGAGAAATTGACCAGTTCTTCCAAATCAAAAAGGTAACGATAGCGGCGCCCACGATGCCAAAAAGGCCCCAAAAAAGCCGAGAAACTGCTGCAGCACCGAGGATACGATAGCCCCGATGATACCTCCTCCGACGGATAAGCTGGACGGCAGGAATGCCGTCCCTTCCGGAATGACCAGTAAATGAATGAGACCTAAGAGCAGCACATAAATCCAAGTACCGACAAGCCAGGACCGCGATACGGGGCAGGCTTTGCGGACGACGATATACTTCAGGCCCAGGACGACCAAAGACAGACTGACGACGATCCGCCCCAGTCCAAAAATGTAGGATAAGACATTATCGATACTGTGCCCGATTCGGCCCGTATCGACGCCGATAAAACCGACGGTTGCAAAGACACCGAATAAGATGCAGCAAATCCCAATAATCTCGTATTTTAAAAGGGGCGATTTCTCAGCCCGCTTGGCCGTCCGTGCCCGCCGTGTCGTCCGCTTGCGGCGGGTAGTTTTAGGGGTCCTTCCGTTTGCCAAAATAGTTCACCTTCCACTAATAGATTACTTGTCACTGCGGCGCTTATGCCAGGCAGCGGCCATATCTTTTTCATGGCCATAAGGTCTTTCATGATAATACGACGCCCCCCTTCAGGCTTCAGGCAGGTACTGCTGAGCGACCCAGGCGCCGTCAAAATCGTGGGGATACTGATAGTTTATGCCGTGGCCCAGCTTGGCCGCTCCGCTGTAATGACTATCCCGCAAATAATCGGGAATATCCCCGCAGTCTTTGCGGCGCACATCACTGAGGGCGGCGTCGACGGCCAAATAGGCACTGTTGCTCTTGGGCGCACAGGCGACATAGATGACGGCTTCCGATAAGATGATCCGTCCTTCGGGCCAGCCGACGAATTGAACGGCCTGGGCCGCTGCATTGGCAATGACCAGCGCTTGGGGATCGCAAGGCCGACGTCTTCAGCAGCGCAGATGACCAGACGGCGGGCAATAAAGGACGGCTGCTCACCGGCTTCGATCATGCGGGCTAGGTAATGCAGGGCCGCATCGGGGTCAGAGCCGCGCATGCTCTTGATAAAGGCCGATACCGTATCGTAATGGGCATCGCCCTTCTTATCATAGGTATAGACTTTATGACCGGCTACTTTTTCGATAGCTTCCTGGGTCAACGTTCCGCCGACGGGAATGACCATGGCAACCTGTTCCAACAGATTGAGGCCTACGCGGGCATCGCGGTCAGCCAGGCGGGCAATGGTTCCGAGCATCTCGTCACTGCCTTCAATGCCAAGTTCCCCAGCCCTTTCACCGTATCGGTCAGGGCTCGGCGCAGCACGGATACGACGGCCTTTTCGGACAAGGCTGGAGGGAAATGACCCGCAGCCGGGATAATAAGGGGCGATTGACTTCAAAATAAGGGTTTTCCGTCGTCGCTCCGACCAAAATGACTGTCCCGTCTTCGACATAAGGCAGGAGTACATCCTGCTGACTCTTATTGAAGCGGTGGATTTCATCGATAAAGAGAATCGTCCGCTTCTGATATAAATGAACCGCTTCCTTGGCAGCTGCAATCACTTTGCGCAGCTCTGCCGTCCCGGCGGTTACGGCATTCAAGGTCACAAAGCGGCTGTCCGTTTCCGTAGCGATGACATGGGCCAGGGTCGTCTTGCCGACACCGGACGGGCCATAGAATAAGAGCGACGGAATCGTATCCCGTTCGATCATCATCCGCAGGAAGCTCCCCGGACTATCAATTCGTCCTGCCCATAGACGTCATCCAGTGATTCCGGCCGCATCCGGACGGCCAGCGGCGCATACTCCCTGCCGCTCCGTTCATCGGCCATGGAAAATAAATCGTCTCCGCTCATTTGTTTGCTCTCCAGACTAAATAGAACGCCGCCAAGAGGTTCTTAGCGGCGGAAACATACATACATTCTTAAACAAGAAAAGAGCCCCACCATGCCGTTTATAAACCGAGTTTTGAGCCTGCCTAAGCAGGTGGGTGTCCTCCTATATGGGTCGACAGTCCAGTGAAGGCATTGCCTCACAATATAGAGACCGAACTCCCAATGATAAAAAGTGTTGGTTCAAAACATCGAGACCATTTACGTACACAGTAGGGTTTCTTCTTGTACATAGTATAATAAAATACTCAAGAAAAATCAAGCCTTGACAATAGGAAAAGGGGCTGCCGCCCATGCAGCATCCCCTTTTCGAGACATCAGCAGGTCTTCGTAAGACCTGTTGACGACTTTATGCACCGATGAAAATCGGTCTTATTTTACAACTTTTTTAACCGTTTCAACAACATGTTCTGTCGTGAAGCCAAATTTTTTGAACAGCGTGCCTGCCGGAGCGGATGCACCGAAGGATTTCATAGAAACGGTAGCACCGTCGAGGCCGACGTATTTGCCCCAACCAAAAGCAGAAGCGGCTTCTACAGCAACGCGAGCCCGAACGGCTTTCGGGAGGACCTGTTCTTTATAAGCTTCATCCTGCTGTTCAAAGAGTTCCAAGCAAGGCATGCTGACGACGCGTACGTCGATGCCGCTCTTAGCCAATTCAGCCTTGGCGTTGACAGCCAGTTCAACTTCAGAACCGCTGGCCATGATGATGGCATCGGGAACGGCTTTCGAAGCGTCGGCAATTACATAAGCACCTTTAAGGGCATCCTTGCTGCTGCCAGCGAGCTGGGGCAGGTTCTGACGAGTGAGAACCAAGGCCGTCGGCGTCTTCTGGCTGGTAACGGCTAAGTACCAACCGGCAGCCGTTTCCGTAGCATCGGCCGGACGGAAGACGTTGACATTCGGAATGGAGCGCAGCATAGCCAGCTGTTCAATCGGTTCATGTGTCGGGCCATCTTCGCCAACACCAATGCTGTCGTGGGTCAGGACGTAGGTCGTCGGGAGTCCCATGAGTGCAGCCAAGCGGATCATCGGTTTCATGTAGTCACTGAAAACGAAGAAGGTACCGGCATAGGGGCGGACGCCGCCGTGAAGGGCCAAGCCGTTGGTCATAGCGCCCATAGCCAATTCGCGGACGCCGAAGTGAATGTTGCGGCCACTGTAATCGGCTTTTCCGAAGGAACCTGCACCCTTCATTTCCGTCTTGTTCGACGGTGCCAGGTCAGCACTGCCGCCAAAGAGCTGCGGAATGCGGTCTTTCAAGCGGTTAATCATCGTACCGGACAGGTTGCGCGTTGCCTGCGGTTTATCTTCATAGGCCCAGAATTCTTCGTCGTTTAAGAGCGCTTCAGCATCGATATCGGAATGGAAGGCATCCCATTTCGCTTTCATGTCCGGGAAGGCTGCGACATAAGCATCGAACAGTTTCTGCCAATCTTTTTCAGCAGCCCCTGCTTTCTGGCTCAGTTCTTCATAATGAACATAGACTTCGTCGGGAACGTAGAAGGTTTCTTCCGGTTTTGGCCAGTTGAGGTTTTTCTTCATAGCGACGATATTGTCTTCGACCAAGGGGCGAGCCATGGGCATCGGCCGTCCCCTGTTTAGCCGGGCAGCCATAACCGATCTGAGTCTTGATGGTGATGAACGACGGATGTTCTTTGTCAGCCTTTGCTTCTTCGATGGCTTTGCCGATGGCAGCCATATCCGTTCCGTCTTCGACGGTGATGGTCTGGAAGCCGAAGGCCGCCATGCGGGCCTGAACATTTTCCGTAAAGGCCAGATCCGTACTGCCTTCGATGGAAATGCTGTTGCTGTCGTAAAGGATAACCAGTTTAGACAGGCCAAGGGTTCCGGCCAAAGACAGGGCTTCTGACGAAATGCCTTCCATCAAGCAGCCGTCACCACAAAGGGCAAAGGTGTAGTGGTCGACGACCGGATAGTCCGGTTTATTGAAGACAGCCGCTAAGTGAGCTTCTGCCATGGCCATGCCGACAGCCATGCCAAGGCCGGCGCCGAGGGCCCCGTCGTAGCTTCAACGCCCGTCGTATGAGCATATTCCGGATGTCCCGGTGTTAAGGAGCCGTCTTGACGGAACTGCTTAATATCAATCCAAAGTCAGGCCGTAGCCATATAAGTGAAGCAGCGAATACAGCAGCATCGAGCCGTGGCCTGCAGAGAGGATAAAGCGGTCCCGGTTCGCCCATTTCGGGTCTTTTGCATTGTGGTTCATGTGATTTGCCCAAAGTTCGTAGGCAATCGGGGCAGCGCCCAAGGGCAGGCCGGGATGGCCGGAGTTCGCCTTTTGGATCGCATCAGCCGATAAAACACGAATGGCATTTACACAAGTCGTATCAATGGTGCTCATTAGTCAAATCGCTCCTTTTTTAGGTTCGTTAAATATAAATAAACATTTACACTTTATTATGTAAAAAAAGGACTGTTCTGTCAATGGCAAAATATCTTTTTGAATATAAATTCATCCGCTTCTCCAGCATTCCAGATAGCCAAAAAGAATTATGCTATAATAAAAAGACCTTTATATTTCGCATAGAAGGATAGGACCATGACTAAAAAATACTTCTTCTTTGATATTGACGGGACCTTAGGGCTTGGGATTTCAAGCATCATTCCGGCAGACAGCCTCTATTGCCTGCGCCGCCTCATGCAGCCGGCCACTTTGTATCCATCGCGTCAGGCAGGTTGCAGCACGACGCCCAAACCTTTGCCGACCGCTATGGGATTCCGGCCGTCGTAGCCGACGGCGGCAACAGCCTGTCCTTACAGGGAGACGTCTTCGAAATGACGGGGCTGCCCCTTGAAAACTGCAAGGCCCTCCTCTACGAATTGGACCGGCGAGGCTTTCCTTGGGCCGTCGTCACCGACAACACGATCAACCGCTACACGCCCTATGAGACCTTTCCCCACGCCGATCCGCGCAATTCGTCGATAACCATTACTTCAAAAACCCCGTCGTCAGCCCGACGTGCATTCAACCGAAGCGT
>ENA-OQDW01001137-OQDW01001137.1-human-gut-metagenome-genome-assembly--contig:-NODE-1137-length-9989-cov-7.230582_pt1 | contig 9989 bp, 13 predicted proteins | sample MGYA00242784_ERZ504613 | MGnify/ENA primary metagenome ERZ504613 (study PRJEB26092, sample SAMD00036330) | human gut metagenome | host: Homo sapiens | study: EMG produced TPA metagenomics assembly of... | reverse complement strand
CCTTGCCGGGTTTGAATCCGGCAAGGGGTCGATAGCTTTGCAATTTCAAAAAGATGATTGAGGCAGAATGTCAATTCTGGTCTAACAGAGCCTTTTATAAAGCTGTTGGCGTTGAAGCCTGGTGAGTCGGTGCTTGATATGGGGTGTGGGGCTGGGTCGATTGCTATTCCGCTTGCTCAGGCTGGGCATTCCGTGATTGCTGCCGACTTCTCTCCTGCCATGTTGGGCACGCTTGATGCCGGAATTGAGTATTACGGGCTCGAAGATCTTATTACGCCGCTTGAGCTTGCTTGGATGATGATTGGGATTTGGTTGGACCGGTCGCGAAAGCGGTGGATGTTGCCTTTGCCAGTCGCTCTGTCACCACGACCAACCTAAAAGGCGCGCTTGCCAAGCTCGACCGCACGGCTCGCCGGCGTTGTGCTGTCACGATGGTCGCCAACTCCAGCCCGCGCTACGACCTGCACGTGATGAACGCCATCGGCGCCTCGGTACCTGCAGTAATGGCTTTGTGTACGCCTTCAACATCCTCATTCAAATGGGCGCCCTGCCGCAGGTTACGTACTTTGAATCGCCTCGTCGCGATACCTTCGATAGCCTTGAGGCAGGTGTGGCAGACTTCTCCCGCATGCTTGAGCATGGCAACGAGGATAAGGTCGACCGTCTGCGCGACTACATCGCCCAGCACATGATCGAGAATCCCCATGCCGGTGAGCCGGGCTCCAAGGGCGTGCCGCAGGGGCGCTATATGCTCGATCATGTCCGCAAGGTTCGTTGGGCGTTTATTGCATGGGAGCCGGTCTCTGCGCCCAGCTCATAGCCTGTTCGCAGCCCGCACCGCCCACTCACTCGGCATCCGCATTCTTTTTGAACTGGGCAAACGCGCTCCACACCACGCCGTTCCTGCGCTATCGTGGGACAGCTCACGTAGATTAAGGCCCCGTCGCGGGGCGCCCCATACATAGAAAGCGAGAACCCATGGCACTGACAGGAGCACAGGTCAAGCAGCTTCGCAGCATGGCCCATCACCTCAACCCCGCCATCATCATCGGCAAGTCCGACGTCAACGAGGGCACCGTCGAGCAGACGGTCGCCTACCTAGAGAAGCACGAGCTCGTTAAGTGCTCCGTGCTCGATGGCTCCAGCCTTTCCGCCCGCGAGGCCGCCGAGGAGCTCGCCGAGCGTTGCCACGCCGATGTCGTCCAGGTTATCGGCCGCAAGTTCTCGCTGTATCGCGAGTCCTCGCGCAAGGACATCGAGAAGATCAAGCTCGTCTAAGAGCCAGTGATCGGCGAGCCAACACATAGCAAGCTTACGGGTGCCCAAGTACTTCGGGCGCCCGTTTTTTATCGCTCGACCAGCACGCGATTGAGCCGCCCCTCCACCAAGCGCTCGTATAGACGCCGCGTCTCGGGCTCGGGCACGCCATTGACCTGCTCCCTCAGATGGTGCATATGCCCGCTGTACAGCTCGACGATATCGCGCCGCCGCCCCGCCGCACTGTAGACGCGCATGGCGCAGCGCACCATATCCTCGCGCGCCGTTTCCTGCCGAAGCCCCGACTCCGCCAGCCAAATCGCCGACTGCAGATCGTTTTCTTCTAGAGCGGCATTTGCTCCCTTAATCATGCAATCGATGTACTTTGACTGCATAATGCGTCGCATACGCAAAAAGTAGGTAGGGATTACAGCCATTGGAACATACAGCGGTCCGGCATAAAGCTGCTCAATCTTAAGGCACAGCTCAACTAAATGGGGCCCGCGTGCACCCGTGCGATTTCCCAAAACCTCGCGGCTTATCTGGTCAAACAGCCGTACATCGGTCTTGACGTAGTCGCCGTTGAGTCCGATGCATTCATTTTGGATGAGCACACACGACTTGCCATCCGGCGTCGGTCCCAAAGCCGACCGCAAGCGCGATATCGTCGAGTACAGGTTATTGCGGGCGCTATTGAACTCGGCATGGGGCCACAGCTCCATGGCCAGCGTCTCGCGATCGACGAGCGCATCCATGCCCAACGCAAGCCGCTCGGCAAGTGTCGCCGCCTTCTTGCGGCGCCACATTTTGTCCGTGATGGGAAACCCGTCGCGCTCGGCGCGAAACGCCCCAAACATGCGAATCTCGATATGGTCGATGGTATCAACGGCTTCAACCTCGCCGGCCTGGAACAGCGCTCGCCCTCCCCTTCCAAATCGTCGCGCAGCGAATACCGCGACAGCTCGCGCACGGGAAGCTTCTTGCGTATCCTGGTCGCCGGCTCGCCCAGACAATGCATGGCAAGACGCGCAAAAAGCCGATACGATGGTTCTAAAATCCCTGAGCGATTCATAGACATCCAGGCGGCAAGATCGCTATCGCGGCCCGCAGCGGCCAGATGCAGCGCCACGATCCAGGCTTCCGAGCCGCCGACCTGTGTCTTGCTAATGTCAAGCAGCTCTGCCTCTTCGCGAACCGATACCAGCGACGTATTGCGCAGGTACGCCACGCGCTCCAGCAGCAATGCGTTTTCGCGCATGTACGTAATCGATTCGTCGGCGAGCTTGAGCACCTGGACCGCGCGGAACTTCGCGTTAACCGGCCGCCCCTCCGCCAGCGATTGCCAGCCCTCCAGCAATAGCCCAAAAAGCTGAATTTGATTGTCACGAACACGCACCGCAAAGCGGTCGAGCTCGCCAAACGCCACATCGTCGGTCACGGGCAAGCCCGCGAGCAGGCGCCGCGCTGCCAATACCATACGCAGCCAAATGGATGGCGCCTTAAGCCCGCGGATATCGAGCACCTCGAGTATCTGCGCCATCTTGTCATCGCGCTCGTCGGGTTTAGCAAACGAGCCGTCGAACAGCTCCACCAGCATATGGTCGGCCTGTATGAGAATCCCCGCGATGTCGAGCTCGCAATCATAGGCTTTGCATGCCTTGAGCTTCGCGAGAACATCGCCGTCTTCCGCTCGCTCGGTTAGATGGCGCTTGACCTCGATATGCACGGACAGCATGTCGAGCACCTCGCAGGATGTCTGTTCTTGCACAACGGGGTTGGCGGGAAGCCCAGGTCATTGTCGCCGTAAAAGGCGATGGTGAGCGCCTGGGCTATTTTCCACGTAGCGGGATTGACCTCGCGCGCCGCCTGATCACCCGCACGTTCGATAACGGACGCCATATACCTTGCTAGCTTTGTGTTGCACACGCTGACAGCCGCCAGATACACGCCGAGTGCCTCGGCGGGTGTCGGCTCTTGCTCCTGGTTTTCTGCATTGATCATCGCCGACGCCGCACGGCAAATGTCCCCTCCGTGCCCGGTCAGGGCAAGATCGGCCCCATACTGCCCAGCAAGTTCCAATACCACATGGCGGTCCAAGAACGCGTCGGCCAGGTCCATAGCCAAATCGCATCGGCCGCCTTGATCAAAATGCGAGCAGCCCGCGATACAAGTTCGGGACGAATCTCGGCAACAAGCTTTCGCAGTCTCAGGCGCGCGTTGTCCTTAGCGCCCAAACACCTAAAGGTGCGATCAGACGGATCCACGCCAAAAATCGGATAATCGCGCACAAAGATGGACTGGTCGACCATCGAAAGCCTCACGCCGCACGCCTCTAGCTCCGCAATGCGGCCCTCGCCCATCAGTACCATCAAACAGGCAACGGTAAACAACAGGTTGTTCTCGAGCGATGCGAGATCGGCCAGCGCCGCACCGTACACGTTGACGATTTCGTTCTCGAGCAACCCGGCAACATCGCCCTGTCCATACATTCCCGTCTGCAGGGCAGATACCAGCTCGGGTACACCCTGTGTGAGCCGATAGAAATCAAGCGATGTGCTGATTGAGAACGCCGTGGCCCATGACGAATACTCATAGGCGTGCACCTTGAGCATCTGCGCATTGACTTTTACAGAATCGCCCAGCCCGTGGATAAGCAATCGGTTGGAGGGCGGCAGGCAATAAAGACCCCCGTCCCCGTAGCACGTAAGCTGCGGATTCGATCGATGAGGTCCTCGGTTTCGTGCTGCTCGAGATTGGGCACGTTGTCGATCGCAACGAGCGAATGAGGTTTGTCCTTAAGCTCATCGGCGACAACCTCGAGTTGCATAAAGAGCTCGCGTCCAATCGCGCGGTCGGCCTCGATAATCCGAACCGGCCTCGCGTGGGGTCCGATTTAACCTCCTGCACGTATTGCAGCAACACCGACGTCTTGCCAAACCCGTCAGGCGCGTAGAGCAAAACAATTCCCGCCTTGCGCCCTTTAACGATGAGCTCGTTCATCAAGCGATCGCGCCGCACCATATAGCCGCCGCCCGTCGGCATCAACTCGAGGCCGTCCGTATTGCCTAGATCGTTTACCATGTCTGCTCCTCAACTCGACCATATGGACACCGTAGCTGCAGGACCGTATGAGCCACCCCGTGAATAGCGCGACTTAGAGTTTTTGGTTGCCTGCCGGTACGTGTTTGGCAAGTTTTTGTACAGCGAGGCCCGATGGTAACTTATCCCCCGACCAATAGGTCTTTGCGCAGGTCAATGCGCTTGCCAGCATGTCCCATCTCATTTGCAGTGTAGCGCAGTCGGCTGTTTTTATTTGAGTTTCGCAACTCGCCTACTCCTCGCTACCGCCTGCGACTCTATGGTGGTAAATGTGCATAGAATCTGCTATAGAATGAATCGAATAATTTAGAACCCACCAGTCAAGCATGCGGCAAGGTTTCCGTCATGCATACGCCACGGCCCAGGTCCACTAAAAAGGCCCCCGCAAAGCGAGGGCCTTTTGAAAAGCTATGTAAGATGCTTGGTCGCGTTATTCGCAGAGCGAAAGAGCGGCCTCGTCAGCAACGACGACGCAGTTGGTGTGCAGCTGCAGGATCGAAGCCGGGCACTCGGGCGTAACCGGGCCATAGCACATATCGTGCACAGCCTGAGCCTTGGCCTCGCCGTTGGCGACAACCAGAATCATGCGGGCATACATGATGGTCTGAGTGCCATGGTGTAAGCCTGACGGGGCACATCATCGATGCTGTCGAACAGGCGGCTGTTGGCCTGAATGGTGCTCTCGGTGAGGTCGACGCAGTGCGTACCCTTGGAGAAGTGGTCATCGGGCTCGTTGAAGCCAATGTGACCGTTGTTGCCAATGCCGAGCAGCTGCAGATCCGGGTAACCGGCGGCAGCGACGATCTTGTCGTACTCGGAGCAAGCCGCAGCGGCATCGGGGTTGGAACCATCGGGCACATGCGTGTTGTTCAGATCGATGTTGATGTGATCGAAGAAGTTCTCACGCATAAAGTAGTGATAGCTCTGAGGATCGTCGTGCGAAAGTCCGCGATACTCGTCCAGGTTATAGGTGCTGACCTCGGAGAAGTCGATGTCGCCCTTCTTGTACCAATCGGCGAGCTGCTTGTAGGCGCCAATCGGGGTGGAGCCGGTGGCAAGACCCAATACGCAATCGGGCTTGAGGATAACCTGGGCCGAGATGATATTGGCGGCCTTGCGGCTCATATCCTCGTAGTCTTTAGCTTTAATGATCTTCATTACGCGTCCTTTCTCGTACAAGAGAGGCAAGGCTCCCTTTACAAGCACTTGCCCGCGGCCCGCGTCGGCCGCAACCAACGTGTGCGGCCACCAGGGCGAGGTCGCGTAATGTATGTGTCTCGTGTCTAGCCGCGTCGAGGCCCCTGCCCGTCCACGGTGACCCAAAGCTGTTTAGCTTCGGACGTTTCCCATCTTGCCACGGAGGGCGTCCTCTTTCAAGGGCGCCTCCGTAAACGTGATTGAATTGTAGGCAAAAGGCCAAGCGGAGCGATTAGCGCTCACGCGCGACGATGAGCTGGTCCATCTCCTCGACATGCTCGCCAACGGGACCCTTGATACTCGAGAACTCAACGGAGTTGCACACCAAGATGGGAACCGTCACATCGTAGCCCTCGGCAGCAATTGCCTCACGATCGAACTCGATGAGTACGTCGCCCTTATGGACAATGTCACCCACTTGCGCATGCACGCTAAAATGCTTGCCCTCAAGCTGAACAGTGTCCAAACCAACATGGATGAGCACGTCTAGGCCATCGACCGTGTTGAGCGCAACGGCATGACCCGTGGGAAAAATCGCCTCGACCTTAGCGTCAGCCGGAGCAATCACACGTGTACCCGTGGCTGAATCGCCACGCCCTGACCCAAAAGGCCGGTGGCAAACGTCTGATCGTTTACCTCGGAAAGCGGAATGACGTCGCCCGAGATGGGAGCATCCAGCGTAAGGACTCGACCACGCATACCAAAAGACCTTAGGACTTTAGTGAACATGCTCCCCCTTGGACATACCAATAATCAAATACAGTTTTACAAGTTTACCACTTGGCACTAATTTTTGACCATTAGGGAAGTTCGCGCTTGACAACCTCGACGATGTCGTCAACCACACGCTGGGTCAGCTCGTGCGTCTCGGCCTCGGCCATCACGCGGACCAGCGGCTCGGTGCCACTCGGACGTACCAGAATGCGGCCGCGGGCGTGAGCTCCTTCTCGGCGGCCGCGACGGCGTCCCAAATGGGCTGGCAATCGTCCAGGCCGGCCTTGTTGTCGGAATGCACGTTGACAAGCACCTGCGGGTACTTCTTCATGATGCCGGCAAGGTCGGTGAGGGTACGGCCGGTGCGCTTGAGCACGGCCAGAAGCTGCAGGGCCGTCACCAAGCCGTCGCCGGTGGTGTTGTGCTCCAGGAAGATGATGTGGCCGGACTGCTCGCCGCCGATGACGGCACCGTCCTCGAGCATACGCTCAAGAACATAACGGTCGCCCACGGCGGTCTGAACCATCTCGAAGCCCTGCTCCTTCATGGCAATGGAGAAGCCTAGGTTGCACATAACGGTCGAGACAATCTCGGAGTTGGCGAGCTTACCGCGAGCGGCCAGGTCAGAGCCGCAGATGGCCAGGATGTAGTCGCCGTCGATCTCGTTGCCCTCGCTGTCCACGAACAGCACGCGATCGGCGTCGCCATCATGGGCCAGACCGATGTCGGCGTGAGTGCGCAGCACGAGCTCGCGCAGGGGCTCAAGGTGAGTGGAGCCGCACTCGACGTTAATGTCGGTGCCGCAGTAATCGGTATTGATGGCATGGACCGTGGCGCCCAGGCGCTGCAGTGCGGCGGGCGTGGTCTGGCAGGAAGCACCGTGACCGCAGTCGACGGCAACAACCAGGCCATCGAGCTTAAGGCCGTCGAGCGTGCTGATGGCATGATCGACATATGCCTTGCGAGCATCCTTCATCTTGATGATGTGGCCCACGCCGGCACCGGTCGGCAGCGTGTCGGCAGCCATGGCCTCCTCGGACATGACCCAAGCGCTGATCTCTTCCTCGACAGCATCGGGAAGCTTCATGCCCTTGCGGCTAAAGAACTTGATGCCGTTGAACTCCGGCGGATTGTGCGAAGCAGAAATGACGATGCCGCCGTCGAGCTCGTTTTGGACGGTGAGCAGCGCCACGGCCGGCGTAGGGATAACGCCGCAGCAGTGCGGGCGGCCGCCCTCGGCCATAATGCCGGCGGTCAGAGCACTCTCGAGCATGGTGCCCGAAAGACGCGTGTCACGGCCGATGCAAATGTCCGGACCAAGGAACTTGGTCGCCGCACGGCCAAGGCGAAACGCGAGGTCGCACGAGAGGTCGGCGTTGGCGACGCCACGGACGCCGTCGGTACCGAAGATGTTCTGGGGCATAGGATCGCTCCTTCCCAAGTGGGCAAAACGCAGTCGCCCACCCTAGTCGAAAAAGAAAGCGGGACCCGCCGAGCAATCGGCAGGCCCCGCTTATACATTGTATCCCGCAAGGAGATAAAACCTTAGCGCTTGGAGAACTGGGGAGCGCGGCGGGCCTTCTTGAGGCCGTACTTCTTGCGCTCGACCACGCGAGCATCGCGCGTAAGGAAACCGGCCTTCTTAAGGTCAGCACGGTAGTCGCCAGCGTTCAGAAGAGCGCGAGCGATGCCCAGGCGCAGAGCGCCGGACTGACCGGAGATGCCGCCGCCATCGCACAGAGCGATAACGTCGAACTGACCGGCGGTGTCGGTCACCTTGAAGGGAGCAAGGGCGTTCTCAACGAGCTGATGACGGCCGAAATACTGCTCGGCGTCACGCTTGTTGATGGTCACCTTGCCGGTGCCGGGGACGAGACGGACGCGGGCGACGGCGTTCTTACGACGGCCGGTACCCTGGTAGACAACGGTGTTCTCAGCCATCTTTAAGCCTCCAGCTCAATCTTCGTGGGGTTCTGGGCAGCATGCGGATGCTCGGCACCAGCGTAGACCTTAAGCTTGGTCATCTGGCACGGCCGAGGGTGGTCTTGGGCAGCATACCGCGAACGGCGCGCTCGATGACCTTCTCCGGGTGCTTCTCCATAGCCTGGCGGAAGCTCTCAGCCTTGAGGCCGCCGTTGTAGCCGCTGTGGCGATAATAGGTCTTCGTGTCGGCCTTGTTACCGGTAAGCTGGACCTTATCGGCGTTGATGACGACAACGAAGTCGCCGCAGTCGCTGTTGGGCGTGAACTGGGGCTTGTTCTTACCGCGCAGGATCATTGCGATCTGGGTGGCAAGACGGCCCAGGACAGCACCATCGGCGTCGACGAGAACCCAGTTGCGCTGGACCTCGCCCTGCTTGGCGTAGTGAGTCGATTTCGAAATCACTTAGACTCCTCCATGTACAGTACGTGTTGTTACAGAGATTCACGGGGCTCTGCAAGTAACCCGTCCATATTACCCCGCTCGTCGCCCGAGTCAACAGGTATTTTGGTTCTGACCAGACTTTCTGCACATGTCGTCCATGGGTCATGATGTCGCGACACTAGCGCTCGACAAATGCCTCGATATCTCCCAGCAAGCGCTTTGCCTCCTGGCGGCCCTGAATATACAGGTCGAGGAGCTTTGCCGAATCGTGCTCAACGTGGCCGACCTCGACCGGCTTTTGCGGAGCAACGACCAGCGCGCGGCCCTCGCGCTCATACTTCCACAGATGCATACGCTGGATGTTATAGCGGTCGTGGCGCGTCTCGATAGCTCGAGCAGGTAGGGATAGTCGGCATAGCGGGCGCGTGCGGCGGGCATAAACTCGTAGGGCTTTTTCTCGTACGAGCGGTCCTGCGTGACAATGACAACCGCGCGATCGAAGCCTGCCTCCTCCAGCACGTGCTCGATAGGGACCGAATCGGCTACGCCGCCGTCGACGTATTTGTGCCCGTCGATCTCGACCGGCGGCGTCACCAGTGGCAGCGACGTCGAGGCGCGCACGGCATCGAGGTCGAGCACGGCGCTTTTGACCGGCAGGTACGCGGCGGTTCCAAAGAGCATGTCCGTCGCGACGGCGTACATCTCGATGGGGCTCGCGTCGAACGTCTCGTTGTCAAAGGGATCCAGGCGGTCCTGGACATCGTTGAAGATAAAGTCGTAGCCCACAATAGAGCCCGTGGACGCAAACGATGCGGCACCCATGAAGCGGTTGTCGTTGCAAAAAGCCAGGTTGATGCGGTTGGCACGGCCAATCTGGTGCGACTTGTAGTTCACGCCGTTGAGGGCGCCGGCCGATACGCCATATACCGCCGGAATCTCGACGCCGGCCTCCATGAGAACGTCGAGCACGCCCGCGGTAAACTGCCCGCGAAAACTACCGCCCTCCAGGACGAGTGCGACCTTGCCGGCGTTCTTTGCTTTATCTTCTGCAGTCATGTTGACCCCCTGCGATTGCGTTTTGGCTTTCTTCTACCCAGTTTTACGGAGGAGAGCGGCCGGGTTTTGGAGATGAGGAAGAAGGGGCGGTCGGCGGGAAAGCGCGTCCCACCCTGCGTTGCTGCGGCGTTTTCTTTACGCTCGCGCCTGCGCAGAGTTCGATTCTCCGCGGTACGGGGGATCCGTTGATGCGGGGTTTGGCCAGCTGAAATTCAATAAACATCGCATCCGTTTTGAATCGAGCTTTGCGCGGAGAATCCGCGTATTTGCTTCGCAAATCCGCACCGGCTTCGGCCGCCTG
>ENA-OQDW01001136-OQDW01001136.1-human-gut-metagenome-genome-assembly--contig:-NODE-1136-length-9995-cov-1.209262_pt1 | contig 9995 bp, 8 predicted proteins | sample MGYA00242784_ERZ504613 | MGnify/ENA primary metagenome ERZ504613 (study PRJEB26092, sample SAMD00036330) | human gut metagenome | host: Homo sapiens | study: EMG produced TPA metagenomics assembly of the... | reverse complement strand
TTCAGAATTAATATTTCCTTTTATGATTGACTTTATTCACAACTATCAGGTCGTATCCATGAAATACCTAAAGTTTTCTGAACTTTTCAATATTTTGTAAATTAATACACTTGTCCATTCTATAAATACAATTTAGGTCAAAATACGATTGCCGCCCAGACTTTGATAAGCGAAGAATTTCATCCTAAAAAGGCCCTTTTTCTGTCTCAAAAATCATGAATTTAAAAACAAAAAAATATTATATCTACTTATACTCTTATCTCTTTATATTTTCTATGTCTTATCTTTTTATATCTTGTCTTTTCTATTTCTATTCTCTTCTTTTCTTCTCTTCTTATAAGGTAACGCGTTACACCTGCCTAAAAAAGCGCCTCACAAAAGCCGGTACACCGCCTTAGAAAGCCATTTCTCAAAGATTCGTTTTATCTTTAAAGTCCCGTATTATCGCCCTTCTTCCACCCCATAAAGGATATAAACCTCGTCCTACGTCCCGCTTATAGCTCTCATAGACAACAAAAAGTCATACAAGACATCACAAATGGATGCCTGTATCGACTTTTTTTCATTCCTTATTCTAGAAACAAAAGCCTTCGGACTTTCCGTCCCCCTATTGATTACCTCTTTTTTGAAAAGGAGCATATTAAACCCGGGGGAAATGGGTAATGCGACAAGAAAACCGGCGTTCTGGTATTACTGAATAACAACAAGTTTCAGTCCCTTACGAGGAATTGGGTAATGCGACGAACAAGGTCAGCTTGCCCACAATAAATCCAGTACGGCGTTTCAGTCCTTACGGGGAATTTGGTAATGCGACACCAGTTGCGCATGGTTCTTCATGACGCGGACTCGGGTCTTCAGTCCCCTTACGGGGAATTTGGTAAGCGACAAATAATAAAATATGGACAGTGTTAACGAGACAGTCTCAGTCCCCTTACGGGGAATTTGGTAATGCGACCTCGCTAAAAAAGCTTCCCGCTATGCTAACTGGATGGCTGGTCTCAGTCCCCTTACGGGGAATTTGGTAATGCGACCTCTGTCTCCCAGTACCCGCTCTGGGAGCGGGCCCACAGGCGATTTTTTCAAACCTCGGGCTTTTTTTGCCTTTTTCGGGGACCCGGGTTCAAAACCAAAATCGGACAGTGTCGTTTTTTCCCTTAGTTACGCCATTTTTAGCCCTTTTTGAAATTTTCAAACCTACCGGGTTTTTGACCCTGAAATAGGTTTTCCACAGGCTAACGTATTACCCTTATTTATATTTAGTATACTTTTTTGACTTATCTTGTCAATTGGTCAAACTCTCTTGAAGCGGATAGATTCTCGCTTTATAGTAGGTTACTGTTGACTCTCTATTCTCTGCAGCAGGTCTAATACCAAGTTTTTGACTTCCCGCGTCGACATCGTGTCTTCGGCGTTGGCATGGTTGATATTATTGCGTTCTGCCCGGATTTTAAAGTAGTCGTACAAAATCTCTAAGGCCCCTTTTGCCGGCGACCGATATTGAACGATGCCATAAGCAATCATTCGTAAATATTGTTTCTGACGGGTATTCCAATTGGCCTCAGAACGATAAATTCCCGGTATGGTTCCGGCCGCCACGGGGACTTCTTTTTTCTCTTCCACTGGCGGAGCCACCTCAACACCGATAAGTTTAAAAAACACTTCGGATGGTGAGTACGCTATATAGTTACAGATCTTGTCGATCCTCCGACGTCTGAAAAATTCTTCTTCCGTTTGATGAAATTCCTCCCCTCCCTCATGTTTGACGTACAGCGAATAGATGACGGCATAGAGCATCGGATACGCTGCCTTTAGGGCCGACGGTGTGGAGTTTCTGCTTTTTATCTTATTGATTGCCTTCTGCCCGGCCATTAATTCATTTAAAAGCGGTTTTAGTTTTTCCGTCGCTTCAGGATATTTCGTTGCAACAAAATCTATATTCCGGTTTTGCAAAACAGTAAAATGACCTTACGCAACACATCTTCCTCACTGGGAGGAGCGTTCTTCCTGCGCGAATTAATCGGCGTATAGGTATTGATAAAATAATGCTCCCACGTCTGATAGTCCTTCCGCTTTTGCTCGCATTGATCCTGAATGATCGAACGGATTGGATAAAAGATATGGGACGCTACGATTACCCCGGGAATCCATTCGCTGCACAGGGTCATGGCCTGCTGGAGGTAACCCTTTTCAACGCACCAGCGGATGATATCGAGGTTTGTGAAGTCTTCTTTCAGGAGAGATCCATATTCCATTTTAAAGATGGCTAAGATGCGCAGAAAAATCTTTTCCTGCAAAGAAACGGCGCCGGCCTTTTCAAAGTTTTTCAAGGCAATCTGAAGTTCCCTGGCCAAGGGCGCGATTTTTCCGGTCCGGCAAATTCGGACGGCATTGGTAAAGTCACGCATCTTTTGAAGGAGTACCGCCGTTTCTTCCGTCTGTGGTCGGCCTTCCATGTAAGCCGTGATTTCGCGGGTGCTGCCAAAGTTGATGAACTCGTCGGACCCTGAAATGAGGTTAAACATGCGGTAGATATCGGTTACATTTTCGACCTGTTTCTCATAGCGGTTGGAATAAAGGACGGCCGTCGTCCGGATGCCGCGATATTTCAAGAGCTGCATGACTGATAGCATCATCATCGACGCATGGCGAAAACCGCCGGTAAAATCGGCATGAAGCGCTGCGTCTTCTGGGGCCCATTCCTGTTCTTCCATAAAGGAGCGGATGGTGTCAGCCATTTCAAGGACCTGGCGAACACTTTCCTCGGTTTGACTGCGTTCATCATAATCGATGCGGACGCAGTGTTCTACAAAAGGGCGTACTAGATCGAGAAACACGGCTTCATGGGTCCGATGATACTTATGGATATGTTTATTTTTATCTTTATAGGTGATATTTTCTTTCGTCCGATTCGTCGAAAAATAGAACAGGCAGTCCAATTTCTCCTGCTGACGCTTGAGTGTTTCTGCCGTCCAGCGTACAGCCGATTCGTTTGTTTGAATACATTCCATCATCGTCTTGCCGTCGAGCGTTTTATAGTCAGATTTGGAGAAGTTCCCTTCGTCGTCGAGATGAACTTCGCTCAAAAAAAGCAGCATGATATGTTTCATAGCGTCACATTCCTTTTATTTCAACAATCGCCCTAAGCTGCGGCAGCCTGTAATCTGCCCCTGATCGTCACGGACGAAGTCGATGGGAACCAGGACGTCATCGCGACTGCCGGCCAAAGATTGAGCTACGACAGACGACACAATATAGGCCGTGTCAGCCTGTGGTTCCGGCAAGCTTGGACAGGACCGTAGGTCATATTGTAGACCGGAACGGGGCCTGCCGTGCCGACTTCTTCCTTGATGACATCACAGCGGGCGAGGATCCCCGAGGCCGGAATGATGTCAATCGATTCATGATCGAGATCCGGATCTTGGTAGACGAGTTGAATGTCGTGAGGTGTAAGATTGATAAAATGCATCTGTGTGCCTCCTTATATCTCATGCTATATAGGGAGAGTCACTATATAGCATGAGAAAAATAATGTGTGTGTTCCTTTTTATGCGGTGCCGTTTTCTTCAGGGTTTTCTGTTTCTGATTTAGAAGCCTTTATATGCAGAGGGAAGCAAACTTCGTTGATGGTTTCTAAGGATTCGTTCAACAAAGCTTTGATATCTCCCAAGGCGTTCAGTTGATGATCATTTCGGGCGTGATTGGTATGATTTCGTTGATCTTTAATTCTACCGTATTGGTCTAAAAGCAGACGCAGGGTATCTTCCGGAATATTCGAATGAACCCAGTTCATTTTCCACAGGTGGATGAAACGATCGGAATAGCGAGGGAAAATAGTAATGTCAGAACAGAGTTTTGGAAACTCGGTTTGGTTCATTCGACCATTAAGAAACTTGATTAAACACCCAGCTTGTTCACGAGGTTCTTTTCCCTGTAATGATTGGGTTTCTTGATCAGATTCATAAACAGCTTTCAAGGCTTTGAATTTATCTTCTTGGGGCTTACTTAACTTTATCTTCTCGTCCACAACCAGGTTCGGTATCCGGAGCAACGCTAACGATTGAACGATGGACAGGCTAGCAGTCAGTCCTTCAGCATCATTGAGAACAGCTGTATCGATAAATTCTGTATGAGAATGTTTATTCAGATAGTCTTCAATTATCTCTTGAGCCTGTGTTGCCCAATCTTTATTTGGATCGTCCTTTACAGCGGAAGGAATCATATTCACCTCTTTTCTTAACAGCTTATAGTATTTCTTTTTCACATTATTGGTGTACTGTTGGGCTTTACTTTCTCTATCTTGGTCCTTAAGTTTTGCAAAGAGCTTAAAAGCCTCCGACGTCCTATCGTTTGCCTCCAAATCTTTCTTGAAATGAATTCTTCCTTCAGGCGTCAAAGATGCAATTCTACAATTTGAGAAAATTTCCGGCACTTGTTCTGTATAGAGAGTCAGGGCCTGCTGGACATAATCATGCTGAATGCACCATTTAATGAGAGTAATATCTTCTAGTTCTTTATTCTCCGCTTCACTTTGCAGGAGTTCTTCATACTCATGCTAATTCGCCCATAGAGGCGATTCATGAGAGAATCTGGCAAGGACGTATCACCACTTTCATCATACTTGGTACGGAAAGCTTTCATGGCATCTCTCAGATTCTTGATCGCATCGCGGAAGGTACCAGAGTTACAAAGGCTGATGGCATCGGAAAAATCGGCCATGGCTTGATGAGCTGCTGCAATTCCGGAGACTGCTTAGACATAGATTGCCGTTTATAATAATCACGAAGCGTTTGGACGCTGCCGAAACGAACGAATTCTTCTGCACCGGCGATGAGGTCGAATAAGGCGTAGATATCATTGCCTTCTTCGACTATTCTCTTACTCAAGTTCGAGTACAGGATGTCGCCGATGCGGACCCGGTCGCCATACTGCATCAAGCGCAGAACGGCCATCATGATCATGGCAGCATTCCGCATACCACCGGTGCAGTCGGCATGAAGAACCAATGTATCATCCTTCGGCAAGCTGGCGATGAAGGCGTCGACTTTGGCGGCCATTTCGACGATAGATTGGATATTCTCCGTCATGTCCGCATTTTCGTCGTAGTCAGCAACTTCGAGTTCAGTCTCAATGGGGTGCTCCCCTTGTTGCAGGCGATGCTCGAAATAAGAGAGATGGGTATAGGTATGGTCTTCTTCATCGCGATATTCTTTTATTATGTCTTCTTTAGTCTTATAGGTCAAAGGTAATTGAACTGTCTGTGTGGCAAAGACGAAGAGCCGCTTCATCGGTCCGTGTTTTTGTACACCATAGCGGACAGCCGATTCATTAGTCGTATAGCAAGGCCCGATACCATTCTTATATATTTTGGGTAAAATTTCCCCGTTATTCTCCACTCTTATACTGCTCAAAAATAAAAGCATTCCCTGATGTTCCATACAATCCTCCTTAAGGTATGAAAAGAGAGGCTGCCCATGAGGGCAACCTTTTCTCCTTCTTATTTTATGATGTCAACCGGTTTATCTAAGACAGCCCGATTGGTAAATTGTGGATCGACGCCGCCTTTTAAAGTTCCCTTATCACTGCCGGCAGCACTGACCTTGCGAACCCAATTCGGCCGTTTTGTATTGTTCCAATCAAGCATGATGCGAAGATTCTTCAAAGACGCTTGATAAGATTTTTCGGCAGATCCGATGTGTTCTTTGACATAAGCATCAAAGGCTTCGATAAAATTCCGGACATCTGCTGATTTCTGCGGTTTCTTCCATTTTCCACCGTCAAAGAGCTGTCCGTAGCGATCATTGTCGAGGTGTAGTACCGATTGGATGCGCACACTGCCCATACCCAGGGATTTCCCCATGCCGAGTTTATAGACGATATCCTCCTTATCATCCTGTTGGAGGTGGAATACTTTTAACAAGGCTCCCAATTCGACAGCCGTCAAGTTGCGGAAATGAATGGCGCTGGAAAAGGCATTTCCTGCCAATAGTGGTTCTATCTGTTTAATAATCTTTTGATTTTTAGAGTTATTTCTAAGTTGCCAATCGTTGGTTCCGATGTTCTTATGCCAGTACATCTTATAGCCCCGAAGTTCTACTGGGGCGTCGCTGTCCCAGTGAGCTGGAGGCCAATCTTGTTGGGTCAGATAGAGCTGATACGACGTCGGGTTAGCCCCCAATAAAGGTTTTATCTGAGCTTTTGAGCCCGACTTTGCAGGAGCCATCAGATGGGCATCTTCAAAGGATACGCGGCCGGCCCAATCTTCCTTACGGCCAAAGACAGCATCGGAAAAATCGATAATATCAGAATTTGTTTGCAACACACCAGGCAGGCGGTCGCCAATGGAATTCTTATACGGTATCCGATAGGAGCGGCCGTGACCGAAGGAAGTAATCTCTCCGTCTTCATTTTTAGTATAAAAGCAGGGCACGATGAAATCGATATCATTGCGATCAGCAAATCTTTTAGCAGCCCCACGCCAGCGGGGAGACTGTGATTCTGAACTTCCCCTATCTTCTAAGAGGTTGACTCCTCGGCGCCGCGTGTCGTCACGGTAATCTTGAATGATTCTTTCAGGAACAAACTCAGCATCTTCCCAGCGAGGAGCGAATAAATAACGTACATTTTCCTTGTCTTGCTGCTTTCCTGTAATAATGTTAGGCTCTTTTTCGTCCATATTCCACCGAACTTCGCTATTTCTTCATATTTCCCAATTCATTTATCGGGACAAATTTCATCTCACAAGGTGCCATATGATAGGTTCCATCTTTTTCAAGTCGGTAGAGAAAAGCCGGTCTTGCATTTTTTTTAGGTCTGCCTGTTTCTTGGATTTTTTTCACCAGACATCATTTCGATTTTCATAATAGGCATTCAGTTCTTTCAATTGTTTTCCGCCGGCGGCCATGATACAGCGAAAATAGAGATGGCGATCGGTAAAGTCTTCGTCACGGCGCATGGTACCGGCCGTGACGATTTTAAAGAGATTTCGTACCATGCCGCGCAGAGTACTGCCGGGAATCAAAGGCTCGCCAGTGGGCGAAAAGAAGGTTCCGGCATCGTCGCCGCCGACAAAGAGAGGGGTCACACTGGAAATTTCCAGTGCCAAAGTACCGCTGTACGTCTTTTGACTTTCAATGTAGCCGCGAAAATCATGTTTCATGGCATCGAGGGGCGACGCCAACACCGTTCGCGTAAAGGGGACAAAGTTATAAGCTGATACAGCGGCTTTCGGAGCCTGGGAATTATCCGTGTAATGGTCATGAGAATTATAAAGTTTCATCGGGTGTTCCTTCTTATTCTTATTTGAATTTTTATTGGAGCTTTTATTCGGATTATTGTTCCAACTTTTTTATAGTTGTCAGAATCTAAACTGGGGTCTAATGTAATATCCATCGGCTTTTGTTTCTTGGATTTTTTTTGTTTATTTTGTTTTTCTTCCTGTGGTTCTTCCTTTTCCAGTTCCGTAGACTCTACAAGCCCCAGGGCCTTCATCTGATCAAATATATCTTCATTCATCTTATCTCCCCCCTTCAGCTGATTCGATGCGAACAAAGCGGTAATCGGTGTAACCGGCCTGCCCCGTTTCGTCATCGACATTAATATAACTGCGCGTGACCAAGCCGTAATAGTCTGCCTGTTCTTGGCAGGGTACGGTCATGGACAGGAATCGTTCGTCATCCTTCAAGGTTGCGAACGTTCCGTCATGGTTCGTCTTATGCCCCCAAAGGCGGGCTAAGGCGTCGACGTGGCTTTGTACCTCGCCGGTACCGTCGCAGACGTAGCGGCCTTCATAAGCACCATGACGGCGGTAGAGGTGAAGTTCTTCATTGTCGTTAAAGACACGGATTTCGATAACCTGATTTTCATCTAAGGTTTCTTTATTGGCAAAGACGAGAGTCGAGCGTCCCAACGTCCCCAGGAAATCTGCTGACGCTGCCATACGACGAGGCTGGCTGTATCCTTCATATATTGTTTGATGACGTCCCCTAAGGGCTGCGACTCATGGATCTTTCGCTTCCAGGTCACGGGGCTGTCGACAAGGGTCAGTCCTTTTTTGCTAATTCCAAACTCATTACGCTCACTCCCCTTCCACAGCACGATTCAGTGCTGCTGCATAGACTTCTAAAGCTGCCGGATCACCGCTGGTTACGCTGCCGTTCTCTTCGAGTACCCAATGCTGGCGGACTCCGTCTTTTTGGAAGCGGATGTCGGCATGATGGCCGGTCAAATACCGCGACCGACGGATTTATCGCCGCCCAGGGCCACTTGGCCAGTCCAGAGATCCTTCAAGAGGAATAGCGCCAGTCCTGCTTCCCAATCCTGCAGTCTTCGATAGCAAAGCGCAGGGTGACGACGGAACGACTCTTATTTTTCTGCCATAAAGGCTTTTCGGCAAAGAGCTTGCTGTCCATGGTACTGCCCGTAAAACGTCGATGGCGTTGCGCGTCTGTTTCACGGGCTGCAACGTCCTGGGGTGAAATGTAGACTTCGTCGACGCGGAAGCGGCTCTTCTGCTTTTTCCCGTCGTCACGGGAATAGCCCATGAGGTCGTCCAATAAGGTCGGAGATTTTTCTAAGATCCGCAGGATATGGGCTGCCTGATGGCGAAGGACACCTTTTACAGAAGGTCCGGGAATGAGATAATCGTCACCGCTCATCATGGGAACGACGTCGATATTGGCGTTACTGTCGGCTTCCGATACGTCACGGCTGCGGACGAGGAGGGATGTCTTCAAGGAAAAATCGGCTTCGATGACAAAAGACTGGTCGCCTAAGCGTTCTTTGGCCTTTACGTCGTAGATATCTTGGGCGAAGTGTGCGTGAGCCAGGCCTTTACATCGTCGTATTGGCTGAAATCGTACAGCTTTATTTTGGCGTTTTCAAGCTGCACCGCGCCAAAGCTTTCGCCGTCATGGCGCCGATGCGGATGCCGTAGGCTAACTGCTTTACTAAATCGTCCAGAAATCCCTTCCATTGCGGCAGGTCATCGACAACTTCTGACGTAATTGCCAGGTCATGGTAAAGGTACCGCGAGCTCCTCTTTCGACGACTTCATAGTCGTATTTAGCCTTATCTTTAGCAACGCCCGTATATTCATCGATGGAAACGCCATCACGGACGGGTAATATAGGCATTGTCAAGGATAACATCGTCGATACAAATGGCGCTCTGCAGGCCTTCTCCGCGACGGTCGTCACTGTACCCAAAGAGCAGCTGCGTCGCCGTTTTATCCCAATTTTCGGTAAGATGGCGAAGGACGCCAGCAAGCGATGTTCCGGGGATAAAAGGCTGGCCTTTTTTATTGCGCAGGACATGGATATCGGTCGTATTGTCCTTTTCCTTTCCGGCTCCAATGAGTAACGGCGTTTTAAGAGACAAGACGCCTTCGACTTGTACACTGAATAAAAGGCTGGCTTTATTTTTCATCGTTCTTCACCTCCGATACAGTTTTACGGACTTGTACGGTCCGCTTACGGCTGTGGCGGAAGAACCAAAGCCAGTATTCACGAAAATACGATTCTTTAGGAGCTTGAAGCCAATCTTTTCGGAAAGCTTTTCCGGAACGAGATCTTTCAAAAGGTCGTTACGTTCCTTGGTTTCATAGGGATTTTGCTGTTTGTTGTCGAAAATCTCATAGAGTGGCGCTCCATACAGGCGCAGGCGGCGAAGATGGGTTCCCATAGTTTCGTTTTTACTCGTTTTTTACGGAATTCTTGGTGGAAATCCCGGTCGAGCCACGATTCCAGACGGGCAAAGATATGCGTTTTAGCCCCGCCTTCGAGGCCTTTTAATTGAGCAGCATCTTCATAGGCGAAGTTATGAAGCTGTTCCTTGATGCGACTTTCCAGGATCGCGGCGACCCGTTTCTTCACTTCTAAGGAATAGCTAGAAGGCTCTTCCAGTTCTTCCTTTTCGCCTTCAGCGGCCATCGTCAGGTCTTGGATGTTCCACCGCCGCAGCTGACCGAATCCTTCTTCGGTCCGATCGCCGGCACCGCC
>ENA-OQDW01001135-OQDW01001135.1-human-gut-metagenome-genome-assembly--contig:-NODE-1135-length-9995-cov-1.359850_pt1 | contig 9995 bp, 16 predicted proteins | sample MGYA00242784_ERZ504613 | MGnify/ENA primary metagenome ERZ504613 (study PRJEB26092, sample SAMD00036330) | human gut metagenome | host: Homo sapiens | study: EMG produced TPA metagenomics assembly of... | reverse complement strand
CGCCTCAGGCGTGACGTACGGCGCGCAGATGTTCTCGAAGCCGCAGGTGAAGAACAGGCCGCCCATGATGGAGCGCTGCGCCTCCAGCCCGTTGGTGTCGAACTGGTTGCGGCCGTTCAGGCCCGGCTTGGACAGGAAGGTGAGGTTCTCGCCGCGGTATTCGAACTGGCAGACGTCGAGGGCGCGGTCGGCCATGGATACGAAGCGTAGCGGGCCGTTCTTCACCTCGATGGCCTTGAGGCCGTGGGCACGGCCCTCCTGGTACTCGATCGGGCGCACGTAGGCGGCCTGCTGAAGGCTGCCCATGTGGGCCAACATGTCGGCTCGCGTATTGTGTTCTGTGGATGTCATCGTCGTCACCGCTCCTTGCAATCATCGGCTTGTTGTCCGTGTGCACATCATACTGTAAGCGTTTTCCGCAATTGTCGCTATCAACAACGTATACGCATGTCGAAAAGTTGGACCGAAGAACAACGCAAGCACAACGAAGGCTCCCCGAAGAGCCTTCCATCGTAGCACACGTTACGCGAGAATTCGTCGCTCGCGCTTTACGCTTCCGCGGCATCGTCCTTCAGCGCACGCAGCAGGGCCTTGTTGCGGGTTTCGATGATGCGCTTGCCGTCCTCGCCCTGCCAAGAGAAGAAGCCCTGACCGGTCTTGGCACCGAGGTTGCCTTCCTTGACCTTTTCGGCGAGCAGCGGGCTCGGGCCGGTGCCGTTGTCCATGTCGTCGAACAGGTAGGTGCTGATGTTGTAGAACACGTCGAGTCCGCCGAGGTCGATGCTGGCGAGGGGGCCGACAGATTCCAGCGGCGGCCGAGCTGTACTTCATCACGTCATCCACGGTGGCCGCGTCCGCTATGCCCTGCTGGACGATGTAGAACGCCTCGCGCAACACGGCCAGCTGCAGGCGGTTGCCCACAAAGCCCAGCGATTCCTTCTTGATCTTTGCCGGCTTCTTGCCGATCTTGGCCATGAGGTCGAAGGTGATGTCCACCACCTTCGGATCGGTCTTTTCACCCGGCACCACTTCGACCAGCGGCATCAACTGCGCGGGGTTCCAGAAGTGCGCCACCACGAAGCGCTCGGGGTGCCCCATCACCGACTGCAGCGCGGTGGGGCTCAGGCCGGAGGTGTTCGTGGACAGAATCGCGTCCTTGGGGGCGGCGTGCTCCACTTCGGCCCAGACGGACTTCTTGACGTCAAGGTTCTCGGCCACGGATTCGATGACGAAGTCCACGTCCGCCACGCCGCTCGCATAGTCGGCGTAACCGGTGATGCGGCCAGCACCGTGTCCACGGTGTCGCCGGCTTGAGCAGTCCGGCTTCGGCGAAGTCCTCGGCATCAGAACGGATCGCCTTCATCGCCTTCTCCAGCGAGGCCTCGCTGCGGCCGACCAGATGCACCGGATATCCGGCCAGCGCGAACTGCAACGTGATCGCATGGCCCATTGTTCCCGTGCCGACGTTCGCAATCGTCTTGATATCGTCCGCTGTCTCAATCATGGAGACCCCTTCTTTCCGGCGGTTCGCCTGGCGTTGGCGTACGCAGGAACAGCACCGTGCCGTTATGCGTTTGCTCGCATTCTATGCCGATTTCGCTACGTGAACATTTACTGAACATTTCGCGGATTCGACTAGTACAAAATCCCCATATCAGCACAAAAGCGTGGTGCCGCAACACCGAAGTGTTACAGCACCACGCTGAAATGTTCATGTCGTTACGCTGCCATCGCGCACCCACAGCGGAATCGAATCGTAGCCGTGGGTTTCCTTGCGCCAACCACCCTGCGCCTTCTCGCCGGTCAGCCAGTTGGTCCACACGCCGTCCGGCAGATAGTAGGAAACCTCACCGGAGTAGGTGAACACGGGGGCGACCAGCATGGACGGACCGAACATGTACTGGCGGTCCAGCGTGCGGCATGCCGGGTCATCGGGGAACTCCACGAACATGGAACGCATGACCGGGGTGCCGTTCACATGAGCTGCAGGCCAAGCTGGTAGACATACGGCATGAGTTCAAGCTTGAGCTTGGTGAACTCGCGCACCACATCCACGGCGGTCTGGCCGGGCACCAATGCGACGCCGTTCTTCTCGTCTTCCTCGTCGAACAGCCACGGCACACGGTACACGGTGGAACCGTGCAGTCGCGAGTGGGAGCCGAGCATGCCGAATGCCACCCAACGCTTGTAGACGGCGGATCCGGGAACGCACCTTCGAAGCCACCGATGTCGTGGCTCCAGAAGCCGAAGCCGGAGGAGGTCAGCGACAGGCCGGCACGCAAGGACTGGGCCATGCCGTTGAAGGTGGACTCGCAGTCACCGCCCCAATGCACGGGCTGCTGCTGGCCGCCGACGGTGGCGGAGCGCGCATACAGACAGGCGTTGCCCTTGCCGTAGGTTTCTTCGATGGCTTCGAACACGGCCTGGTTGTACAGCTGGGTGTACCAGTTGTGCATGGAGAGCTTCGGAGAGCCGTCATACCAGACGACGTCGCGCGGGATGCGCTCGCCGAAATCGGTCTTGATGCGTCCACGCCCTGATTCAGTAGGACCTTGACCTTGTCCTTGAACCATTCACAGCGGCCGGTTGGTGAAGTCCACCAAGCCCATGCCGGCCTGCCAGAAGTCGGTCTGCCAGACTTCGCCATTGGGCTTGCGCACCAGATAGCCCTTGTCTCGGCCTTCCTTGAACATTTCGCCGCGTTGGCCGATGTACGGTTGATCCAAGCGCAGATGTGCAGGCCCTTGTCTTCGTGCAGGCGCTTCAGCGTGGATTCGATGTCGCCGAAGAAACGCTTGTCCCACTCGAAATCGCACCAGTGGAACTCGCGCATCCAGTAGCAGTCGTAGTGGAAGGCGGCCAGTGGAATATCACGCTCGGCCATACCGTCGATGAAGGAGTTGATGGTGGCCTCGTCGTATTTGGTGGTGAACGAGGTGGTCAGCCACAGACCGTAGCTCCATGCGGGCACATTCGCCGGGCGTCCGACGAGCTTGGTGTAGCGGTCGAGAATCTGCTTGGGGGTGGGGCCATAGATCACGCAGAAGTCGATGGCCTCGCCGGGCACGGAGAACTGCACGGCCTCGGTGTTCTCGGAACCGATCTCAAAGGAGACGTGGCCGCGGTTGTTGACCAGTACGCCATACCCATTGGAGGTCATGTAGAACGGGATGTCCTTGTAGCCCTGTTCGGAAGCGGTGCCGCCGTCCTCATTCCAGATGTCGACGCTCTGGCCGTTCTTGACGTACGCGCCGAAGCGTTCGCCCAGGCCATATACGTCTTCGCCGACCGACAGATGCAGCTGGATGGCGGTGAACACGTCGGACTCGTCATGGGCGGAGCCGTCCATGCTCACACCGAATTCGCCGACCGGCTGGGCGGTGACGTTCGCCCCGGCACCAAGATTGAACCGGGCCAGCGACTTGCTGCTGACTCGGTGAGCACCTTGCCGTCCCATCAAGGAGGCAAAGGTTCCAGGCGCGCCCTTGACGACCTTCGCCGTGAGCCCGCCGGTGGTCAGCGTGACGTCCGCGCCATTGACGCGACTTCGCCGTCGCCATTGCCGTCAGCCCTGACAGTCACGTAATCCCGGCTGCCGGGCTTGTCGGCGTTGAGCGGGAATCCGGGGTATTCGGTGGCACCCTGCCAGTGTTCGGCACGCACACGAATCACGCCTTCCGCAGGTGTGGTGATGTCCACATTGAATGTGGGCAGGTTCAGGGTATCGTATCGGCCGCGCACCACGGAGGTCGGGGCGAGGACGTTGAGGCTTTCGGTGGTGGCATCCGCCGCCAGTTCGTAGGCTTCACGAGCGTAGAGGCGTCGACGCCGTCACGAATCATCCAGTAGCCGTTGGTGAACTTCATTGTTGCTGCTCCTTGGTGGAGAGGTGGTTTCGACCCCCAGGGAACAAGGCGGCCGAAACCAAAATCAATATGTACTGCTTGTTGATTGAATTGCCTGTTGTGCGAATGACCTTACTTCACCGCGCCGGTGGTGATGCCGTTCGACAGCGTCCTCTGGAAGAGGAGGAAGAAGATCAAGGTCGGCACGATAACTGATCAGCGAGGCGGAGGCCGTGGTCGTCACATCCATCAGACGGTCGCCGGACAGCGAGGCGATGGCGATCGGGCGACGTCGTGCGAGGAGTTGTCGATCAGGAAGCCATCGGAATCATGTAGTCGTTCCAAGTCCAGATGAAGAAGAACACCAGCATGACGGCCAGGGTCGGCTTCGAAATCGGGAAGACGATATCCTTGAGAATCTTCCAGCGGATTGCGCATCGATGGTGGCCGCTTCCAGAATCGCCTTCGGGAAGGTGCCGTACACCGACGACAACAGGTATGTGCCGAATGCGCTTTGGATCACGGTGAAGATGATGACGATGGACCACGGGTTGTTGTACAGGCCGATTTCCTTGAACATGATGTACAGCGGGTACAGGAGGGCTTCCTGCGGCAGCATGTTCGCGAGCATGATCAACAGAATGATCCAGCGACGGCCCTTGACTCGGCCGATGCCGAGGGCGAAGGAGTTGAACACGGACAGCACCACGCAAAGATTGCCACCAGGCCGGAGGTCCAGATCGAGTTCCACACCTTTTCGGGGAAGTTGACGCGGGTCCAGAACTTGATGAAGCCATCAAGCGTGAACGAGGCAGGCCAGGACAGCGGGCCGTTGGCGTTGTAGTCGGCCGAAGTCTTGAAGGCGTTCAGGCAAAGAACGACGAACGGGAACAGCATCACCAAGCCGCCGATAATCAGCAGTACGATGATCAGCCAGTCGCCGGCGGTGCGGTTCTTCTTGACTTTGGCGATTTTCTTCAATTCAGCTGCGCTCATAGTGCTCATTTTTTCAATCACTCTCCGTCCTCAGCTTCGACCTTCTGCTGAAGGTTGGTGAACACGATGGCCACGATAATGATGACGACTGTCAGAGCGGTCGCAATCGCGGCGCCGTAGCCGACCTGCTGTACCTGGAAGAACTGGGTGTAGGAGTAGTAGGACGGCACGATGGTGGTAGTGCCGGGGCCACCCTTGGTCAGCATGTACACCGGGGCGAACACCTTCAGTGCCGCGATGGTGCAGGTGAGGGCCACCACGAAGATCTCCGGCTTGATGGACGGCAGGGTGATGGCCCTGAAGCGCTGCCACCAGTTGGCGCCGTCGAGGCTGGCGGCCTCGTACAGTTCCGGATCGACGCGCTGCAGGCCGGACATGAAGATGACCAACGGATAGCCGACCTGAATCCAGACCATGATGAGCATCAGGAAGATCAGGGCCGTATCCGGTTTGCCAAGCCAGTCATGTTGCAGGCTTCCAAGGCCTATGGCACTGAGCAATGAGTTCAGAGCACCGTTCTCAGCTCGGAAAATCCAACCATGACCAGGGAGCCGATGGCGATAGGCAGCAGCTGCGGGAAGTAGTAGACGGCGCGCATCGTGGACGCGGCCTTGGGGCTGAACTTCTTCTGCACAACGTCGAAGATCAGCGAGGAGAGGATCAGACCGAGCAGAATCGGGATCACCACCATGGCGATGATCATCCAGATCGAGTTGCGGAAGGAAATCCAGAAGGTATCGTCCTTCATCAGTCGGACCCAGTTCTTGAGGCCGGCCCAGACCGGCGGCCTAATGCCGCGATAGTTAGTGAAACTCAGATAGATGTTCCAGATGCCCGGAACGATGATGATCCAGGTGAGCATTGCCACACCGGGAATCAGGTACAACCAGAAACGATTCGAAGGGCTGCCCGGGATGCGCGACATTGCGGTTTCTTCCGGGTGCTTGGCTTTATTGGTCTTTGTTTTCATCAGACACTTCTAAACGTAGAGCATGCAAGATTGTTGGGACACGAACGGAGACGCGTGGCGGCAAGGGAAGGAGAAACCGACCACACGCCTTCGTTCGCCTATTGGAGGAAGGGAAGAGGAAAGAATCGAATGCTAATCGACGACGATGCCGGAAGATTCAAGGCCCTTGTCGTAGTTGTCCTTCATCTGGTTCAGCGCGGTCTTCACGTCGGCGGTGCCGTTGACCAGCTCCTGCAGGGAGGCATTGAGCTCATCGTAGAAGGTGGAGGTCGGCCAATCCGGTAGAAGCCGAGCTGGTCTTCCTTGACGGCGTCATCGAACTGGGCCACGAATTCCTTGGTGCCTCATCCTTGATGGAATCGACGTCGGAGTTGATGGCCAGGCCACCCTGCTCGGCCATGTAATTCTGGACTTCCTTGCTCAGGGTGATGTTGATGAACTTGGCAGCCAGATCCTTCTTGGCGGAGTTCTGAGGAATGACCCAGACGTTACCGGAGGAGCCGACAATCTTCTTGGTGTCAGGGAACTTGGAGTAGGAAACATTCAGACCGGCGGCCTCTTCCTTGAAGCGAGCGTGCCACCAGGTAGGCCGGAGAAGAAGATCGGATTGGTGCCGGTCATGAAGTTCTGGCCGGCGTCCTCAGCCTTGAGGTTGGTGGAATCCTTGGAGATGTAGCCCTTGTCGACCCATTCCTTGATCTTCTCGGTTGCGTAGGTGAGCGGTTCGGAATTCCAATCGACCTTGCCGTCGTACATCTCGTAGGCCTTGATGAACTTGTCATCGGCCTTGGAGAGCACCAGCTGCCACCACAGGTGCTGGGTCGGGTACTCGGGCGGGAGCCGACGGACAGTGCGGTGATGCCGTTCTCCTTGAACTTGGCCATCGCGCTTTCCAGCTCGTCGAAGGTGGTCGGAATCGCGATGCCGTATTTGTCGAACATGTCCTGGTTGAAGTAGAGCAGGCAGTCCTCACCGTAGTTGGTGATGCCGTACCAGTCGCCGGAGCCCATCACGCCTTGCTCATCGTACTTGCCGGTGTCGGCCAAGGAACCGGTAATGATCTTGTCCCAGCCATATTCGGACACGTAATCGTTGAGATTGGTGAGCAGGCCTTGGCTGGCGAGCAGGCCGGACGTGGCGTTGCCCTTGTTGTATTCCATACGTCCGGAGCGTCGTCGGAGTTGAGGATCTGGGAGGCGTTCTGGCGAATCTGTTCGAAGGCCTTCTTCTCGAATTCGACCTTGACACCGGTCTCCTTTTCGAAGATTTCGATAGCCTTGTCCCACGCCTTGCCTTGCGCTGTGGTCGATTCCTCGTAGTGCCAGATCTTGATGGAGGTGGGGTTCTCCTCCTGTGCGACTTCACCGCTGCCACCACAGCCAGCAACACCGATCATGGTCGCAATTGCAAGTCCAGCGGCGATAAATTTGCGAGTCGACTTCATCGTTTTCTCCTTTTCAGCTTCTTTACTGATGAGAGAACATTTCGACGATTATTGAAACCAGTCGAAATGCCATCCACTGGAAATATAACGGATTGGCAACGACGTTCTCAAATTATTTCGATAAATTTCGACGTTAATTTCAACGACTTTTCGATGTGAGCGCTCTCATTCTTAACGCTGTTAATTCATGTTCGGAATACTGCATAAAATGTGACTATTCACATAAGGCGAATAGCCATAAACACCCGAGCTCCTGTCAGCTGCGCGAGCATTTCGCCATGGTGCCACGTGCGATATAACGCGAAGGAAGCATCTCCACACGGCCGACATCGTCACGGTCGCCGTTGAGCACCTCCATCATGAGATCCACTGCACGCGAGCAGGTTCCGGTCGGCATCATCGGCATCTCATCCACACCACGCGGCAAAGATCCCAGCCCACGCGTGCATGCGGCCATCACCGAAACGTCATCGGGCACGCGCAATCCACGATCCTGCAGACCGTTGAGCACGTTGGCCACATGCGCCGCATTCGTCTGGCAAATGATCATGGAAATCGCCGGGTCTTCAAGGAATGTCTCATCCAACATCAGATTGACGTCGTCACGCCCATTGCCGGTAGAGGGCTTGAAGATCACGGATATGCGAGATCATCGCCTTTTTCTTTGCGGCGTCAAGAAAACGGACCAGGTAATTGGAGCCGTCTTCATACGCGCTGCTGTCCACGCCGGACACCAGCACATGGCGATGCCCCAGCGCATACGCCTTCTCCATCGCCTCGCGACCCATACGCTCGAAATCCAAATCCACCGAATACACCGCATCGGAATTGCTCGGGTACCCGACCGCCACCACAGGCATGTCGAGAGCGCGAGCCACATCGGCACGGGCATCGCACATCAGCACATCCAACAGCAGGATGCCATCGACCATCCTTCGGCGGCGACCCGGGTCAGTTCCTGATCGCCGTATTCGTGCATGAGCAGCAGAAGGTCATACCCATATCGCTTGGCGCGTATGGCGAGCGCAAAGAAGAACACGGCGTAATTCGAGTAATCGGTGTATTCATGGAGCGGCGAACTCAACCAGAACCTTGGTCGGGCCGCTATGCCGCAGCTCCTGAGTGCGACTCGGCATATATCCCAGCTCTTTCGCCGCTTTCAGCACCTTTCGTTTGGTCTCTTCTTTGATGGAGCGCTTTCCGCTCATCACATACGACACCGTGCTAATCGATACGCCGGCACGTGCCGCCACATCTTTGATACCTGCCACCACCACACCCCCTTAATGGACCCACCACACCACGAATGTTGACTCTTTATCATACGTTATATACGCCGGTCTCACACATTTTCATGCTTTATGCAAAAATGTGAGGCATACGCACATTCCCCATCAAACGCACAGGTGCAAGAATGGCAGCAATTCGCCATTTTTTGAAATCACCATGTGCGTTTGACGGCGCATAAGCCTCACCTTGTTCTCAGCAGGACCGAATTTCCGTGAGCTCCCTATAGCGCTCCCCTACGCAATATGTCCGCAAACGACCACACCACATGGGCGATACGCGCCAATTCGGCGTAGCGGCCGATGGACAGCCACTGCACACGGTACCGTTCGAACCACAACTCCAGATCGGCGGCAAGACGGGCGCGGCGCGAGGCATCCAGCGCACGGCCGGTCGCATCCTTGGTGTCACAGGCGTCCTCGCCGCCAGCCAGTACCAGCAGTTCCTCGCCCAGTCTATTGAACAACCGCTGCCATCCAGCATCACCCACAGCAGTTCCGGTTCAATCCTCCTCGTGCCGAGCCATCGAGCACCGCAACAACCGCACTGCCGCAATCGATCAACGCCCGGTCGCAATCCCGGCGTCGTTCGAGTCGGGCATGGTTCCGCAGGAGCAGCCGGCGGCGCGCATCGGCGCATCCCAGCGTACGGTCAAACACGAGCTCTCCCCCCGCACGACCGTTCCACATACGATGCCACATCCGTATTCAGCATGCCGGTGCCGGAACCGTATTCCAGCTCCAGCACCTGCACGGCAAGGTCCCAGGGGAATGGCACCCCATCGGAGTCGATGCGGACGAGGCAATCCATGATGCGACCGGACTCGTCGCCATACACCAGAACGGAGATCCGACGGTTCATCTCATGCGCATCGATCTCAATCGGATTCCACGCGTTCTGAGCGCCATAACACAGGCCCGGCACGCTCAGACGCGGATCGTTGACGTGGCCGTAATCGCCCCAATCGGTGACCACCATGCCTTCCGCGCCATACTTGACACCCGCCAATGCCATGTGATACGTGTTCAGCCAGGCACCGCATAATCGGGGAAGAACCGGCTCCAAGCCCGCACCGCGGGGCACACGAACTGGCGACGGCCCTGCGCGGCGATGGTCTGGATGTTGCTCTCGTCGATCTGCGGCTCGTACATCCAGTTGAGCATCGTGATGTCGCCGGGCAGCAGATCCATCGTGCGCGGGCTTTCGAGCGCGATGTCCGCCCACAACATCGGCTGCCGACCATGGCGGGCGAGCGTTTCGCACAAATCCCTGACGAAACCGGCATACAGTTCATCGCGGCCGGCTTCCGGCGCGTCCTGCGCGGACCTGCCACGTCCCAAGTCGAACGTCTCATCGCCGCCGATATTGAAGGACTTCGAACGGAACAGCGGCGCGTATTCCTCAATCAGGCGCGAGGCGAAATCATGGGCCTTGGGATCGGCGGCGTTCAGCG
>ENA-OQDW01001131-OQDW01001131.1-human-gut-metagenome-genome-assembly--contig:-NODE-1131-length-10021-cov-1.136446_pt1 | contig 10021 bp, 9 predicted proteins | sample MGYA00242784_ERZ504613 | MGnify/ENA primary metagenome ERZ504613 (study PRJEB26092, sample SAMD00036330) | human gut metagenome | host: Homo sapiens | study: EMG produced TPA metagenomics assembly of... | reverse complement strand
TTTGAGCTTTCGTAAAATAATCCAAAGCCTTGTTCATATTTTGACGCTTTTCGCATAACTACCCCTAGTTTGTCATATATCGTGGCAAGCCTTTCGGAAAAATCTTGTCCTGAATTTTCGATTGTCGTGATTGCCGACTGATAGTGAGTAATTGCTTTTTCGTAATCGGCAAGTCTGACGGCAACTTTTCCTGCGGTTTCGTAGTAAGACAGTTGTAATTCGATATCGTCAGATGATTCTTTGTTTAATAGTTCCAACCCTTTTGTTAAGTATGAATAAGATTCATGATACATAAGGCTGCGCCATAAGATTAAGGCGATGTCGTACATTAAGCGAGATGTTCGGAAGTATATTTGAACATGAGACCTGCGTTTGCAAGAACGTCGCATAAATCATTCGACATACTGTCTTCGATCACATCTGCGGAAGCCGCTTTCAGAAATTCAATTATTTTGTTGATAAAAACTGAACATTTTTTCTAAGGAAGGTTCCGTATTATTTATTACAGCAGCTTTAATGACCGGATGCAGATGAATCTGTGATGAGGCCGGACCGTTGGGTCTGTTTTGTATGATCCAGCTTTGACGGATCAAAGCGTTGATATCTGAATTATTATAATCTAAAAATTGTTTGAATAAGCGCTGTCTTATGCCGCTTATCGACGTAAGAGAGAGGTTCATCAATATTTCTTTTTGGACATCGGTAAGATTGCTTGTGTCAAAAAGTTTAGATATAAAGTTGTTCATTTTTTCCTGCTGATAAGTATTGTCTTTTTCAATGACCACTTTGCTTATATCGTCATATTCAGGACTGTACAAAATATCTGTCATTTCTTCAGGCGTTAATGTTTCGGCAGTCATTGTTTTTGCGATCAGTCTAAAAGAAGAGTATGACCTTCTACCATATTGAATATTTTAAAATAGTCGCCGTATTCATCTTCGGGGATCGTAAACCGTCCGTAGTGCATAAATAATTGAAGCTGTTCTTGCTTGGAAAGCGGATGGATCGGCAAGAGAAACTTTTCTGAATCGAGATCGGTCTCTCTTGAAGTGAAGAGAATATGTATCGGTAATTCTTTTAACCGCACATAATTTTCCCGATCAGCCGGGTGAGTATCCATATTATCGATGATAAGCAGAGTATCTTCACCGTAAGAAGCGAGAATGGAAAGTCGTTTCTCAAATTTTTCGTCTTCTGAAAAGTGAGATTCATCCAATCCTGTAAATTTTATTTTTAAAATTGTGTTTTTATTATCTCCTGTAAAAATGATCTGCTGGATTTGTGTATAGGAATCTTCATATTCAGCGGCATATTTAAGCGAACAGTAGGACTTCCCTAAACCGCCGATACCGTAGATGATACAAGTTCCCAAACTGCATAAAACAGAGCGTATTTTCTCAAACATATCCTGTCGTCCGAAGAAAGTATTGTTTTGTATCGGGTTATGAAACGGCTCAAAAGCAATGGCATCGGAAGGGGAACGGTGAGTGGATTTTGACGCAGATTTCGATGACACAGCATCTTTTTCATATTTGACTTCTTTTAGTAAAGTGAGCAGAAAAGTTTCAGCGTTTTCAACTGATCTGTGTTCTTTATAGTGTGAGTATGCCATGTCTATTACTTCATTCGAGCAGTCCTTGTCCTGAAGGTATGTGTAAAGGCTGTGAACACTTTGAAAATCAGTTCCGATTTCGGCTTGGCAAAAGACGTCTCTGTAAAAAACATCATAGGAAATGTCTTTTTGCATTTTTCGTTTATTGTTTTTGATATTGCTGATAATAGAAGGATCAAGGTTAAGCCATTCTGCGATCCTTACGTTGGGAATATTCAGGTTGTTGAGTTAAATATTGAATGATGACAGCGTAATTTAACATATTTACCTCCGATCAATAATGATAATTGTCATTGTGTTGTCAATTTTTTGTCATTTGACAAAGAATAATCTTGTCAAAAAGATGTCAACTTGCAGTTATTCATGATAACGGGAAAGGGTGATACGATAAGCTTACAAACAAGAGAGGTGTAACAGTTCAGCTTGAACCATCCGTAAAACCGCACTCGTGCTTCTTATGGCTGAATAGTTACATTATATCATAAAATGAGGAGGATAACTTATGGATCACATGATTAAGGAAAAGTTTATTGTAACAGATGGAGAAAAAGTGACGGACGAAATATACAGAGTGACGGGACTGGATATTGAAATAGATCAGATTATAGAGAATATTTCGTCAGAAGAGTCAAATATATATTTTTTTGATAAAGATTTAATCGGAAAAACCGGAAAATGAAAAGACGTTATTCTGGCATGGATTGATACAGGAATCAAGGTGAACGGAAATGAGCCGCTGATGATCTCGCTCTTAAAACGATCTGATTATTTCTCAGGATATTATGTCGGAACGCCGTCTTATTTAGTAAATGGGATGTGCAGGAAAACTCTTGTATTCTGAAAAAAACTTCGATCAAATTTATTGAAATTTTGTCATCGATACAGGGAAGAACATGCGGAGCGTATTTGTAAGGTTGAGACGGAAGTAAAAGACAGAAGTGAGGGATATTGCGAAAAAACGATTTTTATAAAAAATGAAGAAGTACTTTCTAATGTTACAGAAGCGATCTATGGCAGATTATTGTTTCCGAACTGGAAGTCAATGAAAGGGCTTGACAGATATATCAAAATCATAGGAGCAAGGATAACGCAGCTTGTCGATGCCGGAAGGACAGAATATTTTGTCGCGAATAAAACGAAATCGGCAATCGTAAATACCGGAATGATGGATTTATTCGGAAATGATTTTTTAGTTCTATATCGATATTATGAAAAGTACAAGACGTATATCGCGGAGCGTGTAATCGAGAGTAAACAGGATTATTTGAATTATGGATTTACAAAAGAACAGTCAATGATGCAGATTGAGCCAATCAGTTTTTTCGATGAAAAAGAAGAAGTGTTTAATCCGAAGAAGGAAGATTTCGACATTAATCAAAACTGTCTGATCCACATCATACAGGAAAGGCGGGAACGTTTTCCGGAAAGCATACGCAGTCAGAGCGACAGCAAGATCGCAGGTCAGATCATGAATGCTCTTGAGCGGGGGATTAAAATGCAGCGCCGCGACAGATCGTTTGCAAAAGCTTCTTATTCAGGGAAAAGCGGAACTATTTCATGGTTCATGCCTCTGCATATAGATGCTCCGTTAAGTGAAGATCCGGAACTTGTCATGGTAGTAAGAAGATCGGGAGACTTCTATGAGATAAAAACAATTTTGTCTTATGACGATGAATTGAAAGACCGCATTACTGCTTTATCTTTATACAGCAAACTCTGGTGAAAAGGAGGGATGCCGAAAGTGTATGAATTTTAGAATGACGTTTGGATCAGTGAAAAGGAGTATGTCAAGGCAGGAGGCGGCTTTGGTAAAGGGACAAAATGAAACAAGAATCAGATGAAGCATGTGGAAAGAAACAACAGAGGAGGAAGAAAAATGAATGAAAACAAAGAAAAAACAGCAGGAAATTTAGCAAACAGTGTGGTAGAAGGGTATGACTATTCTGTAGCAGTGAGAATGTCAGGAAGGGCAGGGGCATATTCGCCGACCGGCGGAAAAGGAAATGCTTTTGAGGTGATGTATTCTGATAAGAAGAATCTCTCTAATCTGCTGAAGCCGGACACGACAACAACGCTTACGAATTCGTCAACTGCCCGTCAGGTAGATTTGGTTACGAAGAAGGGAAATCGCATTATAGAGAGGATTCAGTGCAAGGATACTCCGAGTGCAAAAGGAACGATGGATACGATCAAACGGGTGCAAAACGGTCAATATCGAACAACGCAGTTAGTAGGAACGTCTGAAAGTGCGGCGGCATTTAATGCAAAGGCGCCTTCTCAAGGTGTGACTAAAGTAATGAAAGACAGCGGAATCTCAACGAAAGATACAACCCGTGTAAGCAATAAGTTTAACGGAGTCCAGTCATCAACCGGGATTGCCAATGCGGCAAAATCGTCGGCAAAACTCGGAGGAGCTTTCGGAGGAGGAATGGCTGCGGTGGAATCAATCGTGAACGGAGACGATCTGTCAACGACGACAGGAAATGTTGCGTCCGGCGCTTTGAAAGGATCTGTTTCCGGGGCGGCGGGAACAGCCGCATCAGAGGCAACGATGGCGGCTCTTGCGGCCGCACCCGATTCCGTTAGCCGCAAAAGTTGTTATCGGGATCGGCGCGGGAATGTTTGCGGGAAGTGTGGCATCGGATGTTATCAGCGATGTGTGCGACGGAGTCGGCGATATTGTGTCAGGTATTGTAGACGCATCGGTGACTTTTTCGGAAGTCTTTTCTTATAAGTAACAGTTCGGTTGAAATGCACATTGCCGTTTGTGATATAATGAGGTACACTATATAGAAAGATCTTGTACGGAAGCGATTTGTGTATTTAAGGAAAAGAAATCTCGATACAAAAGTTGAAGTCGTGCACATGGAGGTGCAAAGCAGAAGATGAGATTGACTTTACAAAATCATATTGTATGTGCGGATTATGGACAGGTGCATTTAGATGCCCGGGTGGTAGGACAGATCATAAACTATACGGCGGAAACTTGGCAGCCGGACAGACCGAAGAAAGAGCGGGAATGTAATATAGAACAGGGGAAGATCGCGGAGGAGATCACCGAACGATTTATTCGTCAGTATTATTCTCAGGAGTTGTCTTTGAAAACTTACGATGAGATCAGAAACGATGATTTTAAAAAACATGCCCCGTTTGATTTTCTGCTCTGGAAAACCGGAACGGTCAACATTGCTTTTATAGAAGAAGCAATCAGGCAGGATATTGCAAGAACACCTAATAAATTTGTGAAACTGAGCAATGTTACAAGGCGGTTATGCAGGACATTAGGCGTGAAGATCGTAGAAGTAAAATCTACGAATATAAGAAACGATTTGAAAGTAGAAAGTGATTTCACAGGGGATTATGATAATGTGAAGTCAGTGCAAAAACTGTTGGAGACGATCCGGCGTAAAGATGATGTATTCTGTTATCCGAAGTTGAAACGGCGGGAAAGTGATCCTGGATATTGTCTGGATGATTACTGCAGGGAAGTTCAGGAAAGGTTTTCGGAATTTGACGGATGTAAGGGCGAAAACTGCGGCGCAGAGTGATCGCATGGGAGTGCGAAAATCAGTGCTGTGATATCTTTGTGAGAGTTTACCTGGATCGTCCGGCAAAAAAAGGATTTGTGATCGGATGGATGCAGAAAGAGGAATTGCTCGATGATACGGTTCAATTTAAGCGTATGAGACAGAAAAATAAATCAGAACTTGCCTTGTATTTTGCAAAGAACTTAGGAGAGACAAAAGGTATTGACTGTTTGGCGCAGGCGTTTGGAAAGCCGAAGCAAAGAGTGTATGCAAACCCATATACGCCGATAAATTTTTATCATAAAACAGATGACTGCAAGTTTATAAGAAGAGTGCCGAAAGAGGAGCTGCTCATTTTTGACAGTGAAGAAGCGGCGATTCAAAACGGAAGATTTATAAACCGATGCAGAGAATGTTTTTCAAAAGACGGATGAAGTATGGCAGAGCAGGAAATAGTTGAGGAAAGACATAGATGGAAAAGATGAGATTTGAATCTGTTGACGGTTTTCAGGAAAATATCCGCAGGCTTGCGGATATTTTCCCGTCATGCGTAAAAGAACAAAAAGATAACGATGGGAAGACAATCCGAAAAGTCGATATCAATACGTTGCAGCTTCTTTTGGGAATCAATCAAAAGGAAAGCGAAACATGCGAATTTTCATGGGTCGGAAAGCGGGAAGCCGTAAAAGAAGTTTATAAACCGATCAGAAAAACGCTGCGTCCCGTAGTGCAAGACTCTGTTGAGTGGGATTCGACAGGCAATCTCTATATAGAAGGCGATAATCTGGATGTGCTGAAACTTCTTCAGGAAAGTTATTTGGATTCGGTAAAAGTAATCTATATCGATCCGCCTTATAATACGGGAAATGATTTTATTTATGCGGATGATTTTCGGATCAGAGCGAGAGAATATGTGAATGCAGGCGGAGCTTCTCAAGATGATAAAAACCGGATGTATCAGAATTTGGATTACAGCGGAAGGTATCATTCGGATTGGTGCAGCATGATTTATGCACGGCTTCTTGCCGCCAGAAACCTTCTCTGTGATGACGGAGTAATTTTTATCAGTATAGACGATAACGAGCAGGCAAATTTAAAAAAAATATGTGACGAGGTTTTCGGCGAACGAAATTTTGTCAACTGCTTTATATGGAATTGCTCTACGGCAGGCGGTATCCGGCCGAAATTTGCGAGTAAGACACATGAATATATATTGTGTTATGCAAAAAATAAAACTTGTCTGGATATGTTTTTTGCGCCGTTGTCAGGGGAAGCGATCAAGATGTATCGGGAAAAAGACGAGCGGGGATTATACAGAGATAAAGATTTTGTGTTTAAAAATAAATCGACAAATGCAAACCAAAAATACGAGATCATCTGTCCGGACGGGGAGAGAGTGCGTCCGAAAGACGGATATATTTACCGGTTCGTGCGGGAAAGGTTTGAGCAGGCAAAGGAAGAAGGTCTTGTGACATTTAAAAGAACGAAGACAGGTCCGCTTGTCGATCAAAACGGAGATCAGGCACATTGGAACATCTATATTAAAAAATATTTGGGAGACGCGATGGGCGCTCCGTCCACTCTGATTCCGAAAGAGGCAGTCAGCATATACAATGCAGGTACGCAGTGCGTACAGGAATTGTTTGACGGAAAAAGAGTGTTTGAGAATGTAAAGCCGGTCAACGTCATACAATATTTTATCAATATGGCGGCAAAAGACGGCGATATCGTAATGGATTTCTTTTCAGGATCGGCGACAACGGCTCATGCGGTGATGCAGACTGAGGCGGATAAAAACATAGATCTGCACTATATTTAGTTTCTAGATACCGCAGGAATGTGATAAAAAAAGTGAAGCGTATAAGGCAGGATATAAGACAATCTGTGAGATCGGAAAAGAACGGATCCGCCGGGCAGCAGAAAAAAATAAAACGGGAAAACGGATGCGAAAACAGAGATTTTGGATTTCGTGTGCTGCGGCTTGATGAAAGTAATATGGAGGATGTTTATTACATGCCTGAAGAGTATACGCAGGAAATGCTTTGCGGACTTGAGACAAATATTAAGCCTGATCGTACAGACTTAGATCTTTTGTTCGCCTGTCTGACGGAATGGGGACTTTTATTGTCAAAGCCGTACTCTTCGGAGAAAATCGGTGGTTATACAGTGCATTATTATGACGGAAAAGAGTTAGCCGCCTGCTTTAATGAAAATATATCCGAGACTGTGATCAGAAAGATTGCCGGACAGCATCCGCGCCGGGCAGTATTTTGTGACGCAAGTTTTTCGGACAGTGCTGCGAAGATCAATATGAGCGAGCTTTTCGTACGATCTCACCGGAGACACAGATAAAAGTAATATGAAAGAGTCCTGGAGCAAAGTTATAGTCGGCAACTAAAGTCATAGTCTGCGGAAAAACTATAGTCTGTAGTCAAAGTTATAGTCAGCAGCCCAAGTTATCGTTTGCGGCCCAAATGGGAGTGATATGTCCGCATATACAAAACAAAGCTGCAGTTAGATCAAAGAGAAAAAGTGTAAGTGTCCTCCGTGGAATGAGAGGGAGAAAAACGATATCCCAGTTCTTTGAATTCACGGATGTCCGAAACGCTTTCGATTTTCTGATCTGCCATCCAGCGTACCATTTCGCCGCGGGCGATCTTAGCCTGAGTGCCCTTGACTTTTATTTTTCCGTTTACCTCTTCGCCGAAAATACATGTAATGCAGCGGATATTTTTGTAGGGAAGGATTGCTTTACTGTATTCTGCGGAAGCGAGATTGACAAGTTCGGTCATCCCTTCTGCGAGGAGACTTTGGTACAGCGTATCGCTCCAGTATTCATAAAGGTCGTTCTTTTTAGCAGCTTCTAACTTTGCCTGCATTTCCAAACGATAGGGAATAACTTTGTCTGTCGGTTTTAAGATTCCGTAAAATCCGGATAAAATGCGAAGGTGAACATTTACATAATGCCACTGGGCATCTGTAAAAACGGAAGGAGCAATGTGTTGATATTGAATTCCTTCATAGGCAAGAAGCGCCGGTGTTACCGCCTGATCGGGAGAAAAGGCATGAAGTCTTTGATAATTCTGTTCGGCAAGTTTATCACTGCATTTCCAAAGTGTTTTCAGTTCCTGTATATTTTATTTTTAAAATCCCGTGAAGCACATCTGACCGGTCAGAAAAGACCGGGACAGTGGCGTTACAGGGGAATTCATCTGTGATATTCATCTTTTTGCCGGTGAAATGACAATTTTCAGCATGGTAATTATTCCTCTGTTCTTTCTTTTGTTTTTTCAGTGTGTTTTAGCAGTTTTCTCTGTCATTCGTAAGTTTTAGCTTATCGAAGAGGAAGAACATCAATCCCATGATCATTCCGACAACACATGCCAGTACCATACCTGTAAGCTGAATACTTCCAAACTGTACTTTGATACCGGATAGTCCGGTTACGAAAATAATAGAGGTCATTGCCATATTTCTTGATCTTGCGTAGTCAACTTGAGAATCGACAAGGATGCGGATACCTGACGTGCCGATCATTCCGTACAGAAGGAATGAAATTCCGCCGATAACAGGGCCGGGGATAGTGCTGATCAAAGTCGTCATTTTCCCAATGAAAGAACAGATGATCGACAGTACCGCGGCGCCTGCGATAACGTATACGCTGTAAACTTTTGTCATAGCCATAACTCCGATGTTTTCGCCGTATGTTGTTGTCGGTACGGAGCCGATAAATCCTGAGATCATCGTGGAAAAATTATCTGCAAAGAGGGAACGGTGCAGACCCGGATCTTTCAGAAGGTCGCGTCCGACGATTTTGCTTGTTACGATCTGATGTCCGATATGTTCAGAGGCGATAACAAGGATAACAGGCAGAATGATCACGATTGCTTCCCATTTGAATTTGGCGTGGAGAAGTTCGGAAGCGCAAAAATGATGCTGAAGCAACTTACTGAAATCAACGATTCCACATAAAAGAGCCGCGATATATCCGGCAATGATAGCGATCAGGATCGGAATCACGGCAAAAAATTTGCGGAACAATACAGATCCAAGGACAGCGGTTAAAAGTGTGACAAGAAATACGATCACATTTTTCGGATCGATGGAAGATGCCGTAAGACCTGCATTGGAAGCGGCTGTTCCGGCAAGTTCAAGTCCGATCAGTGCGACAACCGGTCCCATAGCGGCAGGGGGAAGTACAACGTCGATCCATTTGGAACCGAATTTGCGGATGATCAAAGCAAGGACACATCCTAAGAATCCGACTGCCACAAATCCGCCGAGTGCATAGCTGTAACCCCATTTTTCAATTACAATTCCCGCCGGTGCAAGAAATGCAAAACTGGAGCCGAGGTATGCAGGCGCTTTTCCTTTTGTAATCAGGATGAACAATAATGTTCCGATTCCGTTCATAAACAGTACAACTGCCGGGTTGATCCCGAACACAAACGGAACAAGCACGGATGCCCCGAACATGGCAAACATGTGCTGAATGCTCAGTGGAAGCAGCATCTTAAAGGGCACTTTTTCTTCCACCTGAATAATTTTCTGATTTTCCATTGAAAAATCCTCCCTATCCTTTTCCTTTGTAGTTTCAATCTTTCCTATTGTACCAGATTCTCCTGCCGATAACCAGACTTTGTTTTGAGAAATATCTAAAGCACTTCCTCAAGCACTCTTTTGACATTCTGATACGAAAGCTTATCCAGCTGACGTTCCGTCATTCCTGCCTTTTTCAAAGCATCCCATACACACTCAATCTCTTCAATCCCGCGAATCCAGTTCTTCCCTGCCTCAAATCCATCGAAATCTGTTCCCAGTGCCACAGAATCTTCGCCGGCTTTTTGCAGAATATGCATCCCATGCTTTGCAATATCCAAAA
>ENA-OQDW01001130-OQDW01001130.1-human-gut-metagenome-genome-assembly--contig:-NODE-1130-length-10028-cov-2.013736_pt1 | contig 10028 bp, 9 predicted proteins | sample MGYA00242784_ERZ504613 | MGnify/ENA primary metagenome ERZ504613 (study PRJEB26092, sample SAMD00036330) | human gut metagenome | host: Homo sapiens | study: EMG produced TPA metagenomics assembly of... | reverse complement strand
AAAGTAATTGAAAAGAACGCAAATCTGACAGAAGGAAGATTCCGGCTTGGACATCATCTGATGCCGCCGGTCGGATGGCTCAATGATCCGAATGGACTATGCTGGTATAAAGGCAGATATCATGTGTTTTTTCAATACGCTCCCTTTGATGTGGAAGGCGGACTGAAATTCTGGGGACATTATACAAGCAAAGATCTGGTAGACTGGAAATACGAAGGGACAGCTCTTTATCCGGATTCTCCTTATGACTGTCATGGTGTCTATTCCGGATCTGCATTGGCAGAGAGTGAAAAACTTCATTTGTTTTTCACCGGGAATGTAAAGATTGACGGTGATTATGATTATATTAATGAAGGACGTGAGACCAGTACGCTTCATGTAGAAAGTGAGGACGGAATTCATTTCGGAGATAAAGAAGAGATAATTTCTTTTGAAAAATATCCGGAAGAGTTTACCTGTCATATCAGAGACCCGAAAGTCTGGAAAGAAAACGACAGGTATTTTATGGTTCTTGGCGGACGTCTTAAGGGAGATAAAGGTGCAGTTCTGGTTTATGAATCAGAAAATCTGAAAGAATGGAAATTTAAACATATAATAACCACACCGGAAGCTTTTGGCTATATGTGGGAATGCCCGGACTATTTCGAACTGGACGGGAAGAAATTTCTGTCTGTATCACCACAGGGCTTGAAGAGGGAAGAATTTCGTTTTCAGAATATCTATCAGTCAGGCTATTTTCCGGTAAAAGAGGATGGCTCTGTAGATGAAAGAGACTTTCGTGAGTGGGATATGGGATTTGACTTTTATGCTCCACAGACCTTTACAGATAACAGCGGAAGGCGACTTCTGATAGGATGGATGGGAATGCCGGATGCAGAGGAGGAATATACCAATAAAACCATTGATGAAGGCTGGCAGCATTGTCTTACCGTACCGCGGGAACTGAGGGTAAAGGATGGAAAAATATTCCAGTATCCGGCAAAAGAACTGGAGAGACTCCGAAAAGAGAAAACAATTCTTGATGATGAAAAATCAATTGTTGAGGTTCGTGTAGAAGTAAATGAAGGTTTTGATCTGTTAATTGAAGATATTGCAGTGACAGACAGAAGTTTTCAGATCAGTATGGGCGGACAGATGCTCTTTAAATATGAAAATGAAATTGCGGAGATTGGATTTTCTGAAATTGCGGGTGCAGGAAGAAATAAGCGGAAAGCGAAAGTCAGTGAACTGAACAATATCCGGATTCTTGCAGATACTTCTGCAGTGGAACTTTATCTGAATGATGGAGAGATTGTATTCTCAACCAGATATTATCCGGATCGTGAAGATCTGCAGCTAAAGGTAAAAGGCGGAAAATTCAGGGGAAATCTCTGGAATCTTCGAAAAATGATATTCACAAAATAAGAAAATAAACGTATAATAAAGCAGGTGGGAAAGAAAATCCGCAGTCGGTTTCCCTGCCTGCTTTTTTGACATATTGGTATTTCTGGTGCTGAGAGATCTGGCTGTCAGAAAGAATATGTGTCCGGATGATATACGTGTTTTAAACCGACTGTTTATTATAGAAACAGGGACGACCGCAAAAGATAGCAGTTGTCCTTTACATAAATTATAAAAAATTTCAAATAATGCAATTCCAGACAATAAGACAGTTGCTTGATTATAATATATGACTGTCGGGTGATTATGATGAATTATACTTACATTGTTAAATGTGCAGATGGGACTCTTTATACAGGGTGGACAAACTGTCTGCAGAAACGTATGAAAGCACACAATGAGGGAAAGAACGGCGCGAAATATACAAGGACCAAAAGACCGGTTACACTTGTATATTATGAAGGATTTTCAACAAAAGAAGAAGCGATGAGACGTGAATATGAGATTAAACAATTTACCAGAAATAAAAAACTGGAGTTGCTGAGCTTCTGAACCCGTCAGATAAGGAGAATAAGAGAAAATGAAAAAGATGACAAAATGGCTTGCAGTATGCGCAGTATGTGTGATGGGCAGTGTTCCGGCCATGGCAGCAGAAGTACCGGATGTTACTGTAACACCGATCCCGATTGAAACACCGGCTCCGGATGTAACACCAATCGAGACACCTGCACCAACACCCATACCGGAGGTGAAAAATGGCTGGTATGAGTATGGAACAAAAAATAAGAAATATTTTAAAGATGGACAGTATCTTACAGGAATGCGTAAAATCCATGGTGAAGTTTATTATTTCAGTCCAAAAGGATTTATGAAAACCGGATGGATCAAATACAATAACAAGAAATATTATTTTGGTTCCAATGGAATACGTTACAGTGGCGTTAAGAAAATCAGCGGAAAATATTACTATTTCAGTGACAAGGGTGTTCTGAGAACGAAAACAGTTAAAGTTGGAAATACAATTTATTATTGTACAGAAAAGGGAATTCTGGAAGCCTGGAAAAAAGGAAAGACGATTTATTATCCAAATGGAAAGAAAATGAATTCCACCAAAGCGTATGAGTATGAGACTTTGCAGAGAGCAAAGGATGTTGTCAGCAAGATCACAAAACCGAGTATGTCAAAAAGTGAGAAATTTGAAACCTGTTTCAGATGGGTAATGTATCAGCATTATTACGATACCAGAAGAATATTTTATAATCAGACTGCATGGCCTGCGTTATATGCAAACGATTATCTGATACTGAGCGGAAAAGGCGGGGACTGTTTCTCAGATGCCTGTTCGTTTGCCTATCTTGCAAAGGCTCTTGGATATAAGAATGTTTATGTCTGCGTAGATACAACGGCAACTGACGGAAGCGGTCATTGCTGGGCTGAAATCGGAGGCAGAGTATATGATCCGCTGTTCGCAGAGGCGAAGAGGCTATTATGGATATTTTTGGCTGTGGGATATGGATCCTATGGATTGTATCCGGAAAGAAGAGTAGCTGTGTAATATAAAAGCTTTCCTGCAGGGATTATGCTGTAGCAGAGAAAATTGTATTGTTAAGGGGTTGTAAGCACCGGAAAAAATCCGGTGCTGCAACCCCTTGTTTTGTTTATTGGCAAATTGACGGTTATACAGGTAGTGGAGCAACAAAAAAGTACATGACAATGAAATGGCAGGCACTTCCAAGCATAACGAAGATGTGAAAGATCTCATGGGAACCAAAATTCTTATGTCTGGAATTAAAAAGCGGAACTTTTAATGCATAGATCACACCACCGATGGTATAAATGATTCCGCCTGCAAGAAGCCAGTCAAATCCTGCACGTGGGAGTGCATGAAGATTGGAACAAATGCCAGTACACACAGCCAGCCCATGGCGATATACAGTACAGAGGACAACCATTTGGGACAGGTAATCCAACAGCCCTTTAAGATAATGCCGAGGACTGCAATACTCCATACCAGCGCGCACAGAATATATCCAATGCGGTTATGAAGAACGATCAGGCATACAGGAGTATAGCTTCCGGCGATCATCACAAAAATCATCATGTGATCCATTTTTCGCAGCCGTCGATTGACCTTCTCTGTAGAATCTACAGAATGGTAAATGGTACTGGCTGCATAGAGCAGAACCATGGTAAGTATAAAAATACTTAAAGCAACAATATGGAGCACATCATAAGAACGCGCTGCCTTGATAATAAGAGGAACTGCTCCGACTGCAGCGAGAAGAAGGGCAATACCATGAGTGATCGCACTTCCGGGATCTTTTAATTTAAATTTCATAAAAACGCCTCCATTCATTCAGATAAATACAATGAAAACAATATAATATAGTTTAAAAACTAACATATCAAGTATATAAATACTATAACACAAAAAACAAAAAATCAAAGGGCTTATTTTGGAAATCAAAGAAATGTTTGTACGGCAATGCAAATGAGTTACAGGGTTGCGAAGATGAGGAAAACAGTTGAATCTATATGATAAATCTCCTATAATACAAGTAAAGTAAGTGGTAAAGGAGACAGTTCCATGGGAAAAACCATAACGATATGTTTTACAAATAATAAGGGTGGAAGTGGAAAAACCACAACCTGTTCAAACCTTGGAGCGGCGATGGCTCAGGCAGGGAAAAAGGTTCTTCTGATCGATGGAGATATGCAGTTAAATCTTTCTCTTGCTTTTTTTCCGGAGAACTGGGTGCTGGAGCAGGCGAAAGGAGAGAAGAATCTGTATTGCGCAATCGGAAAACAGGAAGAGCTCAGCGGTTATGTGGTACATACTCCCTACGAAAATCTGGATCTGATACCATCGTCTACATTGATGAGTTCTATAGAATATGAACTTTTTACAAAATGGCAGAGAGAATTTATCCTGCGAAAATGCATTCAGAAGATAAAGGATGCAGGAAATTATGACTATATTCTGATTGATGCACCTCCTACGCTGGGTGGTTGGGTGATGAATATCCTTTGTGCATCAGACCGGGTAATTATTCCTGTTGAGGCAAGTCCATGGGGAATGTTCGGACTTGCGAATATGTTTGAATTTCTTAATGAAGTAAAGCAGATTACTCCGGAACTGGAAGTTGCCGGAATTGCAGTGACAAAGGTAGATACAAGAAAGAGTTATTATAAACAGACAATGGAAACACTGCATGAACTTGAGGACATTCATGTATTTGAGCAGATCATCAGAGTGGACAGCTCTGTAGAATGGTCACAGGATAACAGTATTCCGGTTGTGGAATATAAAAAATCAAGCAGAAGTGCCAGGGAATATACGAGATTGGCAGAGGAGGTCATGGAATTATGTCAGTAGGCAGGGATAGTATTCGGCGTGCAGCAAATGCAGGTGCCGGGAAAACCGTAAAGAAGCCCGTTGTATCCACAAAAGAGGCAGAGAAACCGGAAACAATATCTGTTACAGAAGAAAAGAAAAAAACAGCAAAAGGTTCTGTTCATATTAATGAGGAACTGCCGGTATATCTTCTTTAAAAGTTATTTGTAAGTGCTTGAGTATTTTGTTATTTTATAGAAAATAATTAAGTGGTTGCGCAAAAAGTGGGGTATTTTATGGAAACAGAAGAAAAGAAGATATATACAATAGAAGATATCGCCCGGGAGCTTGGGGTAAGTAAGACTACGGTATCACGTGCTATTTCAGGAAAGGGAAGAATCAGTCAGGCTACAAGAGACAGAGTACGGGCATTTATAAAAGAACATGATTACAGACCCAATGTTGTGGCAAAGGGGTTGGCACAGCGTAAAACTTATAATATTGCACTGCTGATGCCGAAGGATTATGTTGCCACAGAGTTTCTTTTTTTTAAAGACTGTATGAATGGAATCTGTGAGATGGCTTCCTCCTATGATTATGATATTATTATTTCTATGATTGATGGAGCAGATGTATCGCAGATACAGAGACTGGAGGCAAATCGAAAAGTCGACGGGATCATTGTAAGCAGAGCAGTGGTAAGTTCCAAGGTACAGAAATATCTGAAGAACTGTAAGGAACCATATATATTGATCGGCCCGTCTTCAGATCCGGAAGTTCCGTTTGTAGATAACAAGAACCAGGAAGCCGGAAAAGAACTGACAAGTATTATGTTGATGAAAGGTTTTCGGAATCTGGCACTTCTGGGTGGAAATCAGTCCTACAATGTTACCGGAAGCAGATATCAGGGGTTTCTGGAAGCACATGAGGAAATGGGAGTTTCTGTTAACGAAAATCTGATTTCATGGATACGGATAATCAGGCAGCAGTATCTGATGCTGTGAAGAGACTGCTTGAAGAAGGCGCGGATGGTATTGTCTGTATGGATGATGTGATCTGCAGCATGTGTCTGAGCAGTCTGAGGGAAAAGAAAATATCGGTTCCTGCAGAAATAAAAATAGCCAGTATGTATGACAGTAAGAATCTGGAATATAATAATCCACCGATTACCAGTATACGCTTTGATACGGTAAGACTGGGAAAGATGGCATGTGCGAAATTACTGAACATCCTCGGGGAGAAGCCTTTGGAGGATACGTCGACACTGAATTATCAGGTGATGCTGCGTGAGTCAACACAGTAGAAAAATGAAAAATTCTCTGTAATTATTGGAGAATCAATAATCAGAGGATTTTTTTCATGGGAAATTACTTCATAATGTTTCTGTAACATAAAAAGTTCCCGGGCAGGATCGCATTGTGGAAGAGAGGAATTATGTCGCTGAAGCGACTCGCCACAGGCGGAGGAATCCTGCAAGCAGGATTCGTGTGTGTGTTTGAAAAATGGAAAAAGCAGTCATGAATTGTGTGATATGACAAAAAAGAGATTCGAAATTAGATAATAATGGCTAATTGACTTTATTAATATAAAGGAATATACTAAAAATATGAACAATCGGTTGCGCAAACAAACTTGGAGTAATTGCAAACCATATTCTGTAAGAAGAATGAAATCAAATCCCGTCTGCTTTGACTGAGAAAAGTAATGAGCAGCGAGAAGAGAGTGTTTTGAAATTGGATAGAGTTTAAATATGATAATGAAAAAGAAAACGATTGAAAATAGAGAGTTAAGAGGAGAACAGGTATGGACTTTAGAACGGATAAGCTGCTCCATGGCGGTGATTACAACCCGGAACAGTGGTTAAAGAGACCGGATATTCTGGAAAAAGATATTGATATGCTGGAGGAGTCTGGCTGTAATGTAGTAAGCCTTGGGATTTTTTCCTGGTCCACACTGGAACCGGAAGAAGGTGTATTTCATTTTGGATGGCTGCAGGAGATCATTGATAAACTTTATAAAAGAGGTATTTCTACAATCCTGGCTACACCGTCAGGTGCAAGACCCAAATGGATGGCAGACAAGTATCCGGAGGTACTTCGTGTAGATGAAACACGCCACAGAGCGTTATTTGGATTCAGACATAATCATTGTTATACTTCTCCTGTTTACAGAGAGAAGGTACATATTATTAACAAAAAGCTGGCACAGGAGGTTGCCACACATCCGGGTGTGATTCTATGGCATATTTCCAATGAGTATGGCGGAGAATGTCATTGTCCGCTGTGCCAGAAAGCATTTCGTAACTGGCTGAAAGAGAAATATCAGACTATTGAAAATCTGAATGATAAGTGGTGCACCACTTTCTGGAGTCATACTTATAACAGCTTTGACCAGATCGAGAGTCCGTCTAAGATTGGTGAGACACAGCTTCATGCACTGAATCTGGACTGGAAACGATTTGTTACTCATCAGACAGCGGATTTCATTCATCATGAGATTGCAGCATTGAGAGAGGGAGGAAGCACACTTCCGACTACTGCTAATCTGATGCATTATTTTGGTGGTTTAGATTATTTTAAGATTGCAAAAGAGATTGATGTGGTTTCCTGGGATACTTATCCGACATGGCATAAAGAAGCAGTGATCGATACAGCTTATGACAATGGTATGTGCCATGATCTGATGCGTTCTCTGAAAGGAAAGCCGTTCTTCCAGATGGAATCCTGCCCGACTTCTACAAACTGGCAGAGTGTGAGCAAGTTAAAGAAACCGGGAATGCTTTTTGCACAGTCCATGCAGGCAATTGCACATGGCGGAGAAGGTGCTCTCTATTTCCAGATTCGCCAGAGCAGAGGTGCTTCTGAGAAGTTCCACGGAGCAGTGATCGATCATTACGGTGGAAATGATACAAGAGTGTTTAAAGAAGTTTCTAGGGTTGGAGAAGTTCTGAAAGAGTTAAAAGAACTGGCAGGAACAACTGTGAACAGCTCGGTTGCCATGCTTTATGACTGGGACAGCCAGTGGGCAATGGAGGACAGCCAGGGACCGAGAAATAAAGGTCTTCATTATCTGGATGCAATGCTGAAATTCTACAGAGGTTTCCGGAAGCAGGGCGTCAATGTGGATGTGATCGATATGACCTGTGAACTGGACAAATATAAAGTACTGGCTCTTCCAATGGTTTATATGTTCAAGGAAGGTTTTGCCAAAAGTTCGTGCGTTCGTGGAAAAAGGCGGTACACTGATCACAAGTTACTGGTCCGGAATTGCAGATGACACAGACAGGTGTTATCTGGAAGGAACACCACATGGACTGATGGATGTACTGGGAATCAGAAGCACAGAAATTGACGGCCTTTATGACTGGGAAGAAAATTCTTTTGTTCCTGTGGCTGGCAATGAACTTGGACTGGATAAGACTTATACATGTAAATATCTGTGCGACCTTGTGGAGCTTCGCGGAGCACGTACTTTAATGACCTACGGAAGTGATTTCTATGAAGGCTATTCCTGCCTGACAGTGAATGAATACGGCAAAGGTAAGGCATGGTATGTGGCAGCAGATGCTGATAAAGAATTCTATGGAGACTTCCTTGAAAAAGTACTGAAAGACAGCGGCGTTTCCTGCGGAATCAAAGAAGAGATTCCGGATGCACTGGAGATTACAGTGAGAGAGAATGAAAATGTGAAATATTATATTTATCAGAATTTCGGAACAGAAGCTGTAAGCATTCCCGTACCGGAAGGCCAGATCAGCTGGATTTATGGCAATGGCAGCGATAAACTTAAAGTTTATGGTCTTGCAGTTGCGAAGGTTATCGTGTAAAATAAATAACGATGGATGAGGAAATCCCTTCACTTGAAGCAGAGATTGATACTGCCTGGTGAAGGGGTTCTTTTTTACTCAGATTTAACCGGGAAAATGATACAAAAAGTTTTTAATTGTATCAGGAAAGGTATAGAAATATGATTTCAAAAACTCAGATCAGATATATGGCAAATTCTTCATCATACAGTAAAGGTGCAGAACTTTATGCAACAGGAAAAGTTTTGGATATGGATGTAAAAAATATGGGTGCGTTTGATGAAATTGTTGCATCTGTAAAAGGCAGTGGAAGAAATATCTATGAAGTAGATGTATCAATCGATACAGAGAATGATGAAGTTGATACCTGCTATTGTGAATGTCGGGCATATGCAGAATATGGTGGACTTTGTAAACATTGTGTAGCGGTTCTTCTGCAATATAATGATTATGAAAATGATATGGATAGTTATGATTACGGACAATCTGTAGAAAAAATTGTAAAAGGTGGTCTGACCCATACGATCAGAAAAGGAGTGCAGATGCATACCACGCCGGAATTGGCTTCATTATTGCAGAAGCAGGCAGTTGCGAAGTCTCTTCCACTGATTCAGGGAAGCACTTATGGAAAAGTAAGGCTGGAACATATTTTAATTTTGACGGAAGAACATTTACAGTAGAATTTAAAATAGGAATTAATAAAATGTACGTACTGAAGGATGCATTTTCCTTTGATGTTCATATAGCAAATCAGGATGATTATAAATATGGGAAAATCTTCAGTTTGTCCATACAATAGAATCCTTTGCCGAGGAATCCAGACCGCTTGCGAAATTTATCTGTAAATGGGCAGACAACAACAGGCAATTTCACAGATCCTCTTCCTATTATGGATACTATATGGGAACTCTGGAAAAGGTAAGGCATCTGGAGCTGTCAGGAAATGAACTGGCAGAATTTTTGCTTTTGATGGAAGGAAAGACATTGCAGGGAGATCCATAGGAACCAGAAACACAACCTGGGAAATAACCAGAGAACATCTTCCGAGAAAAATGACCATAACAGGTGCAAAGCAGGGAATTGAACTGAAGGTAAGCAAATTTACGTGTGCGGCAAATACGGAACAGTATAAAATTTGCTTTTATGATAAAAGATTTATATTGAGAATGTAGAAGAGCTTTTACCTGTTAAGGATTTTCTGGACAGTTTGTCTTTGATCCCCGGTGAGAAAGCGTTTATAGAAAATAAAGATGTACCGGCATTCTGTCAGGAACTTTTACCGGTGATCCAGAAGTTTTTTAAATGCAGAATGGTTGAATTTCATCCGGAAAATTATGGAATGGTTAAACCGGAGTTTCGATTTTATCTGGATGCACCGCAGGAAAATATGGTTACATGTAAGGCGACTGTTAAGTATGGAGACAGGGAATTTTCTTTATATACAACGGACGATATTGCAGCAAGGGATATGAATAGAGAAACAGTTGTCAGAAATGTGATTCATAAATA
>ENA-OQDW01001128-OQDW01001128.1-human-gut-metagenome-genome-assembly--contig:-NODE-1128-length-10041-cov-1.968025_pt1 | contig 10041 bp, 11 predicted proteins | sample MGYA00242784_ERZ504613 | MGnify/ENA primary metagenome ERZ504613 (study PRJEB26092, sample SAMD00036330) | human gut metagenome | host: Homo sapiens | study: EMG produced TPA metagenomics assembly of... | reverse complement strand
AGAATAATTCCGGGTAAGAAATCAATTGTAAAGGTTAATGGTGTAAAGTATTTTGTTGATGCCAAGGGAAGACCTGTTACAGGATGGAATGAGTTTAATGGTAGAATGTACTATGTGCATAAGAACGGTAAATGTGCAACAAATGAAACTATAGGTGGAATAAGATTTAATAAGAACGGATATGCTTCAAATCTGACACAGGCGAGATGCAAGCTTGCGGCAAGGAACTTTATTGCACGTCACAGTAATGCCAATGCAAGTAATTATGAAAAATTCCGTTCCTGCTTTTATTATATTATGGCCTATACAAACTTTGTAGGATACATGGATCCTACACCTCAGGAGTTTAAGACAAAAGATTGGGTTTATAAATATTCCCTTCAGATGTTCCAGAACGGTCTTACAGGAAACTGTTATGGAATTGCCAGCAGTGTGGCTGCAATCGCGAAGGAACTGGGATATGAACCCTATGTTATTACAATTCCGGATGGACACAGCTTTGTTATGATTAACGGGCTCTATTACGATAATATGTACGGAACGTTGTTTGGCGCAGCTACACGTCCTGCATATACAATAGAACATAAAATTAAATTTTAAGAAAAGGAGTATGGAGAATGAAGAAAACAAAGAGATTCCTTGCAGTTGTGCTTTGTATGCTTCTTATGCTGACACCGTTGGCTGTTGTAGCAGAAACAGTGACAGTACAGGCAGCAGGACCACAGACTGTTAAGGTAAAACTGGACAAAAAGACAGGAAAGAGATATGGATATGATGAGAATAACCAGAAAGTCACTCAGCAGTGGGGAGTAACAGCAAAGGGTTTCCGTTATTATTTCGGAAAAAACGGAGCTGCTTATCAGGCTGATCAGGATATGTTGGTAAGTATGGTATTCTGATGAAGAAGATTAATGGTAAGTACTATGGGTTTGATGTAAGTGGTCACACAGTAAAGGGAATACGTGTAGGAAGTGTCAGCATGTATGAGATTCCGAAGCTGTATTACTTTAATCCAAAAACAGGAGCTGTAGATAAAAAGAAGACGTCTTTATACAGAAAATATGCGGCAACATCTACTCTGGCAAAACAGAACAATGCGTACAAAGATTAAAGAAGGTTCTGGGAAAATATAAAAAGTGTACGATAAGTAAGGGCAATACCTGTATGCTTGATGGAAACGGCAAGGATGTCACCTACACATACGATTATGTACAGTTAAATGTTGTGCGTCCTACAGGAAAAGGAAGCAGCGCAGAAGTTGTTGCGAGTATTACGGTAAGACAATAATTATCCAGGCTAATCGGTTGCTTCAGCTGTGAAAAATTATAAAGCAGCTGAAGCAATTTGCAGATAGTAAGTTAACAAAAAAGAAAGGAACAGAGTTATGAACAGGAAAAAAATCACAGCATTATTACTTAGCTCAGTAATGGCATTTACACCTGCCATGCCGGCTATGGCAGAACAGTCAACGATCATTGATTATGTGGATGGAACAACTGATAGTACAGTTGAGACACCAGATGTAACTCCGACACCACTTCCGGAGAAGAAGGAAGGATGGGAAACTGTTGATGGAGTTAAATATTACTATGTAAATGGTGAGAAGATTACAAATAAGGTAAAGAAGATTGGTAAATACACTTATTGTTTTGATAAAACCGGAAAGCTTGTAACTAATAAACCTTATTATAAGATCAATTCAAAAACATATTATAAGATCAAAAAGAATGGACAGGCAACAAAGCTGTCAACAGTTGAAACAATGGCCGCAGTCAGACTTCAGAAATATAAGGGAAATCTGAAAAAAGCATTTAACTGGTCTGCTTCTCTGCAGTACAGAGGAACTGTAAATGTTTCTAAGAAAACACCAACAGGATATGGTTTATATGGATTTAAAACCAGTGGTGGTGATTGTTATGTAATGGCGTCTACTTTTTACTGGATGGCTAAAGTTGCAGGATATGATGCTCATTATGTAAAAGGATATTTCCAGAAATCCGGTGGTAAGAAGGGAGCACATGCGTGGGTTGAAATAGATCAGAAGGTGAATGGTAAAAAGAAAACTTATGTGTATGATCCGAATTTCCAGAAGGAATACAAACTGAATGGTTATAAACTTACATATGGTGCGAAACGTACTCTGAAATATGTAAATTATAAGAGAGTTAACTAAGCATTGAAATGTTTTTGACTTTGGTTACGAGCAAGTAACGAAGTGAATGATTTTATCTGTTTAACAGTAAGGCAAACAAGAACTATAAAGAATGACCAGAAAGGATTTAAAGACAATGAAGAAAAAAGTTGTAACAGCATTTATGATGGCAGCACTTGGAAGCAGTCTGGTATTTACCCAGGCAGTGATGGCAGCAGATACTACAGCAAAAACAGAGACTTCAGAAGATGCGGATAAGGATTCCATAGAATCTGAAGATAAAGATGTAGCAGAAGATGCAGATAAAGAAGATTTAAAGACAATTGGTGAGAAACCGGAAGAGGACACAGAGGGTGTTTTTTCTGTAAAATTGAAAAATCTTACAGGTAAAGTTATCACAGGTGTTACTGTTAAGAATGAAAAAGACGAAGAATATCCGGATAATTTCCTGAAAGAAGAAGATAAGTTCGAAGCAGATGAGGAAAGAGTTCTCTGGTTTGATCCGAGTGCTAAAGATAAAGCAGATGAGGAAAACAAGGATTCTTCAAATGATACAAAAGAGACCACAGATACTGAAGAAACAAAAACAGAAGATGCCAAAACAGATGAAAAAGCAGAAGGCGAAGATAAGGATGATGCTGAGAAGGAAATCCCGAAATATAACATTCAGTTAACTTTCGAGGATGGAACAACTGCTGAGATCCATACTTTCCCATTTGGCGATACAGAGGAAGCAGAACTTAAGTTGGAAGGTGAAGTAGCATATCTGGTATTTGACAGTATCAGCCAGAAGAAAGAATACAATACTCTGGAAACAGAGAAAGCATTAGCTCCGAAGCCAACTGAGGCAGCTGCACAGGCAGCTTCTGAAACAACTCAGAGTTATGATAACAGTAGTGATTACAGCAATGACTATGATTACAACAATGACTATGATTATAGTAATGACTATGATTACAGTAATGATTATGATTATGGTAATGATGATTCCGGTGATTATGATGGTTCTGATGATGGTGGTTCCGATGACGGTGGAGACGGATGTCTGGATAATGGGTTATTAAATTAATCAGATTCAGTAGTTGTAAAGGGAAAATGCATTAAAAAGTATAATAAACAGGGCACTGCATTATCTGAGGGAATAACATAGTGCAGTGCCCTTATTATAAGTACAACTGAAGAATTGTACATATTTAGGGAGAAAGATCATGTCATTAGTTTCAAACTTGTTTTTACTGTTTGTGGCGGTGAGTGTGCTTGTTTATTATATTGTGCCGCACAAATTTCAGTGGCTGGTTTTGTTATGTTTCAGCTATATATATTATCTGGCAGGTGGCGTCCGTTACGTGGGCTTTATCCTGTTTTCCACATTGGTTACCTGGGGGATTGCACTTGCAGTTGAAAAGGCAGAGGCAGGTGGAAGCCACAAAAGTGCAAGAAATTTTCTGGTGCTTGGATTAATATTGAATTTTGGTATGCTTGGAGTGATAAAGTATACAAATTTTATGATTGAGAACCTCAATGCTTTGTTTCATATGAATTTAAGAGGAATGGAAATCCTGCTTCCATTGGGAATATCGTTTTACACTTTCCAATCCTCCGGATATCTTCTGGATGTGTACTGGAAGAGATGTGATGCGGAGAGGAATCCTGTAAAATATGCATTGTTTGTTTCTTTCTTTCCACAGATTCTGCAGGGACCAATCGGAAGATACAGTCGTTTGGCACATCAGCTTTATGAACCTCATAAATTCGAAGGTAAGAATATTACCAGAGGCTTTGAGCGCATTCTCTGGGGATTTTTTAAGAAGATGATCCTGGCGGACTGGGCAGCAGTGTTTGTAGATGCGATTTTCGACAATCCGGATCAGTACAGCGGACTGGCAATCTTTGGTGTATTATTTTACACAGTTCAGCTATATGCAGATTTTTCCGGTGGTATGGATGTGGTAATTGGTATTGCGTCTATGTTTGGAATTGAGCTGGATGAGAACTTCAAGCGTCCGTTCTTCTCCATTTCCATTACAGATTTCTGGCACCGCTGGCACATTACTCTTGGTACCTGGATGAAGGATTATGTGTTCTATCCTGTGACATTATCCAAGTGGATGGGAAAATTTGGCAAATGGGGCAAGAAGGTATTTGGCAAAAAAGACCGGACGTACATTACCAATCTGTCTGGCGAATCTGATCGTATTCTTCGTTGTTGGTGTATGGCATGGTGCTGCCTGGAAGTACATTGTATACGGTATGTACAATGGTATTATCATTGCTTTCAGCGGACTTATGGCAGAGCATTACAGAAACTGGAAAAAGAAATTCAACATCACTGGAAAAGAGAACTGGTATCATGTATTTATGATCATCCGTACTTTTATCCTTGTAAATATCAGCTGGTTTTTTGACAGAGCGGACACAGTAGGACAGGCTTTTCATATGATGAAGCTTTCTGTCACAAAGTTTGCACCGTCACAGTTACTGTTGATCCCGGCCGGTAAAGAAGGAACTGCTTTTACCCCTTATGCGCTGGCAATCCTGGCAGCAGGCTGCATCATTCTGTTTATTGTAAGTGTCCTTCAGGAACGTGGCATGAAGATAAGAGAATCACTTGCAGGACTGAGTCTGCCAATTACTGTAGCAATTTATTTTTGTCTGCTGGCATCCATCGGATTCTTTGGATCAACAGCAGTAGCGAGAGGATTTATTTATGCACAATTTTAAGAAAGTTTTAAAAACGTTCCTGGTATTGGTCGTGTGTGTGGCTCTTCTGGCAGCACTTGACTGGCACTTTATCCATGTACATTTATGAGAAATGATGTGCATGCAGTTGTGACACAGCAGTTTGATGACATTATCGTGGGAACTTCCCATGGAAAGATGGATATTGATCCGGAGGTGATGCAGGAAGTTACCGGACGCAGTGGACATAATCTTTGCGTTGGCGGCGAGTATGGAATCGATGCGTATTATTTGACTAAACTGATCAAAGAGAAACAGAATCCGAAGAGAATTATCTATGAGGTTGACCCGGGATATTTTGTATCTGAAAAGGAAGAAGGAAATAACTACCTGCTTTTTTATCATGAGTTTCCATTTTCAAAAACAAAGGTAGAATATTTCTGGAATTCTATTGCGAAATGTAATTTCCGTACTGTGCTTTTCCCATGGTATGAATATTCTCTCAGCTATGAATTGCCGAAAGTCAAAGATACATTTACTCAGAAAGTAACGGGTGATTATGACGTATCTCATCTGAAGAGTGATTCTCAGGAATATCATGAAAGTGGATTTATTGAGAGATATCCGGTGGATGTGACAAAGCTTAAGAAATCAGAACCTAAGCTCTATGAAGAGGGTAAGGTAAACGAAGAGAACATGGAATATCTGAAGAAGCTGATCACATTCTGCAAGGAAAATGATATAGAGTTTGTTGCAGTAACTACGCCAATTCCAATAAATACTCTGAAGGATTACAGTGACAGTTATAATGCAGCATGGAAATATTTCGGGCAGTTCTTTGAAGAACAGGGCGTAGAGTATCTTAACTTTAATACGCAGTATTTTAAGGCATTTACACATGACCTGAAAGCATATACAGATTATGACGGACATATGAATGGGGATGCTGCAAAAGAATACTCTGAAGTGCTGGCACAAGTTTTAGAGAGCACTGGACAGAAAAATTGATCAGTTAATAGTAACTACTGATTATCGTTACTGGTAATTGAAGCAGGAACTTACCAGATTTAGTTTGAATCGAATAAGTATCCTGCTTTAATTGTAAATATTTACTTGTTGATATTGTGAAAATAGGACAGACAGTAGTAAAATGAATAAAAAACCTTGTGAAGTACAGAGGGGAGGAATTACATATGAAGACAAGTATTCTGGAATATCTTGAAGAATCCGCACGGAAATATCCGGATAAGACAGCTTTTGCAGATGAACATACATCCTGCACATTTAAAGAACTGGAGCAGACTGCACGCAGAACAGGAACTGCACTTGCGAAACATTTCACACCGAGAAATCCGGTGCCTGTATTTATGGAGAAGAGCGTAGAAACCATCGGGGTTTTCATGGGCGCTGTTTATGCAGGATGCTTTTATGTACTGATGGATACAAAACAGCCGGCGAGCAGACTTCAGCAGATCCTTGGAATTCTGGACAGTGATGTGATCGTTACATCTGAGAAATATCTGAAGGATTTGGAGAAGCTGGAGTTCAAAGGAAAGGTTCTGATGGCTCCGGATCTTGCAGCTGAGCAGGAGAATGAAGCTGTGCTGAATGAGATCAGAGAACAGGCATTGGATGTGGACCCGCTGTATGGAATTTTTACTTCCGGGTCAACAGGCGTTCCCAAGGGAGTAGTGTAGGTCATCGTTCAGTGCTTGATTTTATCGATTGTTTTACAGAGCTTTTTGATATTACAGATAAAGATGTGATGGGAAATCAGGCACCCTGGGATTTTGATGTATCTGTTAAAGATATTTATTCCGGACTGAAGACAGGAGCAACTGTCCAGATTATTCCGAAGCAGCTATTCTCTTTCCCGATGAAGTTGATTGACTATCTGATCGAGAGGGAAGTGACCACGCTGGTGTGGGCGGTATCTGCGCTGTGTATTATCTCAACTTTGAACGGATTTGAATATAAAGTTCCGGATAAGATTAAGAAGATTCTTTTCTCAGGAGAGGCTATGCCTGTGAAACATCTGAATATCTGGAGAAAATATCTGCCGGATGTTATGTATGTAAATATTTATGGACCAACTGAGATCACATGTAATTGTACGTATTATATTGTAGACAGGGAGTTCCAGCCTGGAGATGTACTTCCTATGGGCAAGGCATTTCCAAATGAAAAAGTATTCCTTCTGGATGAAGAAGACAAGCTGATCACAGAGAAAAATAAAAATGGTGAACTCTGTGTAACAGGAAGTGCACTTGCACTGGGATATTACAAAAACAGAGAACAGACTGCGAAGGTCTTTGTTCAGAATCCACTGAATGACAGATATCTGGAGCCAATGTACAGAACGGTGATCTTGCTTATTATAATGAACGTGGTGAGTTGTGCTTTGCAACACGTAAGGATTTCCAGATTAAGCATATGGGACATCGTAATTGAGCTTGGAGAAATCGAAGCTGCTAATGGATAAGGTTCCGGAGATTGTGAGAAGCTGCTGTATTTTTGATACAGTTAAAAGCAAAATCGTAGCTTTTTATGAAGGAGATATTGAGAGAAGACCGCTGGCAAAAGCGTTGGGGCAGTATGTACCTGCTTTTATGGTTCCGAATGTATTCCGCCAGGTGGAGAGCATGCCTCTTACAAAGAATGGAAAGATTGACAGAAAAGCTCTTACAGCTATGTATCAGGAGGAAAAGAAATGAGTTCCTATGGATTTATAAAAGAACTGATTAAGAAAGAACATACTCCAACTCCAGCTTATGTTTTTGACCTGGATAAGATGAAGGAATTTGTAAAAAAAGTGCAGAGCTGTCTTGGAGAGAGCGCACAGTTATGTTATGCTATGAAAGCAAACCCTTTTCTTACAGGACCCATGATGGATGTGGTTCCTACATTTGAAGTGTGCTCACCGGGTGAATTTCGAATTTGTGAGCGTGTTGGTGTGCCGATGGAGAGAATTGTTCTTTCGGGTGTGTATAAGAACCCTGAAGATATGGAATATGTACTTTCTGCATATGGAGGAAAGGGAGTGTATACTGTAGAGTCTTTGCAGCATTTACAGATTCTGAATGATACTGCAGTGAGACTTGGCATGAAGATTACGGTGTTGATCCGCGTGACAAGCGGAAATCAGTTTGGCGTAGATGAAGCAGATATCAGGAAAATCATTTCTGACAGAACAGATTATCCGGGGGTTGAGATAGAGGGACTTCAGTTTTATTCCGGAACTCAGAAGAAAGATCTCAGTCAGATGAAAACAGAGCTGGAGCATCTGGATGAATTTATCGGGGAGCTGAAATCTGAGAGTGGATTTGAAGCACAGGTGCTTGAGTATGGTCCGGGATTTTTTGTCCCATATTTTAAGAAGGATAAGAGCGAGGACGTGGAGAATATTCTGAGTGAGTTCAGAGCACTTCTGGAAAGTCTTAATTTCAAGGGTAAGGTTGTTCTTGAGATGGGAAGATTTCTGGCAGCAGCCTGTGGATATTATGTGACATCAATCGTGGATATGAAGGTGAATAAAGAACAGCCGTATGTGATCATGGACGGTGGTATCAATCATCTGAATTATTATGGACAGGCGATGGCAATGAAACAGCCGTACTGTACACAGTTTGATACAGAAGGAAATGAGAAGACAGGGGGAGAAGAAGAATCCTGGAATCTTTGCGGTGCACTCTGCACGGTCAGCGATGTGGTCGTAAAGCGATTTCCACTTCACAAACCGCAGCTTCATGACATACTGGTATTTGAACGGGTAGGTGCTTATTCCGTTACAGAAGGAATCTATTTATTCCTGAGCCGTCCTCTTCCGAGAATCTATTTCTGGACAGAGGGAGAGGGACTGCGCATGGTGCGGATGGTGTACATACAGATCTTTTAAATTCAGAGAAATAAAAGACCATGGCAATACCGAAAAATAATGGAATTGCTGAAAAAACAAAAATAAGGAGATATGAAAAAATGGAAGAATTAATTGAATTACTGGAAGAGATCCAGCCGGATGCAGACTTTGAAAACTGTGATACTTTGATTGACGATGGAATCCTTGATTCCTTTGCAATCCTGTCTATTGTGAGTGAATTGCAGGATACTTATGACATTACTATCACTCCTGCAGATATTATCCCGGAGAATTTTAACTCTGCAAAAGCACTGTGGGATATGGTGTGCAGACTGAAAGGTTGATTTATTTATACAAAGCAGACAGGATTATAGTAGTTCTCATAAAATCAGTTAAAAGGGGGACGCAAAGTCCAATAATTCCTATCGGCTCGGTTTCGGACCTTAAGAAAAGCTAAGCCCCGCAAGATCAGCTAAAAGCATTCGCAGATAACTCAAACTCGCTGCGCTCAGACAGTGAGTGATCTGCGAATAACGCTGATCTTGCGGGGCTAAGATTTTCTAAAGATCCTGCAAATGTCGCTCGATAGGAATTATTGGGCTTTGCTGGCAGTTGGCTGTGACTGGGCGGCTGAGGGAGAAGAGGAATGGTGATCTGTTAGTTTTGTGGAATAGAAAAGTTTCTTATATAGTATGAAGGGGACGGAAAAGCTGGGGCGTTGTGTATATATGGTATGTGAGTGCTGTGTGCAGGGCGGGGGAGGATGAAGGTGGATGGATAGAATCCAGGTGTCGGATGGGATGAATGTTTGATGTGGACTGGATGAATCCAGGAGTGTGTTTAAAAAATCATTTCCACAATGTGTACGCCCCACTTTGCGGTATATTTTGCCCGAATTCGGTTGCCGTAGTAAGGCAGAAATAAAAAAGTTTGTCAAATTATGAAATTAACTGTTGACATTGTGGCTTTTCGGTGTTATATTAGATGAGCTGTCGGAAATAATTGTTTATTAGATAAAAACAATTCAGATAGATTTCTGAAAGAAAAAAGAAATTTAAAAAAGTGCTTGACAACTTGAAACAAACGTGTTAAAGTAATCAAGTCGCTTGAACAGAGCCGACAATCACAGATCAGAAGAACAGTTCGGAAATCCGGAAGAGTTCGAAAAACTTTGAAAAAACTTGAAAAAAGTTCTTGACAAAGAAAAAGAGATGTGGTAAAGTAAACAAGCTGTCGCAAGACAGACAACCTTGATAACTAAACAGTGAAACACATACGATTCTCGAAAATTCTTTACATTTTTAAGAACGGTTTGAAAAACCAAAAACAGTAAAACGAGAGATAGCTAGTTGTT
>ENA-OQDW01001127-OQDW01001127.1-human-gut-metagenome-genome-assembly--contig:-NODE-1127-length-10050-cov-1.460647_pt1 | contig 10050 bp, 13 predicted proteins | sample MGYA00242784_ERZ504613 | MGnify/ENA primary metagenome ERZ504613 (study PRJEB26092, sample SAMD00036330) | human gut metagenome | host: Homo sapiens | study: EMG produced TPA metagenomics assembly of... | reverse complement strand
TCATGGAGTCCGCAGAACGCTCACGGCAAGAGCCCTATGGCCAGCATTTGAAGGGCCTCGCCGACGGCGAGATCATGCTCATGCCGAATCAGAAGAACTGACGTGATGAGCGTCTTCAAAGCGCCTCATCACGTCAGTTCTTCTTACCAGTATGCCCTAGCCCCGTTGTCCCAGATATCCGTTTTCCCATATTCAAGTGCAGTAATGATGTCTTGATTCAACTTGCTACGTAGGTCATCACAGATTTTCGTTTGGAATAGTGGAATGAAGCACATGTCCCATGTGAATTTATGGCTATCCGGATCAGGGCAAAACAATATTGCTGTGGCCTGAACCGGTTGGAGAAATTGCTTCGTCTGGGATTTGTACTCCATCAGTAGGATGTAAACGTCCTTGCTGATATCCAGTAAAATCCTGGTGAGCAGATCACTTGAGATGGGGTCTCCATCAGTGTATCGTTTTTGGCTTTCCTCATCATCGTTTTCCTGCGTGATTTGCGTGCTGCGACTGCGTTTTTTCCATGCCTTTTCCGCGATGGGCCGAATCCTAGTGAGTTACGTCGTGAGAGAGCGAATGCTGCTTTGCAGGCATTGATAAATGTATCTTCATCCGGAATCGTGTCTGCGGCTTCGCTGAGTGCGAATGCAATAGAGGCTACAATGTCGCAAAGAACATGTGCTTGGGACAAGTACTCGCCGGCTTTAGAGGCTAAATCTTTGAAAGAATTAATGCCATGATTTTGTACACAAGTGCAGAGTTTTGATACTTGCTGGCTTGCTAGGGGGTTTCTCTTGCCCAACGGAGTATGTCAATGACTCGGCAATAGTCAATGATGGGATGAGACACATCCTCGCAAAGGAAAAACACGCGTTTAGGCTGTTTCTGTGCGTGGATAATTGTTGTTACCTTATCATGCGGAATATCGGCAATGCGAGCTTGAACCGTTTGGACTTTGTTGGCAAGAGCCTGCTTGTATTTGTCAGGCAACTCCTTACTGTTTTCGGGAGTAAGAACCATTCTGAGTAATTGGGCGTGTGCGATACCTGCGCATGAACAGACGTAGTTGAATCCATTTGCGAATGTGCAGCTACCTTGACCTCGTCCAGTGTGAATATCTATGCAAGGGTCTTTGGGATTTACTTGGATGGGCAGTGCCATGTTTCTTCTTTCAGCTCTGTTTATTAGATTTCAGTGTCTCGATTACTTTTGGCATATCGGTCCAAGGGGCGTATTCCTGCTCGTGATGTGGTGTGAGTCTATTTCGTCCCTGACTGTTTTCCACTGTGTTGTGTCGGGCTGCATTGCATATGGCGGCATCGAGATGTTCGCTGTCGATGAGTTCGTCATTGACGTATTTGTTACGATTTCCTCCAACGATGCCTGCTCTTGCCGCGGCTGACTCAACATCGGGCGTCAATGTATAGCTTGGTGGACAAGCCTTCATATGATCGAGTACCAGACTTCGAAGCAGGGATTGGAAATGATGAGTTCGATTCCATTGTCCTTGCAAATTTTCGCGGCCTTGCTGTGGTCGTGGAAGTCGTCAACGTCGACTACCACCCAGATATTTTCATAGCAATCTGTGGAGATATCCCGTTCATCCTCTTTCTTCAACGTGCATGCAAAATCTGCGAGATGTTCAGGACTTTCGTTCTTCTGTTGATACTCGATGACAACGTCATATATGACTCGAGCTGCTTGAAATACTGTCTTTCGGTAACAGCTCCGCCAGCTACGACAAGATAACGCTTCTTGCGTGCCCTGTGGAAACGTGCAGACTTGCGACCATGCGCGGGAACGCCTCGCTTCTTCGCCATCAGTCATCGTCTCCATTCATGATCTGTGCGAATACGGTATGGAAACTGGGGTTCGGTGTGGCGCCATATACACCATTGAGGTAGTTCTTGCCGATGTTCTCTTCCTTTCGAATACCAAGTTCCGTTACCGGGAAGAGTTCCGAGGCGCCGTCTTTATCTTTCTCTACAAGCCATATCTGATCGGGTTGTAGTAGGCGGTTCGACGAACCCGACTGATTGATCAATGACACGTCATGGGTCGTGAAAATGAGCTGGGAGCCGTGGGGATTCGTTGCCGGATCGGTGTACAGCGCCACCAGCTCTGCTACCAAGGCTGGGTGCAGGCTTGTGTCAATTTCGTCGATAAGTGTGACCGTGGGCCTTGATAGCTGACGAAGGGCAAGCGAGAAGAACGACAGCGCGGCGACGGTGCCCTGGACTCGTTATCCAAGCCGAAGCCGGCAGAGGACGAATCTCCGCCGGTATGAGTGAATTGCAACTGTGTCGCGTTTTTGATGTTGAATGCTTCCTCTAGCTTTCCCTCATCAGCTCCGATCTGAGTCTTCATCTGCTCTTTGAACTGATGCCAGATATCCGAGGGGATGTTCGCCGGAACGCTTTGCACATCACTGATGCCAAAATCTGCGTACTTGATCAGAGATGTCAGATGCTTCGAAAAAGGTGTCTTGTTCTTGAATTGGTCAAGCAATATGGCTGTTCCTGTTCGAAAGCGTTTGCCACGCAATACGCCATATCATTCTGGAAAAACGAGAATACAGGTTGGACACATTCGATGCCGGCTGCGGCGGCCGCCGAAAGCAGGAGAGCGTTGGGGCGGAGTCCCACTGTCTTTCGCACTTGCGTTCTAGGTCCTTTGAAAGTGGCTCCGAATTTCACCTCGTCGTTTCCGGTGCGGGAGAACAACAGTGAGGAGTGAGTGGAGAGACGTCCTCCCATGTCCTTAAAGAAGGTAAGCTCTTCCTCTAATATGTGCTTATTGTTATAGCGGAACCAGTACTGGTATTTCAGATGGTTCTCGGCTGTGAACTCCAGGAAGAACATCGATGGTTCCTCGAATGGGTTCTCTCTCAGTAGGAATGGTTCCCTAAGAATATCGCTGTTCGCATCACCTTGGCTGTAGCTGTTTGTCACCATGCTACGCATGGCGCACATCGCCTTCAGGAAATTGGATTTTCCTGATGCGTTGGCTCCGTATATGGCTGTGATTGGAGACTGCCGTGAGTCGTTGGATTCCGTGAACCTTTCGTCGCGAGTCATAGAGAAAGATTGCTCGTCGCGGAAACTCCTGAAATTCGAAAAGCTAAAATCAATCAGCATTGGGTCGCCTCGTAAATGTGTTTTACTCTTTTGATGCTGAGATTATAACTAGAAATGTCCATTTTTGCAATTTTCTGCTAAAAGTGATGATTTTATGAGCGTGTCCACAAATCTATACATTTCCTGGTTTCACTTGGCATAAGAAGGTGCAACCTGTGCCTTACGTGTGCGATTTTCATTTCAGAATTGTTTATTTTCCGTGGAAGCGGTGAGATTGGCTTGCGTGTTCAGGCGAAGGATTGATTGGTGGATGCCTTGTCCCACAGCAGGTCAAACCAGTGTCCGGCGCCGCTTGCCGATGGTGACGGCGAATAGTGTTGGTGGATGAAGTCGAGCAGTGTGCAGGTCGCGTAGCTCGCCAGCAGGATGCCAGAATCTGCAGGATCGCCAATGGCTGCTGGTACAGGTTCTGCAGGTTGAACAACCGGACTCAGAGCAGTTTCTCGGAGGCGGCGTAATCGGTAATCAGGTACACTGCGAACGCGGATTGCGCTATCCGGTTGATGGCACGGCTGTGGAAGGTGGCGCGGTCCCCGTTATCTATTTGTAAGTGCAACATCCTTGTTCGCGGCTGGCTCTAGCAGTTCGTCGGCGAATGCCTCGGCGGGGGTACGCTAGCCGAGCACTCGCATGGGCCTGTTGTCGGTTTCGTCGACGATCTCCTGCAGTTCGCGTGCCATGGAAGGGGCGATGGGCGTGCGTTTGGGCAGATAGCGGCGGATCATGCCGTTCCTCTTCCGACAGGTGCGAATACACCTGGCCCAAGGCGCAACACCCCTCCGTTTGGTTATCTGGACAATCTCCAATCTAACGGGTGTTGCACTTTCAATTAGACAACGGGCGTATGCGCACTCTTTATCGGCATGATGGAGAGTAGCGAATTGTGATTCTCGCAATCTAAAGGGAATTGATGTTGTTTTTTCCTCGATTCATTATTGTGCAGACAGCCCCATATGAACAGTGGAATTGCATAGAATGCGTATGATTCATACTGAATATATAGGTATGCGAGAAGAATGAACCAGCATATGTTCCGTCGGCTCCATCCATGATGGACGCTACGTGTGCTAACACCAAGAGCAAGAAGGCCAAAAAGCAAAATAGACCAAATTCGGTAATGAAGCTGGCATAGATGCTCATTGTGAAAGTATCCGCTGGGGGATTTGCTAAACCGTCGATTTCGGTATTGGGTGCACCGCCATGGGCGTCATACCATTGGCGGGCACCGGCGTAACCAGTACGCACTGCATTAGAGATATTGCCTGCGCCCCATCCAAACATGAAGTGAGGTAGATCATGTTTCCATGACCACATGGGAGCGAGCATATGGAAGATTCTTGCACTCATCGATCCGTCACCAGCAAGTAATCCATTGGTGGCTAAAGAGTTTAGACGCGGATTGATGATAATTGCGCTCAATCCACCTGCTCCAAGAAGTCCTAAAGCACAGACGAACCAGCTGTTGCCTTACGTGAGTGGAAGTTGATTGTCGCTATCAGCCAGATAAATGTAGCTACCACTGTATCCAGTATGATTCGGGTGCCGGAGCCCATCGCAATTGCTCCAGCGGCAAATATCGGTATCAATATGCCAATCTTGCGGTCGCGGGTCAGCCAGAAAACTGGCAGGAGTACGCCGAACAGATGCATGCCGATATAGCTAGGCTCTGCGAACATGAATTGAGGACGAACGCTCGCATAGTTTCTATACAGAGCACCCCAAAAATATGCTCGTACTGGCTGCCAGTTCAGATGTCGTTCTAAAGCGATATATTGCAGTATCCCAATGAGGAATGCCACTACATATGCGGTGAATAGCGTAGTTAACAATGTTTGTACAGGTACACGTTTAATGCGGATCGCGATGTCGAGCGAAGCCAAGCACGCCAGCCCTAACAATATGGAGATGAATGACTTTGCGGTTGCGCTGACGTGTATTCCATATGATTGCCAGCCGTATACGGATGTGAGCACTAGTGGCAGGGGAAAGAGGAAGAACGGCAGGAAGCGGCGTGCGGTATCGCGCAAGTATCGCCAGTTGATGATTGTGTACAGGGTGAACAACCAGGGGGAGATTGGCGTCCAATAGGGGAGTGGAATGCCAATTTTTGTGCCATCAAATGGCAGCATGGCCACTGCGGCAAACATCAACATGTCTGATGGGGTGATGGTGATACGAGTCAGCGTCTCGGTCATTGCCCCACGCTGTAGCGCGGGGCAATGACCGGAGTTTCTGCGTTTTTCTTGAACTGACTTGTTGCCGAGCTGCGTATTGTTCGGTGTGGACATACTTGGTTCCCTCCCATATCCTCCGTGAGAACTGTACCAGTTGCATGTGTGGGTGAGGTGATGGGGGTTCGGTCAACCGTTCACCTTCATGAAGTACTTTTAAACTCCCACCAAGTAATTGGCAGTCGCTTGCAAAAACTGAATAATCTATGGGCCAATCAGCCGTTTAGATCCTCTCCGTGGGGCTGGTGCATGTATTGTTCAACCCAAGCCATGCTGGTTTTTGGGGAAATTAAAAGCCTGAATTATCATTAATTCGAAATCCAGGCTTTTACAGTATTCGTATAATCGCGAATTAAGCAGAAATCACTCAGCCTTCTTGCGGCCGCGGCGCTTCATGGTGCCGGCAGTGGCGTTTGCGACGTCAAAAATCACGGTCTTGTCTTCCGGGTAAGCAGTGCCGTTGACGGAGGCGAAAGAGACCTCGCCTTCTGGAGCTTCGACAAGCGTGAAGTACTTGGAAATTGCTTTAACAAGCACAGCATCCTTGATACTTACAGACGTAGTCTGCTTGCCCTCACCCTTGCTGAATTTCACGGCATTATCCGCCTTAGCGGTAGTCGGCGTGACGGCAATCTGTCTGGTTTTATCGTTAATAAGGATCTTAACTTGTGCTGGAAAATTCAGCACTTCTGCGGTGGCCTTATTAAAACGTACAACAGAATCGGTTAACGGTCATCACCGTTTTGCCAACGGGCTTAACTAGCTGAACTTCTTCGAATCCTTGAAGCAAGGATGCCATAATATACTCCTTCACACTGCATAAATATTATTGACAATTTTGATTGTAATGAATGATAATTTGAATTACAATACATTGTGATTGCGATTGTGTACAGTTATTCTGCAGTAGTATCAAGGGTTTTGGTCATTGTTCACAAGGATACAAAAGCTCGAGAAGTTCACCGGTAGGTGCTAAATTATAGACCATCTGTGAGAATTTCCCGAAGAGGTAAGGAAGAACATTGACTATCGCTGATTTGCTGCAGATTGTTCGCAAGCATCTCGCGTCTGCGATTATCTCGTTTGTGGTAGTGTTTGCTGCAGTCGCAGCTGTCACGTTCATCATGCCGCCGAAGTACACGGCTACGGCTGAAGTGTTCGCCACGTATGCCGGTCAGTCCGGCGAGACGCAGACACCAACGATATGAGCTCTGGTGCCAATTATTTGAACACCCAGATCAAGACGTATCCGGAACTGGTGAAGACCGAAGCCGTGCTCCAGCCCGTCATTAAGGACCTCGGTCTGGATATGACCACGACCGATCTTGCCGATGTGGTGACCGCTACGAACCCACGAACACATTCATGGTGGACATCTCGGCGGAAGTCGGCGATCCGCAGCAAGCGGCCGACATCGCCAACAGCGTGGCGAAGAACCTGGCCGATCAGATTTCTTCCGACCTGTACAACAACTCCTTCTTCCAGCCGGCCATCTCCCATCAAGCTCACGGTAGTCAGAAGGCTCAGACTCCTTCCGGGCAGAGTTCCCCGAACATTCCGCTGTATCTGGTCGCGGGCCTGATTCTCGGCCTCATCGTAGGCATTGGCGTTGCCTTGCTGAAGGACATCCTCAACACCAAGGTGGACTCCACCGATGATGTGCGTGAGCTGACCCACGCTTCTTCGCTGGGTACTGTGCCACAGGCTACGATTCTTGACGACAGCCGCCCGGTCGTAGTCGCTCAGCCAGCCGGTAGCGAGGCTGAGGAATTCCGCCGCATCCGCACGAACCTGTCGTTCCTTACCACCACCGCCACGCAGGGTCATGGCCGACTGCTGATCATCACCTCCACTGATCCGTCCGAAGGCAAGACCACGGTTTCCTCCAACGTTGCCGTGGCTCTCGCCGAGGAAGGCAAGAGTGTGCTGCTTATCGACGCCGATCTGCGCCACCCGTCCGTGGCCCACAAACTCGGCATCGAAGGCCACGTGGGCCTGTCTCACGTGCTGTCTCGCCAGGCGTCCCCGGCCGATGTCATTCAGAAGTACTGGAAGCCGAACCTGCACATCATGCCTGCCGGTAAGCGTCCGGCTAATGCCAGCATTCTGCTGAACTCCGACTTGATGAAGGAAATGGTCGAGCAGGCCCTCACCCAGTACGATTACGTGATTATCGATACTGCTCCGCTGTCCGTGGCCAGCGACGCCACCGTGTTCGGACGTATGGCTGGCGGTCTGGTGCTCGTGACTGGTAAGGGCGTAGTGGAGAAGAAGGAGCTGGAGAACACCGCTACGGCTCTGCAGGCCGCTGAAGTGCCGATTCTCGCTTCATCTTCAACTTCGCTGATCCGAAGAAGATACACTCGAAGAACTATTACTACTACTATTACGAGGACGGCAACAAGCGCAGCTCTCATAAGGGTGCCAAGAGCAAGGGCGAGAAGAAAGCCCGCAAGTAATAGTTTGGCGTTTGCCGATCGTCTTGCAATATGAACCGTGCGGTACTTCTGTGCCGCACGGTTTACTGTTATAAGACCGAGTTGTTGGATTTATGGTGCTGCCCGTATATCGAATAGTAAAGAATTGTGACATTCTTGAATACCAGCTGGCACGCTCGGCATAGGGCTGGATAAACTGACAGTTTGGAATGACTTCAATGATGCAAAGGAATGAGAAGAGCATGGGAACAGACGAACGCCCTGAACCGAACGCGGAATCTGGTCCCTCTACGTCGCCGGCTCGCGGTGACATCGTCGATACCTCCTGGGATATACCGCCCATCTCGTTCGACGAGAACGACGGCGGTATTACGCAGGGTGACAATGGTACGGGGAGTGTTGCGGGTGGCGTTCAGTCCGTCTTCCCCAGCTTTGACGAAGTATTGGAATGCCTACTGCGAGTGCGGCGAATACTGCTGGCAATGCCTCTTCCCCTTCCGATGCTGTGGCTACTGCCCCGATGACTTTTGCGGCACCTGATACTGCGGAAAGTGCTCAGTCGCCTCAGCAGGATAATAATGCGACGCTGCCGCTTTTCGCGCCGGTTCCTGAAGCCAAGCCGCAACGTGATAGTGCCATAGACGATTTGAACATCGACTTCAGTGCCATTGAACAGAACCCTGAGCCGGTGGAGGAGCCGGAAGAAGACCGTGTGGCAGAGACTCCTCGCGGCGGTAAGGGCGGCAAGAAGAGGACCAAGGGCATTATCATTTCGGTGATTGTTGCGCTGGTGGTGATTGCAGCGATCATTGGTGGTGTATGGTACTGGCGTTTCAGCGAGCAGCGTCGGGAAAGCATCGGCTGCATCAGGATGCGTTGACGGCATGTACTGAGGCCGTGGACCAAAATTCCACCGCTCAGAAGGCGCTGGCCAAGGCGTTGGCCGACGCAAGAGTGCTCAAAGCATTACAGCTGATCAAGTGGCTGACGGTGCGACCGTGGATGCGCTGAAGAAGGCAATTGCTGTGGTAAAGAATGTGGAAGCGGTGGAGTGCAAGACTTCAGCTTCTACGTCGGACCTCAAGGAATATGCCAAGACGGCCACTAGCCAGACCAAGACCGCCAAGAAGAACGCCACTGCGATTACTGCCGCGGCAAAGGCCGTGACGGACAGCAAGAACGCCAAGGATCAGGCTAACGCTCAGCAGGCGTTGCAGGGCAAGATAGCCGAGGCTCAGACTTTGCTGGACAACAGCCTGTATGCCGTCGACGATAATTCAACGCGAGTGACACTGGAAAGCGACATCGCCAACGCCAATACCGTGCTGTCCCAGCAGGGCACTGACGTAAAGGCCATGCAGGATGCCGTCAACACGTTGACTGCGTCCATGGATGCAGTCAACACGTCCATGGCAAACTACAGTGCAGCTGTTGAAGCTCAGCGAGAAGCAGCGCGGCAGAAAGCTCTGAATGATTATTATGCACGATTAAGGCAGCAGCAGTTGTTGCAGCAGCAACAGCCAACACAGTCAGACGGTACAGGCGATCAGGAGACGGAACCGAAAGATGATCAGGAGAAGAAACCGAATGATGAGCCGAAGCCGTAAGTGATTGTGCTCTAGCCTAATTGTCAAAGGAACCGCGAATAACAGTAGCGCGCATTTCCACCATTTGCTGTTGCCCAGCTCAATATACGCGTGCTTTGTGCCGCTATGCCGTCACGGATTCGCATAATCAGTTGTGGAGGGCACTTCGTATGACACGGTAAAAGTGACCTCTAAGGCGTTGCATAATGCGAGGATTCGGCTGATAAGGCGCAGAAATGCCGATGCCGATCCCCGATGATTGGGAACCGGCATCATGCGCATGAGTTCGCTCGGCGTTTGGGCCGGGTTTCACTCAGCCTTCTTGCGGCGCGGAACCTGTTGTGTACGTGTTGATTTGGCTGGCTTAGTAGCTCTTGTGCGCCTGCCAATACGCGTACGCGCCGGAAATCGAGCCATAGCAGCCGTTGCAATAATTCACAAACCACTTGAACTGGGTCTGGTAGTTGGTCTGCCAGTCTGCACCTGCGGAAGCCATCTTGCTGCCCGGCAGCGCCTGCGGCAGGCCATAAGCACCTGAAGACGGGTTCGTGGCGGTGGGGCTCCAGCCGGATTCGTGGCTGATGATGAAGTTGGCGGCGGTGAAGTCGGCCTCGGAGTAGCCGTTGGAAATCAGGTAGTCATGCGCCCAGGACTGAATCTC
>ENA-OQDW01001126-OQDW01001126.1-human-gut-metagenome-genome-assembly--contig:-NODE-1126-length-10064-cov-1.657241_pt1 | contig 10064 bp, 14 predicted proteins | sample MGYA00242784_ERZ504613 | MGnify/ENA primary metagenome ERZ504613 (study PRJEB26092, sample SAMD00036330) | human gut metagenome | host: Homo sapiens | study: EMG produced TPA metagenomics assembly of... | reverse complement strand
GAAAAAACGACAACACCGTAACTGCTATCAACGCTGTCTTTGCTATCATTGATGATGCTTTTTGCTTTTTGTTTTACTAATTGTTCTGTGTAATAGTCACTCATACTAACCTCCACTTGTAAATTCATATTATTATTGTAGCACAACTTCAATATACTCTACAAGCTTTCTTCTAATTAAATTATCATAAAATCAAAAGGCGGAACTGTCTCACAGCTCCGCCTTCTGATTTTATATCATTGATTACATCATACCCATTCCAGGTGCACCTGCTGGCATAGCCGGTGCGTCTTCTTTGATATTTGCCACTACTGATTCTGTTGTCAATAATGTTGATGCAACACTTGTTGCATTCTGTAATGCACTTCTTGTCACTTTCGCCGGATCAAGGATTCCCGCTTTCACCATATCTACATATTCTTCGTTATATGCGTCAAATCCGATTCCTGGTTCTGTTCTCTTACTTTATTGATAATTACAGAGCCTTCCAGTCCTGCATTCGCTGAAATGATGGAACAATGGAGCTTCCAAAGCTTTCAAGATAATGTTAAACTCCTGTCTTTTCATCTCCTTCTAAATTCATCTGCAAGCTTCGCAACCTGTTTTGATGCGTGGATATAAGCAGATCCACCACCTGCAACGATTCCTTCTTCCACCGCTGCTCTCGCTGCGGAAAGTGCATCTTCCATGCGGAGTTTTGCTTCTTTCATCTCAGTCTCTGTCGCTGCACCCACACGGATAACAGCTACACCACCTGCAAGTTTAGCAAGTCTTTCCTGTAATTTTTCTTTATCAAATTCAGATGTTGTCTCTTCAATCTGCGCCTTAATCTGTGCAACACGACCATTGATTGCATCTTTGTCACCCATTCCATCTACGATGACTGTGTTTTCTTTCTGTACTTTTACAGATTTTGCACGACCTAACTATCAAGTGTCGTCTCTTTTAAGTCCAATCCAAGTTCTTCAGAAATCACCTGTCCGCCTGTTAAGATTGCAATATCTTCCAACATTGCTTTTCTTCTGTCGCCATATCCAGGTGCCTTCACTGCAACTACATTGAATGTTCCACGTAATTTGTTTACGATCAATGTTGTAAGCGCCTCTCCTTCGATGTCTTCTGCAATAATAAGAAGTCTTGCTCCTGACTGTACAATCTGCTCTAACAGTGGCAATAAATCCTGAATATTAGAAATCTTTTTATCTGTAATCAAAATATATGGATCTTCTAAGTTTGCTTCCATCTTCTCCATATCTGTAGCCATATATGCTGAAATATATCCACGGTCAAACTGCATACCTTCTACAATCCAATTCTGTCTTCATTGTCTTGGATTCTTCGATTGTAATCACACCGTCATTCGATACCTTTTCCATCGCATCTGCTACCATTGCTCCAACTTCCACATCTCCTGCTGAAATTGCCGCAACATTTGCGATTCTCTCTTTACTTTCTACTTTGCTGCTCATAGATGCGATAGCTTCAACAGCTGCATCTGTAGCTTTCTTCATACCTTTGCGAAGTACGATTGGATTTGCTCCTGCCGCAAGGTTCTTAATTCCTTCATGAACCATAGCCTGAGCTAAAACAGTTGCTGTTGTTGTACCATCTCCGGCAACATCATTCGTCTTTGCAGCAACTTCACGAATTAGTTGTGCACCCATATTTTCAAATGCGTCTTCCAACTCGATCTCTTTTGCAATTGTCACTCCGTCATTTGTGATAAGCGGTGCGCCAAAAGATTTATCAAGCACTACATTTCTTCCTTTTGGTCCTAATGTTACTCTTACTGTATTTGCCAATTGATTTACACCAGCTTCTAAAGCACTTCTGGCTTCTGCTCCATATTTAATCTCTTTTGCCATGATTATTTGCCTCCTATTATCTTTTTATTATTTAATAACAGCTAAAATATCACTTTGTTTTACAACAATATATTCTTCACCATCTAATTCTACATCTGTTCCCGAATATTTTCGAATAGATAACCTGATCTCCTTCTGATACGAGCATTGTTACTTCTTTCCCATCAACCATTCCACCTGGTCCTACCGCAACAACTTCTGCCTGCTGAGGTCTTTCTTTTGTCTGTCCCGGCAATACAATTCCGGATTTGGTTGTCTCCTCTGCTTCTAATTGTTTTAATACGACTCTGTCTCCCAATGGTACTAATTTCATATCAAACTGCCTCCTTCATACTATGTTATCAGTTTATTAGCACTCACTTTGTCCGAGTGCTAATTTGCTTTAGTTATAAAATATCACTCCACTTCCTGTTTGTCAACAGACTTTATACTATTTTTATAAAATCCATTTTCTATTTGGAATTCTAAAATTTTTCCGTGTTCATTGTAGTAGCGTTCTTTTATTCTTCCCTCACTGCCGTGCCATGTTGTTCCTGTCTCTATCCGACATTCATAGACTGCATCAAGTACAATATCCGCAAGTGAATCATCTTCTAAAAGTAAATATACGCGTTCCTCCTCCGCGTGATATGCTAAAATCTTACACTGAAATACTTTTGATTCCAATATTCCTCCGGCAAGAATCGCTTTTTTCATTTCTAACTCTGCTTTTTTCCCTTCGTACATGTTTCCCTCTCCTTGTACAACTCAAGGGAGCCAGAACTCTGACCCCCTTCTCTTATTGTTATTTCAATTTTTTCTTTTTGATCGCATCTAGTTCTTCAAAAATATAGTCATTTACCACTTTAATATATGTTCCCTTCATACCGGACGAACGTGATTCAATCACCCCGGCACTTTCGAATTTTCGAAGTGCATTCACGATAACAGATCGCGTAATCCCAACTCTGTCTGCGATCTTGCTCGCCACAAGAATTCCTTCTGTTCCTTCCAATTCATCAAAAATATGAATGATTGCTTCCAATTCTGAAAAGGAAAGTGTACTGATCGCCGACTGCACAATCTGTTCCTTTCGAATCTCTTCGGCACTTTCTTCATTGACAGAGCGCAGCATCTCCAGTCCCACGACAGTTGTTCCATACTCACTTAGAATAATATCATCGATCTCGTAAAGTTCATCTTTTTTATAAATGAACAACGTTCCAAGTCTTTCTCCCGCAATGTCGATTGGTGTCACGATCGCCTGATATCCTTTGACAACCTCTGGTGAAAATCCAAGTGTCTGAAGATTCACATTTTCTTTGGTCGACAAAATACTAAGCAGTCTTTCATTGAGCATCTCATCAATATGGCTTCCAACTTCATTATCGATCAGCTCATGTATCACTTCTACATCTTTCCACTGGCCACTTCCAAGCACTTTTCCTTTTTTGCTCACCACTAATACATTCGATGCGAGAATCTCATTTAATACCTCACAGATATCGTTGAACACGACTTTACTTGAATTGTTATTGTGCAATAATCTGTTAATTTTTCTAGTCTTATCCAATAATTGTACACTCATATCTTCGCCTCCATTATGTGACACTTGATTTTACAAACTATTTACCTAATCATACACACAACTCAGAAAAAATATGTGTATAGTTGTATGTTATCATACAATTTGTTTTTTTTCAACATTTCATTCATTTTTTTCATCATTTTTTTATATCTGTTTTATACCCGCATTCTTCATTTGAGCAGAGCAGTTTTATTTCCCTTTTCTACCATATAGCTTCCGCACTTCGGACATTTCTCTTTGGATGGTTTTTGCCATGACATGAATTCACAAGTCGGATTATCTTCACATCCGTAATATTTTCTTCCTTTTTTTGTCTTTCGAAGAACCACATCTTTTCCGCATACCGGACATGGTACACCGATTTTTTCAAGGTATGGTTTTGTATTTCTACATTCCGGGAACCCCGGACATGCAAGAAATCTGCCATGTGGCCCGTATTTAATCACCATATTTCTTCCACATTCTTCACAGATTACATCTGTCACTTCATCTTCAATCTTGACACTTTCCTGCTCTTTTTCAGCTATTTGCACTGCTTCCTCCAAATCAGGATAGAAATTACTGATCACAGACTTCCAGGCAACTTTTCCTTCTGCAACCATGTCGAGCAGGCCTTCCATGTTTGCTGTAAAATTCTCATCTACGATGCTTGGAAACGATTGTTTCATGATATTATTTACAACTTCACCAATCTCTGTCATGTAAAGGTTTTTGTTTTCCTTCGCCACGTATCTTCTTGCAATGATTGTTGAAATTGTCGGCGCATACGTACTTGGACGCCCGATCCCGAGCTCTTCTAATGCCTTACAAGTGATGCCTCTGTATAATGTGCCGGCGGCTGTGTAAAGTGCTGTTTTGGATCCAGTTCTTCTTTTGTAAGCTTCGAATCCTTATCGATGCTCTTTACAAGTACATTGTTTTCTTCTTTTTCCTCATCCGCTTCCACATAAACAGCCCGAAATCCTTCGAATACGTTTTTGGATGCCGCAACAGAAAAACGATACTCGCCAGCTGCAATTTTGATCGAAGTCGTCTCATATTTTGCCGGGTTCATTCTACTTGCCACAAATCGCTTCCAGATCAGCTGATATAATCGGAACTGATCCTTGTAAGGGATTCTTTCAAAGCCGCCGGTGTTCTTGTGATATCTGTCGGACGGATCGCCTCATGCGCATCCTGAATTTTCTTCCCGTCATCCGCCTTTTTCGCCACCGCCGATACATAGCTCTCTCCATAATTCTGCGAAATGTATTCTCTTGCATTCGCATCTGCTTCCTCGGAAATTCTTGTTGAGTCTGTACGCAGATACGTGATCACACCGACTGTTCCATTTCCTTTGATGTCAATTCCTTCATAGAGCTGCTGCGCAATTCGCATTGTCTTCTGTGTTGCAAAGTTCAGCACTTTTGATGCTTCCTGCTGCAATGTACTCGTAGTAAACGGAAGAGGTGCTTTCTTTGTCCTCTCTCCCTTTTTGATATCGTCTACATAATATGGTACATCCTCGACTGCCTTCATAATCTGTTCCAGTTCTTCTTTTGAATGGATGACTATTTTTTTCCCATCTGTTCCATAGAATTTTGCAAGGAGAGGCTTTCTCTCCCCTTCTACTTTAATCTTTGCATCCAGTGTCCAATATTCTTCCGGAATAAATGCATTGATCTCCTCCTCACGGTCTGCAATAATGCGCAGCGCCACAGACTGTACTCGTCCCGCACTCAAGCCTCTCTTTACTTTTGCCCAGAGAAGAGGACTGATCTTATAGCCAACAATTCGATCCAACGCTCTTCTTGCCTGCTGTGCATCTACCAGATTCATATCAATCTCTCTTGCGTCTTTGATCGATGCTTTTACCGCATTCTTGGTAATCTCGTTGAAACTGATACGGTACATCTTTTTGTCTTCCAGTTTTAACGCTTTTGACAAATGCCATGCAATCGCTTCTCCCTCACGGTCGGGGTCAGTTGCAAGATATACTTTATCCGCTTTCTTCACTTCTTTTCTTAAATTAGCAAGAATATCCCCTTTTCCGCGTATGGTAATATATTTTGGTTCAAAGTCATGTTCCACGTCAATTCCAAGCTGACTCTTTGGCAAATCACGTACATGCCCGTTTGACGCCGTAACAACATAATTACTCCCCAAAAATTTTTTAATTGTCTTTACTTTCGCAGGAGACTCTACGATTACAAGATAACGTGCCATTTATAATTCCTCCACTATCGTTCTATCTATCTCAATCTAACATAATGATTTTTTGAAAATTCACGAATATATCCTTGTAACTCTAAACTCACCAGCACATCCATCAACGCCGGAATTGTCAGCCCTGTAAGGTCCGCCAATTCGTTTAGGTTCTTTGGATACAAATCGAGACAACTATACACCAAATTTTCTGGACTTTCAAGTGCTATTTTATTTTCCGTTAATTTTTTCACTTTTTCTTCACAAACAAACGATAGCTCTTCTAAGAGATCCTCAGGCGATAACAATATCCCTGCACCCTGTTTAATCAGGCGGTTGCACCCCCTGCTCAGCTGACTATTTATCGGTCCCGGCAGTGCATAGATATCCTTTCCCTGCTCCAATGCCATATCTGCGGTAATCAAAGATCCACTTCTTTCTTTTGCCTCCATCACAAGTACGATATCTGAAAGTCCACTGATAATTCGATTTCTGGCAGGGAAAAACTGCGGCAGCGGCTTTGTCCCGATGGGCTGCTCTGATAAAATCCCGCCTTTTCTTTCCAGCTCCGTATACAGCTCAATGTGTTCTCTAGGGTAACAGACATCCACCCCGCACCCCAAAACCCCCATAGGAATCTCCGCCTTCCTCCAATGCTCCTATCTGTCCGGCTCCATCAATCCCTTTTGCCATACCGCTTATGATCTGCGCTCCTGCACTTGCCAGTTTTTTTGCAAATTCCTTTGTCAATTGTCTCCCATAAGGACTGCATTCTCGTGCTCCTACAATCGCCACTGAAAGCCTGTCTTCTTTTGGCAGTCTCCCCTTTACATAAAGCGCATATGGCGGTGAACTGATTTGCTTTAATTTTTCCGGATAATCGCTGTGAAAAAACGGATAAAACTGAATTTTCTTCTGTTGCATCCTCTCATATTCTTCCTCCAAATCCCATGTTTCTATACTTTTCCGAATAATTTGAGCATCCTTTTCTTCCACTCCAAGTGCTTGTAAGCCTGTTTCTTCTATATAATATAACTCTTGTGCACTCACCAAGCGCTTACGAATTCTTTTCTTTTTCTGATTGCCAATTCCTTTTATATTTGCAAACCAATATTCATATTTCATCCTGTCACCTGCCCCAATATTTTTTATCCAATGTCCTGTATCCGGTCGCCTCTCTCAAATGCGCCAAACCGATTTTCTCCTCGCCTGCCAAATCTGCAATTGTTCTGGCGACACAGAGGATTTTGTGATACATTCTCGCTGTGAGATTTAACTTTTCAAACGCCTGCCGCATCATCTTTTCCTCCTCGCTTCCAAGAATACAGTATCGCTTTATCTTCTCTGCATTCAACTGTGAATTTGTTGTAATCCCCTCCCCTTTATACCGTTCCTTTTGCCGTTCTCTTGCCATGATCACACGCTCTCGGATATCCTTTGAAGACTCTTCACGGGCTCCCTGTAAATCCTCGTAAGCCACACGTTCAGCCTCAACACAGATATCAATTCGATCCAATAGCGGCTGACTGATCTTACTTAAATACGCTTGAATCTGAGTCGACGTACAAAGGCACTTATTCAAATCAGGATAGTTTCCACAAGGACATGGATTCATAGCCGCCACCAGCAAAATTCTGCCGGGAAATGATACACTCCCCGATTTCTTATGATTTTTATAAAATGTTCCTCAAGTGGCTGTCTTAGCATTTCCAGCACCGGCTTTTGAAATTCTGCAATCTCATCCAAAAACAAAACACCTTTATCTGCCAAACTAATCTCTCCCGGCCGAGGTATCAGACCGCCCCCTATCAACGCAGACGTTGTCGTTGTATGATGTACCTCCCGAAATGGCCGTTCCAAAATCAATGGCTGGTTTGCATTCAATCCTCCAACAATACTGTAAAGCTTTGTCAATTCCATGCTTTCTTCTTTTGTCAGCGGTGGCAAAATCGTCGGTATCCGCTTTGCAATCATTGTTTTTCCAGCTCCCGGCGGTCCGATCATCAACATATTGTGGTTCCCTGCAACTGCCACCTCGCCGCCCGCTTTGCAAGCTTTTGCCCTTTGATATCCTGATAATCCAATTCGTATGTATGCTCTCCTGCATCTCTCACCGTTCTTGTCTCCGTAGGATCTGCAGCAACGCCCTCATTGAGCACATCGCATGCCGCTTTTAAATTTTCCACTCCGATCACTTCAATTCCCTCGACAAGCTTTCCTTCACTTTCATTTTCTTTTGACACCACACAGGATTGAAAACCATGTTTTTTGCCTCCAGGACAATCGGCAGAATTCCCGGCACACTTCTCACCCTTCCGTCAAGGCTTAGCTCTCCAACAAAAACTGTTTTTTCAAGCCTCTCCTGACTTACCACTCCAAGTGATGCCAAAATTGACACCGCTATCGGAAGGTCAAATGCTGTCCCTCTCTTTCTGACATCTGCCGGTGAAAGATTCACAACAATCTTCTTCGCCGGAATCACAAGCCCCGAATTGCGAATTGCCGTTCGTACCCGTTCTCCTGCCTCTTTTACTTCTGAGGATAAATATCCTACCATATGAAACATCGGTAATCCATTGCTTAAATCCGCCTCCACATCAATAAATTCTACCTGTAATCCTTGTAGTGCAGCGGATAATACTGTGCTAAACAATCATTTGCACGCTCCTTTCTTTATTCCTTTTTTCTTAGTTGAAATCTCTGGCAGAACTGCTGATAGTACTATAGAAGAACGAATATCTTCTGAAATATAGTGCTCTTATTCTTACATACTTCTCATTCATTGTCAATATTTGTAAGTGGAAAAGCACAAATATTTTTGTCCGCACATACATTATACTAAATACGCTAAGAGGTGCTTTCCTTGAAATCATTTCCAATTCCCCTAACTGCAGCTGAAGAACAATACTATATACAAAAATATATCGAGGGTGACCTTGAGGCGAAACACATCTTGATCGAGCGGAACTTGCGCCTTGTCGCCCATGTCATCAAAAAATATCAATACTTAGACGATGATCCGGAAGATTGATCTCCATCGGAACGATCGGGCTGATCAAAGCAGTTGCAACTTTTAATCCTTCTAAAAATAATCGTCTCGGAACCTATGCTGCAAGATGTATTGAAAACGAGATCTTGATGATGCTGCGCAGCAAAAAGAAAGTATCGAAAGAGATTTCTCTCTATGAACCAATCGGCACAGACCGTGAAGGAAACGAAATACAGCTTTTTGACATCATAGAAACTGACGATGATGATGCACAGACAAAGGTTGCTCTCAAAGAGGATATTAAAATGCTCTACACAAAAGTTGAATCTGAACTTTCACCTCGCGAGCGGCTTGTTTTGAAAATGCGATACGGTCTCTACGACGAGGAAGAATATACACAGCGGGAAATCGCCGCTCAGCTTGGTATTTCTCGTTCCTATGTGTCTCGTATTGAAAAAAGTGCAATAGAAAAACTGCGGGAATTTTTTTAGAATCCCGCAGTTCTAACTGCCACAATTTCTTATGGTTCACGTCGTCTTAAAATATCATATGCATCCACTTTGATTCCCAAATCCACATACAACACCTGTTTCGGATGCGGTGCACTTTCCTGCTCCTCTCCGTCCTCTGTGAGAATCCGTTTTACAGTGACTTCAACGTTCTCGCCATTTGGTTCATCACCTCGATCGTCTCTCCGACAGAGAATTTATTTCTCTGTTCAATCCGATAGGTTCCCTCTTTTTCTTCTCCGATAATACCAAGATAGGTATATTCCTTCACATAGGTATTGCTGTCATAGATCTGTGTTGTCTCATCCGGCTTTCCAAAGAAAAATCCGGTAGTAAACTGACGGTATGTGCAATTAGATATCTGTTCCAAATACCATGGCATATTCTCTTCGTAAGTTTCGGATCTTTTTGATAATCGTCAATTGCCTTACGGTATGTCCTTGCAACAGTCGCCACATAAAGCGCTGTCTTCATACGACCTTCAATTTTCAGGCTGTCAATTCCAGATTCTAAAAGTTCCGGAATATGCTCGATCATGCACAAATCTTTCGAGTTAAAAATATAAGTGCCTCTTTCATTTTCAAATACCGGCATCACTTCGCCCGGTCTTGTCTCCTCTACGATTGAATATTTCCATCGACACGGATGTGTGCATGCTCCTCGGTTCGCATCTCTTCCGACCATAAAATTACTCAGAAGGCAGCGTCCTGAATAAGAAATACACATTGCACCATGTACAAATGTCTCAATCTCCAGATCATCCGGAATATTTGCACGGATCTCTCTGATCTCCTCCAAAGACAATTCTCTCGCTGTAACCACACGGGTTGCGCCAAGCTTATGCCAAAAATTAAATGTACCGTAATTTGTGTTATTCGCCTGCGTGCTGATATGACGCTCTATCTCCGGACAAATCTCGCCCGCAATCTCAAAAAATTGCAGGATCTGCG
>ENA-OQDW01001125-OQDW01001125.1-human-gut-metagenome-genome-assembly--contig:-NODE-1125-length-10080-cov-2.339094_pt1 | contig 10080 bp, 13 predicted proteins | sample MGYA00242784_ERZ504613 | MGnify/ENA primary metagenome ERZ504613 (study PRJEB26092, sample SAMD00036330) | human gut metagenome | host: Homo sapiens | study: EMG produced TPA metagenomics assembly of... | reverse complement strand
GAAAAAGGAAGTGACCAACATGCAAACAAAGCATATAAATTCAGAATATACCCCGATGATGCGCAGAAAGTTTTGTTTGCCAGAACGTTCGGCTGTGTCCGAATGGTGTACAACCATTGGCTTGCCAGAAAAATCAGGCAGTATGAGGAGAACAAAACCACGGTAACCTACACGGTTTGTGCAAAAGAAATGGCTGAAATGAAGAAAACAGAAGCATACGCATTTTTGAGGGAAGTAGACAGTGTCGCATTACAACAATCGCTTCGGCATTTTGATACGGCATTTCAGAATTTTTTCAAACAGCCGAAGACAGGTTTTCCAAAGTTTAAATCTAAAAAACAGAATAAAAAGAGCTATTCAACGATCTGTATCAACGGAAACATCGCCATATTGAATGGATATTTGAAATTGCCGAAAGCCGGCCAGGTCCGGTTAAAACAACACAGAGCTGTTCCGAAAGAATACAAATTAAAATCTGTAACAGTAAGCCAGACACCAGGCGGAAAATATTATGCAAGTATTCTTTTTGAGTACGAAAATCAAGTACAGGAAAAAGAGATGCGGCGTTTTCTGGGGTTAGATTTTTCCATGCATGAATTATATCGTGACAGCAACGGGAATGAACCTGCATATCCGAAGTATTACAGGAATGCAGAGGAAAATTAGCGAGGGAGCAGCGCAGACTTTCCAAAATGCAGAAAGGTTCGAACAACCGTAGCAGGCAGAGAATCAAGGTGGCAAAACTCCACGAAAAGGTTTCCAGTCAACGAAAGGATTTTCTGCATAAGCTGTCAAGGCAGCTAGCAAATGCTTATGATTGTGTATGTATAGAATCCCTAGATATGAAAGCAATGTCACAGATGCTGAACTTTGGAAAATCTGTTTCAGATAACGGGTGGGGAATGTTCACAGGGTTCTTGAAATACAAACTTGAGGAACAGGGTAAAAAACTTGTGAAGGTGGACAAATTTTTCGCCAGCAGTCAGATTTGTTCAGTTTGTGGTTACAGGAACGCAGAGACAAGAAAACTTGCGGTCAGAGAGTGGGATTGTCCGCAGTGCGGAACCCATCACGACAGAGATGTAAATGCGACTGTTAATATCAGAAATGAGGGAATGCGGCTGGTAGTGGCATGACCGTAACGTAATATAATAAAACCGTGGGACACACGGGGATAGCTCGCCTATGCTTAGCACATTGGTGCTATCGAACGAGAACCAAACCTACCGAGGTTAGGGAAGCCCCCACCTCTACAGGTAGGGGAGGATGTCACGTTTTTTATGCGAAATCCTGTGTCTGGACTGGAAAAACAGAGGCGTTTATGGTAGTATAGAAAAGAATAGAAGTAAAAACGGGCGGCATTGCGAAAAAAGATGCCTTCCCCTGAAAATATGGAGGAAAAAAGATGGAACAGTACAAGCAGGAGTTTATCGAGTTTATGGTCGAGAGCCAGGTATTAAAATTTGGAGAGTTCACTCTGAAAAGCGGAAGAAAATCCCCGTTCTTCATGAATGCGGGCGCTTACGTAACCGGAAGCCAGTTAAAACGTCTCGGCGAGTATTATGCAAAAGCAATCCATGACAATTATGGACTGGATTTCGACGTTCTGTTTGGACCGGCCTACAAAGGAATCCCGCTCAGCGTTGTAACCGCTATTGCGATTCATGATCTCTACGGTGTGGAAGTACGTTACTGCTCCAACCGGAAAGAAGCAAAAGACCACGGCGGAGATGCAGGAATGCTGCTTGGAAGCAAAATTAAAGACGGCGACCGCGTTGTCATCATCGAGGATGTTACCACCTCCGGAAAATCCATCGAGGAGACCTTCCCGATCATCCAGGCACAGGGCAATGTGGAGATCAAAGGTCTGATGGTATCCTTAAACCGTATGGAGCGCGGAAAAGGCGACAAGAGCGCACTTGAGGAAATCCAGGAAACCTATGGCTTCCCGGCAAATGCCATTGTAACCATGGAGGATGTCATCACCTATCTGTACAACCGTCCATGCCAGGGCAAAATCCAGATCGATGACAAGATGAAGGCTGCCATTGATGCTTATTATGAGGAGTACGGTGTCAAATAAGACGTGGTACACTTGAAAAAGGAGTTCGCTAGATAATGAAAATCATAAAATAACCATGGAACCGGATGTCGGCGGCGGAAATATCGCCATGGGCGCAGTACTGGTTGTGGCAGGGGTAGCAACCGGTGTCCTGATGATCGTAAGCGGAGCAGGTCTGCTGAAACGACGCGGGGAAATTATGTTTTAAGAAAAATGCCGGAATATTTTGGAAGCGCATGCGCCGAAGAGGTATTCCGGCGTTTCTGATACCACGCAGAAAGGGGAAACGAAGATGAAGCAGGAGACGAAAGCCAGAATTCGCGTTGTGGGACGGATTTTATTTCTGGTGTATCTTCTTGCGCTCGTTTATTTTCTGCTTTTTGCAGAAGAATACGGGAGAAGAAACTTTTTTGAACTGGATTACCGTTACAATCTGGTGCCGTTTCAGGAAATCAGACGTTTCTGGATTTACCGCGAAAAGGTGGGATTCCTTGCCGCATTTTTAAATCTGGCGGGCAATGTGATCGGTTTTCTGCCGTTCGGCTTTATCGTTCCGGTGATGCACAAAAAAATGGAGAGTTTCTGGAAAGTATCGCTTCTTGGTTTTATGTTCAGCCTCTGCGTGGAGACGATTCAGCTCATCACGAAGGTGGGCTGCTTTGATGTAGATGATCTGATCCTGAATACGCTTGGAGCCATGATCGGCTGCGGCGCATTCCTGATCTGCAATAAATTCAGGAGATGGAAATATGGCGAGGAAGAAGTATAATTACAATTTTGTCCGGAAGCCGTCGGAAGGCGGAAAGGAAGCTCTCTATATGGCAGGTGCTTCGGTCTTTCTGTTTCTGCTGGCTTCGGTCGTATCGTTTGCATTCCGCGGAAACGGAGGCATTTTTCTCGGAGCAGCGGGACTGTTCTCATTTCTTCTGTCGGGATACGGCTTCTATGTGGGAATGAAGAGCTTTAAAGAAGAACAGGTCAGCCACAGAATGTCGGTTCTCGGCTCGATTACGAGCGGCGGCATGCTGGTCGCATGGCTGGCACTGTTTCTGATCGGTGTGAGATAAATGTACTCTCGTAAAATCAAGCACAGAAAGACTCCGGGAGTACATATAAAAGAAAAGGGGAAAAAGATGGATCGCGAACGTTTTGAAAAACAGCTGAATTTTATTCTGGAGATTGATAAAGAAAAACAGATCCTGCGCCAGACGCACATCCGCGGCTATTCGCGCCAGGAGGACGACGCGGAGCACGCATGGCACATGGCGGTGATGGCATTTCTGCTGCAGGAATATTCGAGTGAGAAAATCGACATCGGCAGAACGATGCTCATGCTGCTGATTCACGACCTCGTGGAGATTGATGCAGGCGACACGTATGCGTACGACGCGGAGGCAAACAAAACAAAAGACGAGAGAGAACACAAAGCGGCCGAGCGCATCTACGGCCTGCTGCCGGAGGATCAGGGAAGAATGTTGATGGATCTCTGGCTCGAGTTCGAAGCGTATGAGACACCGGAAGCGCGCTTTGCCCATGTGATGGACAATTTTCAGCCGCTGCTTTTAAATCATGAGAACGATGGAAAAGACTGGACCAGCCACAATGTGCGGATTTCCCAGCCGTTAAAACGAAACGAGAAGACGGCGACCGGCTCCGAGGAGATCTGGAGTTATATGGAAGAGATTCTCGAACAGAGTATCCGGGATGGAAAAATTATTGACGACCGGGAAGAAAAACAGGAATAAGTTAAGAAGAATGAGGGGCAGATCTGCCCCTCGTAACAGTTAAAGAGAAACAGAAAGGGATTTTTTTATGACGGATGAATTATTAAACGAGCGGTATGCGCTTGCAATTGAGCGGATCCGCCAGATTCCGGCGGAAAAAAGCGTTCCGCAGCCGTACCGCGATTTTTTTGCACAGATGGCACAGTACCTCTGCAAAATGGACCAGATCCGGAGCAGAATCGCAGAAGGATATCTAAAAACAGCATCCGAGGAAGAGCTGGCTGTTTTTAACCGCGAGCCGTATGAAGATGTGATCGGGGAGCGGTATGAGACCTCCTACGGAAACCCGGCGTTTGCCGTGCGGGCACTTGGTGAAACGCATGGAAGGAGCTCTGCTGCCTGTACCGGGAGCTGGGAAATGCTGTTGTCTGGGTCTATGAGGACCGCCTGCTGGAGCTGACTGCGGCGATGGAGCTGTATCTCGAGTTGTATGCGATGTTCGAGGAGGAGACGCTGCCGTCCGCGCAGTATGTAAAAGAGAGCATTTACTGGTATGTGAGCGATTACGCCGAGGAGCGCCAGGAATACCAGGTGCGCGAAATCGTCGACCCGTCGCTGCACTTTGTGAAGGATATTGTGATGGAATCTGATCTGACGGATCTGCGGTATCTGTACCAGTACGGCGAATATATCACCGAAAATGAGAAGGGTACAGCCCGCTTTTTAAATACGTTCAGCCAGGAAGAAATCGACGCGATGGCACGCACCTACACAGAAGGCTTCCGCAAGTGCTTTCTCGTGGCGCGAAAAGATCTGTCGAAAAAGAAGACAGTCAGCATCCGCTTCCATATCGGTTTTGAGCGCATGATCCGTGCGGCAATATTACAGTTCCGCGAGATGGGACTCGAGCCGGTGATTTCCCGCGGCGCGCGGAGAACGTGGGTTGCCGGTGCGTCTGCGAATAAGCAGTATGACTACGATCACCGGAACGATGAGGCGCTGTATCTCAACGAGGATCTCGTGAAGAGACGGCTCCGCGCGATGCAGGTGAAATACGACGAGTACAAAGAACTGGCGGACGGCTATGCCGGCCCTGCGTGGTGGAAACCTTCGGCGAAGTTCCGTTTGAGCCAGTAAATAAAAAACAGGCACTACACTTAAACGAGCGCCAGCAAAAGCTCCGTGTCGGTTTCCAGAACGAGGCGGGCCAGATTGTAAACCGCTATATCAAGGATGACGAGTACGGCTACACGATCATCGCCTACCCGATGCCGGAGATCGATCCTCGCTACGAAAAAATTTTCCGTGAGATCGTAAAGATCAACACGCTCGATTACGAAAAATACCAGCGCATCCAGCAGTACCTGATCGATGCGCTCGACGAGGGTGTTTCCGTGCATGTGCTTGGAAAAGGAGAGAACAGAACGGATCTGCGCGTGATGCTGCATCATCTGAACGATCCTGCGAAAGAGACGAATTTCGAGAACTGTGTTGCCGACTGCAATATTCCGGTCGGAGAGGTCTTTACTTCCCCGAGTCTTACCGGCACGACAGGCGTGCTCCATGTGACGGGAGTCTACCTGAACGAGCTGTATTACCGCGATCTCTGCCTGACGCTGACTGACGGCATGATCACCGCGTATGACTGCGCAAACTTCGAAAAAGAAGAGGACAATCGTACTTATATAGAAGAAAACCTGCTGTATCACCACAGGACGCTGCCGATCGGTGAGTTTGCCATCGGAACGAACACGACGGCGTACGTGATGGCAGAGCAGTACGGCATCGCCGGAAAACTGCCGATCCTGATCGCAGAGAAGATGGGCCCGCATTTTGCGATGGGCGACACCTGCTACGCCTGGGCGGAGGACAGCCCGATGTACAACCCGGACGGAAAAGAAGTAATCGCGCGCGAGAACGAGGTTTCGGCAAAACGGAAAGAAGATCCGTCGAAAGCATACTTCGGATGCCACACGGACATCACGATTCCGTACCGCGAACTGCAGTCGGTTGCGGTCGAAAAAGCAGACGGAACGACGATCCCTCTCATTGAGGACGGACGCTTCGTCCTGCCGGGAACGGAAGAATTAAATGAACCTTTTGGCTGATTATGGGTTGACATTTCTGCGCCTGCTTAGTATATTATAAGCAGAACTGAATGATTAAAACATAAATATAAGCATAACTAATGAATAACGCTTAGAACAGTTAATCAGAAAAGGAGAACAACATGGCTAAAGTAGGAATTGTGATGGGCAGCGACTCTGATATGCCGGTAATGAGCAAAGCAGCCGACATGCTGGAAAAATTTGGAATTGAGTACGAGATGAAAATCATCTCCGCACACCGCGAGCCGGATGTGTTTTTCGAATATGCAAAAACCGCAGAGGAGAAAGGCTTCAAGGTTATCATTGCAGGCGCAGGTATGGCAGCTCATCTGCCGGGTATGTGCGCAGCTATTTTCCCAATGCCGGTCATCGGAATTCCGATGCATACCACATCGCTTGGAGGTCGTGATTCCCTGTACTCCATCGTACAGATGCCGAGCGGCATTCCGGTAGCAACCGTTGCTATCAATGGCGGTGCCAATGCCGGAATCCTGGCAGCAAAGATTCTTGCAACTTCCGATCCGGAACTGCTTGCAAAACTGAAAGCATATACACAGGAAATGAAAGAGCAGGTTGAGGCAAAAGACGCAAAACTGCAGGAAACAGGATACCGTAACTACAGTAAATAAAAACAAAGGACAAGGGAGGTTCACCATGGATTACAAGAACGCAGGAGTAGATATTGAAGCTGGATACAAATCAGTAGAATTAATGAAAGAGCATGTAAAGAAAACCATGCGCCCGGAGGTATTAGGCGGCCTTGGCGGTTTTTCCGGCGCTTTTTCCCTGGCAAAAATCAAAGAAATGGAAGAGCCGGTGCTGCTTTCCGGTACAGACGGATGCGGAACCAAGGTGAAGCTCGCCATGATTCTTGATAAACACGACACCATCGGCATTGATGCCGTTGCCATGTGTGTGAACGATATCGCATGTGCCGGCGGAGAACCGCTGTTCTTCCTCGACTACATCGCATGCGGAAAGAACTATCCGGAGAAGATCGCTTCGATCGTAAAAGGCGTTGCAGAAGGCTGTCTGCAGTCCGATGCGGCACTGATCGGCGGTGAGACCGCAGAGCATCCGGGCCTGATGCCGGAGGATGAGTACGATCTGGCAGGTTTTGCTGTCGGCGTATGTGACAAGAAAGACATGATTACCGGTGAAAATCTGGCAGCCGGAGACGTACTGATCGGCATGGCTTCCACCGGCGTTCACAGCAACGGATTTTCTCTTGTCCGCAAAGTTTTCGATATGACAAAAGATTCTTTAAATACATACTATGATGAGCTTGGCGCAACCCTCGGCGAGACCCTGCTTGCACCGACCCGTATCTACGTAAAAGCACTCCGCGCCATCAAAGATGCCGGTGTAACCGTAAAAGCATGCAGCCACATCACCGGAGGCGGCTTCTACGAGAACATTCCGCGTATGCTCAAAGACAACACCGTAGCCGTTGTACAGAAAGACAGCTACACCGTACCGCCGATCTTTGATCTGATGGCAAAGAAAGGCAATATCGACGAGCAGATGATGTACAACACCTTCAACATGGGTATCGGTATGGTACTGGCTGTTGATCCGGAAGATGTAGACGCAGCGATGAAAGCCATCCGTTCCACAGGAGATACGCCATATGTGATCGGCCACATTGAAAACGGAGAAAAAGGAGTACAGTTATGCTAAGATTAGCAGTTCTCGTCTCCGGCGGCGGCACGAACCTGCAGGCGATTCTGGATGCGATTGACGAGGGAACCATCACAAACGCGGAGGTTTCCGTTGTCATCAGCAACAATGCAGGAGCGTATGCGCTGGAGCGTGCGAAAAAGAAGGAGATTGATGCGGTATGCCTTTCCCCGAAGACCTTTGCATCGAGAGAAGCATTCAACGAGGCACTGCTGGCGAAACTGCAGTCGTACAACGTCGATCTCGTTGTGCTCGCAGGATGCCTGGTTGTGATCCCGCAGAGCATTGTGGATGCTTATCCGAATAAGATCATCAACATTCATCCGTCCCTCATTCCGTCGTTCTGCGGAACGGGCTATTACGGACTGAAAGTGCACGAGGGCGTATTATCCCGCGGCGTCAAAGTGACGGGAGCGACGGTTCATTTTGTGGACGGCGGAACAGACACCGGCCCGATTATTCTGCAGAAGGCAGTCGAAGTGCACGAGGGCGATACACCGAAGGCACTGCAGCAGCGCGTCATGGAAGAGGCCGAGTGGGTCATCATGCCGCGTGCGATTGATCTGATTGCAAATGGAAAGGTAACGGTAGAAGACGGACACGTAAAGATAAAGGAGTAAGAGCGATGAAAGTACTGATTGTAGGAAGCGGCGGAAGAGAGCATGCGATTGCCTGGAAGGTGGCGCAGAGCCCGAAGGTAGACAAGATTTACTGCGCTCCTGGAAACGCAGGAATTGCGGAGTACGCAGAGTGTGTCGATATTGCAGCGATGGAGTTTGACAAGCTCGTTGCTTTTGCGAAAGAAAAAGAGATTGACCTGACCGTCATCGGCATGGATGATCCGTTGGTCGGCGGTGTTGTCGATGCGTTTGAGGCAGAGGGACTGCGCGTATTCGGACCAAGAAAGAATGCGGCAATCCTGGAAGGATCGAAAGCGTTCTCCAAAGACCTGATGAAAAAATACCATATCCCGACGGCGGCATACGAGACATTCTCCGATCCAGAAGCGGCAGAGAAATATCTCGAGACTGCAAAATTCCCGATCGTGCTGAAAGCCGACGGTCTGGCTCTTGGAAAAGGCGTTCTGATCTGCAATACCTTAGAGGAAGCAAAAGAGGGCGTCAAGACGATCATGCTCGACAAGAAATTCGGCAGTGCCGGAAACGAGATGGTCATCGAGGAGTTTATGACGGGGCGTGAGGTTTCCGTTCTCTCCTTTGTGGATGGAAAGACGATCAAGACGATGAGTTCCGCACAGGATCACAAGAGAGCAGGAGACGGCGACACCGGCCTGAACACCGGCGGTATGGGCAACTTCTCCCCGAGTCCGTTTTATACCGAAGAAGTGGATAAGTTCTGTAAGAAATATATCTATCAGCGACCGTAGATGCGATGGCAGCCGAGGGAAGACCGTTTAAGGGAGTTATCTTCTTCGGACTGATGCTGACACCGGACGGACCGAAGGTGCTCGAGTACAATGCCCGCTTCGGCGATCCGGAGGCACAGGTTGTGCTTCCTCGTATGAAGACAGATATCATTGATGTATTTGAAGCCTGCATCGACGGAACTCTCGACCAGATCGACCTGCAGTTTGCAGATAATGCGTGTGTCTGCATCGTACTGGCTTCGAACGGTTATCCGGTTTCCTACGAAAAAGGATTCCCGATCCGCGGACTCGAGACGTTCAAAGAGCATGAGGGCTATTACTGCTTCCATGCAGGAACGAAGTTCAAAGACGGCGAGATCGTGACAAACGGAGGCCGTGTCCTCGGCGTGACAGCACTTGGCGATACCCTGAAAGAGGCACGTGCGAATGCATATAAGGCTGTTGACTGGGTTGACTTTGACAATAAATATTACCGCCATGATATTGGAAAAGCGATTGACGAAGCGTAACGTGAATGTGAATTTTAATTTTGAGTAAAATGGAGCCGCCAGAATCCCGGTGAAAGGGAAATCTGGCGGCTTTGTCTTTTTGTTCTGAAAAGGAATAAAGCGCCGCCGTTCCGGATACAATAGTAAGGAGATCCTTTGCTTTTTAGCAGAATCAGAACAGGAAAGGCGGTCAGAAAAGATGGGAATCGTTTGTCTGGCGGGGATTTTTGCCGTATTTCTTCTGCTTGCATGGACGCTCTGCCGGGCGGCAGGATGGGAGAAAGAACGGGAAGATCTGGAACAGGAGCAGTACCTGAAAGAGTGGCGGGAGAAAAAGTTGAAAAAAATCGAAAAAATTTGAAAATTAGTGTTGACATTTGGCGGGTGGAATGCTATACTAACAAAGTCGGTTGGTGATACAGATAAAAAGCCAACAGACAAAACACCGATGTGGGGTCTTAGCTCAGCTGGGAGAGCATCTGCCTTACAAGCAGAGGGTCATAGGTTCGAGCCCTATAGGCCCCATATTTTATGAAAAACGATGTTGAAAATGAATATGGCGAGATAGCTCAGTTGGCTAGAGCACGCGGTTCATACCCGCGGTGTCGAGGGTTCGAATCCCCCGTCTCGC
>ENA-OQDW01001122-OQDW01001122.1-human-gut-metagenome-genome-assembly--contig:-NODE-1122-length-10124-cov-3.416025_pt1 | contig 10124 bp, 13 predicted proteins | sample MGYA00242784_ERZ504613 | MGnify/ENA primary metagenome ERZ504613 (study PRJEB26092, sample SAMD00036330) | human gut metagenome | host: Homo sapiens | study: EMG produced TPA metagenomics assembly of... | reverse complement strand
TCTGTTTTTTTTATTCTTTTTTTCCCTTCACAGGAAGCTGCCGCTTCTCTTCTTGCCTGCTGCTGCCTGCGGATCGCTTCATCCAGAGAACGACACCGGTACTCTCCTTCTTTCTTTCTCTGCATTTCCTCACGGATCAGGCGTTCCATGATTTCCTGAAACTCCAGTATCTTATCGTTATCTGCTCCGCACTTCTCTGTATTCCCGGATTCCGTTTTTTCCATGAACTCCTTTTCAGATCCCGTTTTTTTCATTGGGATATCTTCAAGCTCAACAGCTTCTCCATCCAGGATCCTGATACCAGATTCTGAAAAATCCGGTGTATCTGCCTTTCTTGCCTCCGGTGGGATCAGTGTACGGATTGCTTTCAACTGAAGTCCTTTACTTTTCAGCTCATTTATTTTAAGAAAAAGCTGGATATCAAACGGTGTATAATAGCGATGTCCCAGTTCATTGCGTCCGATCCGAAGCTCCAGTTCTTCCTCCCAGTAACGCAGGACATAAGATTTCACTCCGGTCAGTGTTACGGCCTGTCTGACTGTATATCTTTTTTCCATTGTGAACGCCCCCTTATATAGAGATTCACTGCTGCTGTCTACAGTATAACCCCTGAGATCAAGAAATAGCAAGAATAATCGGTTGACATAATTTTACCAAATATGACTCTTTGCCTATATCCATAGCATCCCGAACTCCACGATCACACAGACAAAAATACAAAAGGCCATCAGGATAACTATAAGCTTTCATCCTGACAGCCTTTCATTTACCGTCTGCACGGCTCTATTTTTTCATATTTACAAACTGGGTATATCTCGGCAACCATACCAGCTCCACAGTTCCGATCGGACCGTTTCTCTGCTTGGCTATGATAATTTCCGCAATGTCTTTCTTCTCGGTATCTTTGTGATAATAATCATCTCGATAGATAAACATGACCACATCCGCATCCTGCTCAATGGCTCCGGACTCTCGAAGATCCGAAAGCATCGGCCTGTGATCCGGTCTCTGTTCCACTGCACGGCTAAGCTGTGATAACGCAATTACCGGTACATCGATCTCTCTTGCCAACGCTTTCAGCGATCGTGAAATATCTGAAATTTCCTGCTGTCTGGAATCCGATTTTCCACTTCCGCTCATCAGCTGAAGATAATCGATCATGATGATCCCCAGATTATGCTCAAGCTTATATTTTCTGCATTTGGAACGAAGCTCCGCAATGGAGATTCCAGGTGTATCATCAATAATAAGATTGGAGCCACCGATAATATCCGCTCCTTCTACCAGCTTCGTCCAGTCCTCATCTTTCAGATTTCCGGTACGGAGATTCTGGAATCCACGTGAGATTCCATAGCAAGAAGACGGTTTACCAGCTGCTCCTTGGACATCTCCAGACTGAAAATAGCCACGGTCACATCTTTACGAAACGCCATATACTGGGCAATATTCAATACAAAGGCAGTTTTTCCCATGGAAGGTCGAGCTGCGATCAGTACAAGATCGGACGCGTGCATACCGGAAGTCTTATAATCCAGATCCACAAATCCGGTCGGAATCCCGGTAACGGAGCCCTTCAGCTTGGAAGCCTTCTCAATATTGCTGACTGCATTCAACACAACCTGCTGGATTGGCACATAATCGCTGCCATTTGTTCTCTGCAAAATATTAAACAGCTTTTTCTCGGATTCCTCAAGTATGGTTTCCGTACTGTCCTTTTCCAGATAACAGGCATTGGCAACTTCTTCCGTAGTCCGTATCAGCCGCCGGAGAACTGCCTTTTCGCTTACGATATTGGCATAGTATTTCACATTGGCTGATGTAGGAACTGCTGCGATCAGATCACGGACATATTCCATACTGCTGATGTCCGGCGGAAGCTCTTTCTCCTTGAGACGATTCTGCAGAGTGATCAGATCTACCGGCTGTCCTTCATTACAGAGCTCCACCATGCATCAAAAATGATACCATATTGTTTTTGATAAAAATCATCACTGGTCAGGATCTCGGAAGCCACCAGGATCGCATCACGATCCAGGATCATGGATCCGATCACTGACTGCTCTGCCTCAATGCTGTGAGGCAGAATCCTCTTGATCAGTGCTTCTTCCATTGATTACGCCTCTTTTACCCAGACTTTGAGACTTCCGGTTACCTTCGGATGAAGTCGTACCGGAACATTGGTAACACCCAGGTTACGGATCGGATTCTCCAGCTGGAGCTTTTTCTTATCGATATCAAGATTCAGCTGTTTTTTGGCTGCCTCTGAGATTTCTTTTGAGGATACAGAACCGAATGTTCTTCCGCCTTCACCTACCTTCAGAGTAAGGATAACCTCCTTTGTGGAAAGCTCCTCTGCAAATGCTTGGCAGCGTCCAGGTTTTCCTGTGCAACCTTTTCTTCATTTGCCTTACGGAGTTTCAGGTCATTGAGATTCTTGGATGTAGCTTCAACACCAAGCTTTTTTGGCAGGATCATGTTTCTTGCATATCCGTCACTTACATTTACGATCTGTCCCTTTTTACCCAGGGATTTAACATCTTCCAGAAGAATTACTTTCATTTCTATTTGTCCCCTTCCTGATATAACTGGTCTATAATTTCTTTCAGCATTCTTTCGGTCTCATCCATGGTGTCTTTCACCTGTGCACCGGCAATATTCAGATGTCCGCCGCCGCCCATCCGTTCCATCATGACCTGTACATTCACTTCATCAATGGCTCTGGCACTGATGTAAACCTCATTATTATAGCTGGTAAGAACAAAAGATGCCTTGACTCCTGCGATATTGAGCAGCTCATTGGCCGCCTGTGCTCCTACAACGGTAGGACTTTCCAAACCTTCACTCGGACATCTTGCAATGGCAAAATAATCTCTGTAGATCTCCGCAGTACGAACTGCCTCCGCTCTCGCCTTATAGGAATCAATATTATCCCGGAGCATCTTACGTACACGTGTCACATCTGCTCCGCATCTGCGCAGGAATGCTGCTGCCTCAAAGGTACGCACACCCGCTCTGGTTGTAAAGTTGTTGGTATCGATCATGATACCCGCATAAATACAGTCCGCCTCAATACTGCGAAGCTTCAGCCCGTCTGCAAAATACTGCAGGATCTCTGCGATCATCTCGCAGCTTGAGGATGCATATGGCTCCACATAGGACAGAACTGCATTCTGGATCACCTCGCTGCCGCGGCGGTGATGATCCAATACCACAATGGTCTTTGTCATATAGAGAAGATCCTGCATTCGGTATAGCTTGGCTTGTTGGTATCCACCACAATTACTACCGTATTGTTATCCACCAGTTCTTTGGCCTGATTACTGTCCACAAACATGGACGGCTCATAATCCGGATTCTCCATAAATCCACTCATCAGCGGCCGAATGGATGTGGTCGGATCATTGATCACAATATGCACCGGCTTACCAAGAGTCTTACCGGCACGGTAAATACCGATCCCAGCTCCCAGAGCATCCACATCTGTGATCTTGTGTCCCATAACCACCACTCGATCCTTGGTGCTCATAAATTCCTTCAGAGCCTGAGCCTTCACTCGTGCCTTCACACGTTGATTTCTCCATCTGCTGCGCTTTGCCGCCAATGTAGGTAATATTATTTTCATTTTTGATCACTACCTGATCACCGCCACGACCCAGCGCCATCTCAATGGCAATTCTGGCATATTCGTAATTCTGGATATACGTAGCAGCATTCAGACCGATTCCGATACTTAATGTCACAGCCATTTCATTTCCGATGTTAACCGTCTTAACCTCATCCAGGATATGAAAACGCTGTTCCTTCAGTGTTTCCAGTGAACTCTGGCGCATGATCAGAAGATATTTATCTTTCTCCAGTTTCTTCACAAGGCCGTCAAAGTTGGAAAAATATTTCGTGATCTTACGATCGATCAGTGCGATCAGAAGGGATCTGCGCACATCCTCCACACTCTCAAGCGCCTCTTCATAATTATCCAGATAAGCCAGTGCCACAACAAGCTTATTGTCCTCATTCTTCTGAATGTATTCCTTAAGCTCTGTTTCATCATAAAGATACATGGCGATCAGACTGATATTCTGGGACATATTCTCCAGAATATCCGCATGACTGACCACTTCCCCCATAGTCACCCGCTGCATGGAAGCCCGATAGATCCGATCCCCGAAATGTATACTAATCTCGAAATTTCCAGTTCATCGGCTACAGGAGCTTGTCCGGAGTAATATCCGGGAAAACTGTGCTGATATTTTTTTTATAAAACTGATCTCTCCCCGTAATCTCCGAAAAAATACGGTTGGACCAGATCATGCGGCCTTCCATATCCATAATGGCATAAGGAAGCGCCAGTTCTTCCAGCATCCGCTTTTCTACCACATCATACTGATTGGCAAATGCGATCATATCATTGACGATCAGCGGTTTGTGATATCGAAAAAGCTGCACTGCAATAAAAATATAGATCACAGTACCTGCAGACACCAGAATTCCGGCCTTTACACTTACAATAAACACCAGCAGATCCAGCAGCACAACCAGGACCGAAAGGTACAGCGGCCAGCGCATGAATTGTTTCATAGGCCCCTTGAATTTAACTTTGTTGTTCATTGCTTTTTCCTGTTCTTAATGTAATTTAACCCACAAGTTATTTAACATTATACCAGATTCCTTATTATAATTCCATAGCAATGATAAAATCTGTTTCGCTCATAAGAAAGAATCCTGCTTGCAGGATTCTCCGCCTGCGACGGGTCGCTTCAGCGACATTATTCCTCTAATATAAAAAAACAAGGCCGCTGCCTTCAGATGACTGCTCATCTGTTTCGCAACGACCCTGTATAAGATCAGAATTAGTCCTGAACGTATGGCATCAGGGACATATGACGTGCTCTCTTAACAGCAACTGTCAGTGCTCTCTGATGTTTCGCACAGTTACCTGTAATTCTTCTCGGGAGAATTTTACCTCTCTCGGAAACATACTTCTTAACTTTGCTACATCCTTGTAATCGATCTCGTTATTCTCTTTACCGCAGAATACACAAACTTTTTTCTTCTGCGTCCGCCTCTTCTCTTCATCGGAGAATCTGTCTCTCGCCTCTATTGTAAGCCATGATTGTTTCCTCCTATCTTATTCGTCTCATCTGTCTTGATCAGATGTTCTAATTGAACGGCAGCTCCTCATCAATTCCATCTGGAATGTTCATGAAGCCGTCGGCGCTTGCTGCGCTCGGACTCGGCATAGACGTTGCAGGTGCTGCCTCTGTTCTCGGATGAGCTGCTGCATAGCTGTCGCTTGATGCTTTGCTCTCAGCAAATTCCTGATCCTCAACAACAACCTCTGTCGTATAAACCTTCTGTCCCTCACGGTTCGTATAGCTTCCTGTCTGGATACGTCCCGTAACTGCAATTTTCAGTCCCTGTCTGAAATACTTTTCCGCAAATTCTGCTGTACGTCCGAAAGAAACACAGCTGATAAAATCAGCACTTGCCTCTCCGTCACGACGGAATCTGCGATCAACTGCCAGTGTATATCTGGCGATTGCCAGGGCATTTTCTCCTGCGGAATATCTTACCTCAGGATCTCTTGTCAAGCGTCCCATTAATATTACTTTGTTCATCGTTCTACCTCTCTTATGATTTCACTTAACTGAACAGGTTCTTAATGGTGTTTTCAAAAATCCGCTGCAAAAATTATGCCTCTTTCTTGACAACCAGGTATCTTAATACATTGTCCATGATGCGGACATGTCTCTCGATCTCCGCCGGGCACTGAGAATCTGCTTCAAACTGAATAAAATAGTAGAAGCCTTCATGCATTTTCTGAATCTCGTAAGCTAATTTCTTCTTACCCCATTCTTCAACTTCTGTGATCACGCCGTTGTAACGTGTGATGTAGCCTTTTGCTTTCTCAACTACAGCGTCACGTGCTTCGTCCTCAAGCTTAGCGCTCACAACTAATGCTAACTCGTACTTGTTCATGCTTGTCTTAACCTCCTTATGGTCTTTTGGCCCTTTGCCTGTCAAAGAGCAAGGATATGAAATATATCACGATTGTTGATTCTAGCACATCTCTCCCGTGATGTAAAGCATAAATTTAATTTTTTTCAATTTTTTTCAAATCTCGTGTATTTTTCTCAACCAGCTTACGTGCCACCATGATCTGATGTCCGCAGCCCTTGCATTTCAGGCGGAAATCCGCTCCTACGCGAAGGATCTCCCATTCTTTACTGCCACAGGGATGAGCCTTCTTCAGTGTGACAATATCTCCAACTTCATAATTTAATCCCATTTGATACTCCTCATTTTTATTTTTGCAGATCATCCCAGGTTCCCATATTTTCAGACTCTTATCTGAGAAAACACCTGCCCGATCGGTTCTTTAATAAGAAGATCCGCATATTTATCCCTCGGTGTCGGTGCCTTATTGATCACCACCAGATGATTTCCCCGGAAATAATCGATCAGGCCTGCTGCCGGATATACCGCCAGAGAAGTTCCCCCGATGATCAGCACCTCCGCCTCTGAGATCACTCTTACTGATTCCTGGATCGTATAGTCATCCAGCCCTTCCTCATAAAGGACCACATCCGGCTTGATCATGCCGCCGCAGCTGCACCGCGGAACACCTTTCGATTCCTTCATATATTTAAAATCATAGGATTTCCCGCATTTCACACAATGATTTCGGTAAACGCTTCCGTGAAGCTCCAGGACCTTTTTACTTCCTGCCATCTGGTGAAGATTATCGATATTCTGAGTGATCACAGCCTTCAGCTTTCCTGTTTGCTCCATCTCCGCCAGCTTCAAATGTGCTGCATTCGGTTTTGCAGTATCACAAAGCATCTTATCTCTGTAAAATTTAAAGAATTCCTCAGGTTTTCGCATAAAAAATGTATGGCTTAAGATTGTTTCCGGCGGGTAATCATATTTCTGGTTATACAGTCCGTCCTGGCTTCGAAAATCCGGGATCCCGCTTTCTGTTGAAACACCTGCACCGCCGAAAAATACAATATTTCTGCTCTCATCAATGATCTTTTGTAATTTTTCTATCTCATTTCCCATATCATTTCCTCCCAAACTTATCCGCAAAAGCTCTACTGTGGGTCCACCGCATTCACTCTTTTTCCCTGTACCACAAAACGTGTTGCCTGATTGCCGGTACAGTTGATAATGTAACGATCTTATCCTTCACATTGGCTTCACTTGCAGTGGCATCTGTTCTGATCTCCGAATTCTGGAACATTTTTTTCTCATATTCCAGAAACTCTTTGCCAGGTCCCTTAAATAAGGTATACGTATCGCTGTTTACAGAAGTCGTATACGCTGCAATGATCTCATACCGGTAATCTTTTTCCGGTGTAAGGATCCAGAAATATTTGCTGGCATTGTAAAGCGTCTCATCCGCTCTGTATTTTTTCAGCATTCCAAACATGGAACCATTCTTCATGTTGTGTCCGTACACCAGGGTATTACAATCGCTGAAATCTCTTCTGTTCTCATAATCAATAAAGATCGTTCCCGCAAAATTATAATTTTTCTCATATGTCTGGTGCAGATAAAAATTATTATCCTCTCCCTGTACCACCGGATAACTGATCTCAGGCAATGCTTCCATATAGATCCAGCCGATCACATCCTCATTGATACTCCTGAGAGAATCAAAATCAATGCTCACAGGTGCTACAGGCTGTTCATCCGGCTGATCTATCTCTTCCACCTGGTCAGGATCACGTTCTGTCACTGCCATTTCGGAAATGCTGTTATATTCATCGGTTCCTTTTTTATATTCTGTATAAATATGATAAAGGTTAAAAGCTGCATAACAGAAAATACAGATTGCCACGATCAGAACGATCGTCAGAATATGATCTCCAACTGTTTTTTTCTTTTTCACCTTGTTTTTCCTGCTCATAATCACACTCCTTTAAATCTGTCAGGATCATCTGGTTTCTGTATTTATTATAAATATCCCTCCGTTTTCTTGCAACCGTTTTGTTTTTGTCCTGTTTTATACAGAAAGAAGCCGCCTCGGAATGGGCATCCGAAGCGGCTTGTAAGGTATGTTCTATTTCAGAGCTGCTGTTATTTTTCAGGCCAGTTCTTTTCCTGTAAGCATTTTGTATGCCTGGAGATATTTCTCAATAGTCTTGTCAACGATCTCCTGCGGAAGTGTCCAGTCGTTGTCCGGATTGGCTTTCAGCCAGTCACGTGCAAACTGTTTGTCAAAGGATGGCTGACCATGTCCTGGTTCATAGCCTTCTGCCGGCCAGAAACGGGAGCTGTCCGGTGTCAGCATCTCATCACCGATGACCATGTTTCCGTCCTCATCAAGACCAAACTCGAATTTTGTATCTGCAATGATGATTCCTTTGCTGAGTGCATACTCTGCACATTTTTTGTAAAGAGCAATGGTGTTGTCACGAAGCTTTTCTGCATACTCGCGTCCTTTTCCCGGGAAGTATTTCTCAAGATGATCGATACTCTGCTCAAAGGAAATATTCTCATCGTGATCACCGATCTCAGCTTAGTAGATGGTGTGTAGATCGGCTCAGGCAGCTTGTCGGATTCCTTCAGTCCCTCCGGAAGCTTGATGCCGCATACAGTGCCGTTCTCCTTGTAGCTTGCCCAGCCGCTTCCTGTGATGTATCCACGTACGATACACTCGATCGGCAGCATGTTCAGTTTACGGCACATCATGGATTTTCCTTCGAATTTCTCCTGCTGGAAAAACTCCGGCATATCCTTGGTATCTACAGAGATCATGTGGTTCGGAAGAATGTCCTCAGTCATGTCAAACCAGAATTTGGACATCTGGGTCAGTACAGCACCTTTCTTTGTAACTTCGTTATTCAGAATTACGTCAAAGCAGCTGATACGGTCTGTTGCAACCATGATCAGACTGTCTCCATTGTCATAGATCTCACGTACTTTACCTTCTTTGATTGGTTTTAATTCCTGCATGTTCTCACACCTCATCATTCGGTTATTTGATTTTTGTTTTCGACACCGTTACCGTATCACCTCACAAGCCCTCCTGTCAAGATGTCAGGCCCCTTTCAGTCATAAGTATTCGTTAAGGGATCATTCATATTTCTAATAGCGACGCACATTCCTCCTGAAGCTTTTTCTCCTGTTTCCGGCAAAGAAGCTTCTCACTGCAGGCAAAATAAGGATCACAACCATACTCTCGGATAAAGGCCGCCGCATGACTGTTCCGGGTCAATCCGGTGACAAAAAGCACCGTTTCCTGTCCGTCCCCGAAGCATTCCTTCATAAATGTAAATGCCTGTTCCAGCTCCCCGCTGATCTTTTTCGCACAGGCTTTTCTCTTCTCCGCCATTTCCGTAAACAGCTGCCGGATCCGTTCAAAGCCAGCCTCTGTTTCTGTGATATGCTCCTTTCGGATAGTAAGACTGAATTCCTCCAGAGTGCGGATCACAAACTCTTCCGTAGTCTGCTGATCTGCGGTAAGAAGCTCCGCCTCCAGACGGACAGCCAGACTTTTCTTCTTCATATCTGTAAATTCATCCAGCGCTGTCATGTCCTTTTTATCCTGAAGAAAAGCTTTCAGATGCAGAAGTTCCTGATAAACAGCACCTGTCTCACCATCCATCTTCTCATAGGTCAGAAAACTTCCGTTCAGACCGTCAAGCAGAAGCCCTGTCACAAGGAAGCGTTCCTCAAAGGAAGCATCCTTCGCCATTTTTACCTTTTTCTGCTGTTCCTCCTCCGGCATCTCTCCGGAAAGCAGACGTTCCAGGCCATAGTCCTCTCCGTACTTCCGGTACAGCTGATAGCTGGCAAAAAAGCTTCTTGCGATCTCCTCTCTGCATAAATACTCCCCGACCAGATTCTCTGTGATCTCCACGCCCAGCTCCTCATAAGCCTTCAGGATCTCAGACAGGTCTTCCCAGCCTCTTGCTGTCACGAAGAATTTCCCGTCCACTGTATTCTCCACAGAATAAAAATGATCCTTTTTCATGCCGAGATAAGCCAGGATCGATCCGTGGATCTCCTTTTTCCAGGCATACTCCATCCACACCTCAAGATCTGCCTCGATATCCATCCTCCGCACACGGTCCAGTGTTACAATATCAAACTCCCGGACCGATTTATTATATTCCGGA
>ENA-OQDW01001120-OQDW01001120.1-human-gut-metagenome-genome-assembly--contig:-NODE-1120-length-10150-cov-1.655393_pt1 | contig 10150 bp, 11 predicted proteins | sample MGYA00242784_ERZ504613 | MGnify/ENA primary metagenome ERZ504613 (study PRJEB26092, sample SAMD00036330) | human gut metagenome | host: Homo sapiens | study: EMG produced TPA metagenomics assembly of... | reverse complement strand
GAAACGATTGAATGAGAGCAAAGAAGAACTGCTCTCTCTCGGCATCATCGAAATGCGGGAAAGATACAAGAGCCTTTCTCGCGAAATCATCGTGCCTTTTGAGCTGGATATGGAGCTGAAAGATGTCGTCTTTACCATCCCGCAACGGGGAGACAAAAAGAAGCTGCTGGAACTCTCCATCCTCAACGTGAAGCAGTACAAAGCCGACCGCCTGAAACAAGCCGAAAAGCTGAATCCGGAGCAACGGACCGTGCGCCTGCTGAAAGAGATACAGCAAGAGCTGCACCTGGACCGCCTGCCCATGCAGATAGAATGTTTCGACAACTCCAACATCCAGGGTTCCGACCCCGTGGCCGGGTGCGTGGTCTTCGTCAAGGGGAAACCTTCCAAGAAGGATTACCGCAAGTACAATATCAAGACCGTAGAGGGACCGGATGACTATGCCTCCATGAAAGAGGTCGTAAAACGGCGCTATCAGCGCGCTATAGAAGAGAAAACACCCCTGCCCGACCTTCTTATCACCGACGGTGGAAAAGGGCAAATGAGCGCCGTAAAAGAGGTGATAGACGAGCTTGGCTGAACATCCCCATCGCCGGACTTGCCAAAGATGGCAAACACCGCACTTCCGAGCTATTGTATGGCTACCCTCCCCAGACCATCGGATTGAAACAGCACACCCCCCTCTTCCGGTTGCTGACACAGATTCAGGATGAAGTACACCGCTTCGCCATCACCTTCCACCGCGACAAACGCAGCAAACGGCAGATTGCCTCCGCACTGGACGAGATAAAAGGCATCGGTGAAAAGACGAAAAGCGCGTTGCTCAAGGAGTTCAAAAGCGTGAAGCGTATCCGCGAAGCATCTGCCGAGGAGCTTGCCGCCGTGGTGGGAGAAGCGAAAGCCAAAATCATCCAGACCTATTTCTCAGAGAAATAATGACTGATAAATCAGCCTGCAGAGCCATGCACACAACGAATTAATTCGTAACTTTGTCCCCTCAAAAGGACAAGAACAACATGAGAGTAGTGATACAACGTGCCGGACACGCTTCCGTCACCATCAACGGAACCTGCAAAGCCTCCATTGGAAAGGGCCTCATGATACTCGTAGGCATCGAAGAATCCGATGGAAAAGAAGATATCGACTGGCTTTGCAAGAAGATAGTCAACCTGCGCATTTTCGATGACGAAAACGGCGTAATGAACAAATCCATTCTTGAAGCAGACGGCGAGATACTGGTTATCAGCCAGTTCACCCTCCACGCCTCCACCAAGAAAGGCAACCGTCCCTCCTACATACGGGCAGCACGGCCGGAAATATCCGTCCCGCTGTACGAACAATTCTGCCGGGAACTGAGTTTAGCATTAGGTAAAGAAATAGGTACCGGCGAATTTGGTGCCGATATGAAAGTAGAACTGATGAACGATGGTCCCGTGACCATCTGTATAGATACAAAAAACAAGGAATAATGACGTTAGAAGAAGCACAGAAACAAGTGGATTCCTGGATAAAGGAATACGGAGTGCGCTATTTCAGCGAACTCACCAATATGGCGATACTGACCGAAGAAGTGGGCGAACTCGCCCGCGTCATGGCACGCAAGTATGGCGACCAATCCTTCAAGAAAGGAGAAAAAGACAATCTCGACGATGAGATGGCAGATGTTCTTTGGGTACTTCTCTGCCTTGCGAACCAGACCGGAGTGAACCTGACAGACGCCTTCTGCCGCAACTTCGAGAAGAAAACCAGACGTGACCAGACAAGACATATCAATAACCCTAAATTGAAAGACCATGGAGAAGAATGAGCCTACCCAGAGTAAGTATGACGCCGCCCTGGCAAAGTACAACACCCAACTGGATGATGCGGAAATAGCTGCACAAGCTGCCAGAATCATTGCAGAGAAAGTGCCGGCAAACAACACGCCGGAGGTAAAGAAATTCCTTTTCAACTGCATTGACCTCACCACACTGAACAGTACGGACAGCGACGAAAGCGTCATGAAATTCACCCAGAAAGTGAATAAATTCGACGAAGAGTTCCCCGACCTGAAGAATGTGGCAGCCATCTGTGTATACCCCAATTTTGCAGAAGTCGTAAAAGACACGCTGGAAGTGGAAGATGTAAAATAGCTTGTGTATCAGCAGGTTTCCCCTCCTCCCAGACTTTCATTGAAGTGAAAGTGGCAGAAACTGCCATGGCACTGATGGAAGGCGCCGATGAAATAGACATCGTTATTTCGGTGGGCAAGTTCCTGGCTGGAGACTATGAAGGCATGTGCGAGGAGATACAAGAACTCAAAGCAACCTGCAAAGAGCACCACATGAAGGTAATCCTCGAAACCGGAGCTTTGAAGACGGCTTCGAACATCAAAAAAGCATCCATCCTTTCCATGTATTCGGGTGCCGATTTCATCAAGACTTCCACCGGCAAGCAGCAGCCTGCCGCCACGCCGGAGGCCGCCCTGGTTATGTGCCAGGCCATCAAGGAATATCACGAGCTGACGGGTATCAAGGTAGGCTTTAAGCCCGCAGGAGGAATCAACTGCGTGAACGATGCACTGATTTATTACACCATCGTCAAGGAAGTGCTCGGCGAAGAATGGCTGAACAACGAACTGTTCCGCTTGGGAACCAGTCGTCTTGCCAACCTGCTGCTTTCGGAAATCAAGGGTGAAGAGATGAAATTCTTCTAAGAGAAAGCTGTATTTACCTATAAATAAAGCCTGATGGAATCCACTCCATCAGGCTTTTTCATATTATCAACCGAAAACAGTTCTGTTATTTTTCCCGTTCCACCACATAGTCCAGATACCCGGTAAGCGCCGCTTTTACCTCCGTATCGGGCAAAGAAGCCAACAAAGAAAGGCTTTTCCCTTATAATCATACATCACTTGCGAAGCATACTCTATGCCACCATACTGCTTGGTAAATTCGATTAAATGGCTATTTCGCCAGGCGTTGCCTCCCCATTCTTTATCTTTACGGCAATTTCTTCCGCTGTTTTATCCTTCACGGTATTGAGCACATGAAGCGCGGGCAGAGTCAACTTCCCCTCCACCATATCATTTCCGGTAGGTTTGCCTATTTCCTTGCTCTCGGAGTAATCGAAAATATCATCCTTTATCTGAAAACAAAGCCCGATATATTCACCGAACAGACGCGCAGATTCCGCCTTTTCATCGCTAGCCCCCACCGAGAGAGCGCCCGCCTTCGTACAAGCTGCAAAGAGCACGGCCGTCTTCTTGCGGATAACGTCGAAATAGACTTCCTCGGAGAAATGAAGATTGCTGACGTTGGAAAGCTGCAGAAGTTCACCATCTGCCAAATCCTGCCCCAGGCAAGAGACGATATCGATAATGTCATGGTTACGGGTCATGCTCACTTGCACCAACGCTGTTGCAAGCAGATAATCGCCTGCCAGTACGGCTACTTTATTATTGAAAATGGCATTAACGGAGAGTTGTCCACGGCGTTCAGTACTTTCGTCCACTACATCATCGTGCACAAGGCTGGCGTTATGAAGAAGTTCCAACGCAACCGCAGCATGCAGGGTTGCAGGACATACCTTGCCAAAAAGCTTCGCAGCCAGAAGTACCAGAATGGGGCGCATCATCTTCCCGTTCTTCTGCCGGATATGCGCAATTACGCTGTTCAGCAAAAGGTTGGAACTGGAGAGGGTACTTTCAAAAAGCTTCTTGAAGTCCTCCAATTCCTCAGAAATCGGAGATTTTATCAATGATGAGTTGTCCATGCATCGCTATTTGCCTACAAAAATAGTAATAAAACGGTTAATACGGTATTTTTTTGTACTTTTACCATGAAAAAAAGGATTAAATGTATGAATTCAATCGATAAACTGTTTTTGCTCGATGCCTATGCACTGATATATCGGGCCTATTACGCGTTCATCAAGAACCCGAGAATCAATTCAAAAGGATTCAACACTTCGGCCATTCTGGGCTTTGTAAACACCCTGGAAGAAGTGCTCAAAAAAGAGAATCCCACACACATAGGAGTAGCCTTCGACCCGTCGGGCCCCACCTTCCGCCACGAGGCCTACGAGCAATACAAGGCACAGCGCGAGGAGACACCCGAGGCCATCCGCCTTTCCGTACCTATTATAAAGGACGTCATCCGCGCCTACCGCATCCCCATCCTCGAGGTGGCAGGCTACGAGGCAGACGACGTGATAGGCACCCTTGCCACCGAAGCCGGACGGCAAGGCATCACCACCTACATGATGACACCCGACAAGGACTACGGCCAGCTGGTATCGGACCGCGTCTTTATGTACCGCCCCAAGCACACTGGTGGATTCGAAGTGATGGGTACCGAAGAAGTGAAGACGAAGTTCAACATACAGACCACCGAGCAGGTCATCGACATGCTGGGACTGATGGGCGATGCTTCCGACAACATCCCCGGCTGTCCGGGTGTGGGCGAGAAAACCGCACAGAAACTGATTGCCGAATTCGGCAGTATCGAAAACCTGCTGGAACATACCGACCAGCTGAAAGGCGCACTGAAAACGAAAGTGGAAACCAACCGCGAGATGATTACCTTCTCCAAATTCCTTGCCACCATCAAAACAGATGTTCCCATTCAGCTCGACATGAATTCGCTCGTCCGCGAAGAGCCGAACGAAGAAGAACTCCGCAAGATTTTCGAGGAGTTGGAATTCCGCACACTCATCGACCGGGTACTCAAAAAGGGAAGCGGCAATTCGTCCTCCCCTACTCCAACCTCTCCGGTACCCGACCTCTTTGCCGGGACTCTGTTTGCCCAGCCGCAAACCTCCACTCCCGAAAACAGCGCCCCGATTCAAGGCGATTTGTTTGCAAATTTTGCGGGCGAGGGGACGGGCGTTTCTGAAAATTCAAATCTGACGCGGTTAGAAATGCTCGATGTAGACTATCAACTCATTGATACAGAATATAAAAGAGCAGAAATTATTCAAAAGTTACTTACAAGCGAAATTCTCTCAATAGATACCGAGACTACCGGAACCGAGCCAATGGACGCCGAACTTGTAGGAATGAGCTTCAGCGATGCCGAAAACCGTGCATACTACGTACCCGTTCCCGCCGAACGAGAGGAAGTCTTAAAAATTGTAAACGAATTCCGTCCCCTCTTCGAAAACGAGAAATCCATGAAGGTGGGACAAAATATCAAGTACGATATGATTATCCTCCAAAATTACGGCGTCCAGGTGAAAGGCAAACTTTTCGACACCATGCTTGCCCACTACGTGCTTCAACCCGAACTGCGACACAACATGGACTATCTGGCGGAAATCTACCTGCACTACCAGACCATCCACATCGATGAGCTAATTGGAGCGCGAGGCAAAAACCAAAAGAACATGCGCGACCTTCCGCCCGAAGATGTCTACCGTTATGCCTGCGAGGATGCGGACGTCACCCTCAAACTGAAAAACGTGCTGGAAAAGGAACTGAAGGAGCAAGGTGCCGAACATCTGTTCTACGAAATAGAAATGCCGCTCGTGCCCGTACTTGTCAATATAGAGAGCAACGGAGTGCTGCTCGACACGGAAGCCTTGAAGCAATCGTCCCAACACTTCACCGTCCGTCTGCAGGAGATTGAGAAGGAAATCTACGAGATGGCTGGCGAAACATTCAACATCAGCTCCGCCAAGCAGGTAGGCGAAGTGCTCTTCGACAAGCTGAAAATCGTGGAGAAGGCCAAAAAGACCAAGACCGGACAATACGTCACTTCCGAAGAGGTGCTGCAGAGCTACCGCAGCAAGCACGACATCATCGGAAAGATACTGGAATACCGTGGACTGAAGAAGCTGCTGAGCACCTATATAGATGCCCTACCCCAGCTCATCAACCCGCGCACGGGACGCACTCCACACCTCCTTCAACCAGGCGTGACCGCTACCGGACGCCTCAGCTCCAGCAATCCCAACCTGCAGAACATCCCCATCCGCGACGAAGACGGAAAGGAAATCCGCAAGGCGTTCATCCCCGACACCGGCTGCGAGTTCTTCTCTGCCGACTACTCGCAGATAGAGCTGCGCATCATGGCACACCTCAGCGAAGATAAGAACATGATAGACGCCTTCCTCAGCGGACACGACATCCACGCCGCCACCGCTGCCAAGATATATAAGATAGACATAAACGACGTAACCGCCGACATGCGCCGCAAGGCAAAAACGGCAAACTTCGGCATCATCTACGGCATCTCCGTCTTCGGGCTTGCCGAACGCATGGGCGTTTCCCGCCAAGAAGCCAAAGAGCTGATAGACGGCTACTTTGAAACCTACCCGCAAGTGAAGGAGTATATGGACAAAAGCATCCGGGTGGCACGCGAGCAAGGTTACGTGGAAACCATCTTCCACCGCAAGCGCTTCCTGCCGGACATCAACTCAAGAAACGGGGTGGTACGGGGCTATGCCGAACGGAATGCCATCAACGCCCCCATCCAGGGAAGTGCCGCCGACATCATAAAAGTAGCGATGGCACACATCTATCAGCGCTTCCAAGCTACAATCTGAAAGCAAAGATGATTTTGCAGGTCCATGACGAACTAAATTTCAGCGTTCCAGAGGCTGAAAAGGAACTTGTACAGAAAATCGTAATCGAAGAGATGGAGCAGGCATATCGCATGCTCGTACCCCTGAAAGCCGATTGTGGGTGGGGAAACAACTGGTTGCAGGCACACTAAACCACCCAATAACTTTATTTAACTTACAATCAGAAAGCAACAGAAGCAATCCTTTCAAAATACAGTTTGCTCATCAGAATATCCGGCAACCGCGCTGCCGGATATTTTTTATTCACCAATCTTGCCAAAAAGAAAGCATACCGAAGCCCCCACTACTGACATATTGATAAAATTTAATCCGATATTTATATTTATGTCAATTTAATACGTACCTTTGCAGCGAAATCAATGACATATTGATAGAAAATAGAAAGTTAAACTAAAAAATACATAAAACCATGAAAGCAAAAGTATCTTTAAAAACAGTGATTGTTTCAGTACTTCTCTTAGTTTGCGGATTAAATGCCTCAGCCGACAATAAGAGCAACCTCATTTACAATTCGGAAGAAGTAAATGGCATGAAGGTGGCAGAGACCGTATACAAGATGGACGGAAACACGCTCGCCAACTATATGAAGTACAATTATAAGTACGACGACCAGAACCGCATGACAGAAAGCGAAGCCCTGAAATGGAACAGCACCAAGAATACATGGGGCAACGACATGTGCATCCGCTATGCATACCAGGGCAAGACGGTGACTACCACGTACTATAAATGGAACAGCAAGAAAGGCGAATACATACTGGTTCCCGAGATGACAGTAATCATGGACAACCCTAACATGTAATTGATAAACTCTCTCTTAAAGTAAGAAATCTTATTCCTAACAACAATAACCGAAACCTTTCATAAAAGAGCCGGAATGATTCGCACATTCCGACTCTTTTATTATATCTTGAAAAACAAATCCTTTCCGTCAGATACCAATAACCTTACACGATTAGTATCCTGGATTGTTTTCTATAATGGCACTGTTTGTATCAATCTCACTTTGGGGAAGCGGCCAAAGTTCATCCTTTCCTTCGATATACTTCATCGTGTTATACACACGGAGATTCAGTGCTTTCCCATCCCAAGAACTACCTTCTGAATATGCCGGATGCCAGTTGTCATCAAATGAAGGCTTGGCATTGGACATAAGCCCTTTTTGATTGGGAGCATAAATCTTACCTGTCATCACTGTAGAAGCCATACCCCAACGACGGAGATCAAACCAACGAAAACCTTCATTACAAAGTTCAACAGTACGTTCGTAACGTAATGCCTTTCGGAGTCCGCTCTGCGAAGTAACTACCACATCGGGCATTCCTACACGATTACGAATTATATTGATGTCCGTTCGTGCTAACTCCAGATTGCCATCAGCCATTTCAATATTGGCTTCTGCCTCTATTAGATAAACCTCTGCTAAACGCATCAAGCCGCAATTAAGATCACTGGTTTCATGGTTGGAGATTGCAGCTCTTTCCAACTCGGCTATATCCAAATATTTCCTCCAGAGATATCCAGCAGGACCTTTAGTGCCATTGGCACCGTATACGCCCTTGGTACCCTGTGACTCCATGTTTGTCACGTCCTTGCCCGTGCTATAGTCGTGAATCTTTTTACTGGTAGTGGAAGTCTGGAATTCCAGATTGAATATGCGTGAACCAGGTCGCAAACAGAAAAGATCCAGACGAGGGTCCCGGTTTTGCCAAGGGTTCTGCCAGTCATACAGAGAAGATTCCGTAATCGATTTGCCATCCTTGCATTGAAACATATCAACAAATGTTTGTGTAGGACCAAAATAGGCGCATCCTCAGTGTACGTGGAGCCATGTAATATGCCTCCTTGGTTTTATTACTGGATATTACCGCATCATACTGCACGGACCAGAGCCACTCATTGCTTGCCTCACCGTCATAACCAAACAGAGCCGTCTGACCGGTTGGCTCTCCTGCCTCATGACTTCTCCACAATACTGTGTATTGATGGATTCCAATTCAAAGCCTGCCTCCTTAGCCAAATTCAAGGCTTGTTTGGCCGAACTGGCAGCCAAGTCATACTTTTTCCAATTCAAGGCAATACGGGCACGTAACGCATACGCTGCTACCCGTCCGATGCGTGCACTGCCATAGCTTTCTGCTTTATGGCGGAGTGGAAGGTTAGCCAAACACTCGTCGCTAAGATCCGAAAGCAGATTCTCTACAATGGTCTCTCTCGGTGTACGTGGGGTCTGGCTGTCATTTATACCGCTGTGTGGACCACATACGGCAAGTCTCCATAGTGCTGGCAAGCTTGATCATAACAGAATGCCCGTATGCACAGCAGCTCTGCCCGTATACTCTCTATATCCGTATCAGAGGCTGTGCCATGCAGATTATCCAGCGCATCGAGAAGCTGTTGATACGTGCCACGGTCTTATACACGCAATTATAAAGCTTGTTTGCCACCGCGTTTTCAGCAGAAGCTCCGGAGGTGATTAATTCCGTATACATAGCCGTGTTGACACGTGTAGCACCAATATCTGTAATATTGTCTGTCACCTTCCACCAGGTGGTGGTGCTGGCACTATAAGCTGTCAGAGATGAGTAAACAGCGTTCAAACCGAAATTCGCCTCTTCCATACTCGAAGGATAAGAGGCAGAAGACGGTGAAGTGAGTGTTCAAGGTCGAGTGAACAAGCACCGAGGCCTAATAGAGACAGCGAAAGGAGTGCTGTATAAATATTGTTTCGTTTCATATCATTTTTTCTTTTTATGTCTTCTTGAATACAGACGGTTTCCCTATTCCGACTAATCAGAATTTGATGTCAACGCCAAAAGTGAAGGCTTTCGTCTGGGGATAATTGTTTGCCGCACCCAGAGATACCCCATCTGTTGCTGATGCGTTATAGTTGACTTCGGGGTCATAGCCATCCCAAAAGTCAGTAAAAGTCAAGAGATTCTCAGCATTGGCATAAATGTAGGCAGACTTCAGTCCGATGGCTTTCATCCATTTGGAGGGCAGGTCGTAACCCAGCTGCAGGTTCTTCAGACGCAGGTAAGCGGCACTCTTCATCCAGAAGGATGATGTATAGGTGTTGTTACTGCTCTTATAGGAGAGGCGAGGCGTGGATGCATCATGATTCTGCTCCGTCCAATAGTCAAGGTGTTCCTTGCGGTAGGTTCCTCCCTGATAGCAAGGCATCACGTAGTAGGAATTGAGATAACCGTCGGCCTTGCCAACTCCTTGCAAGAAAGCCGAAAGACGAATTCCTTTGTATCCTACTCCTAAATTAAAGCTATAACTATAGCGTGGAACTGTACTTCCGATAATCGTCTTGTCATCTGTAGTAATTTTGTTGTCTCCGCTGACATTCCGGTATTTCAGGTCACCGGGATATACGGTTGTACCGAATTGGGGACAGTTGGCATTGATTTCGTCCGCTTCTTCTTGTGAATTGATGAAACCGTCGCATATCAATCCGTAAATGGAGTTAATGGAAGACCCCTCTTGGTTACGAATATCACCGCTTGTGCTGCTTGTGCCCCGCATGTCGGTGATGGTGTTTTTCACGTCGCTCAGCGTAAGGGCGGCATCCAGCGAAAAG
>ENA-OQDW01001119-OQDW01001119.1-human-gut-metagenome-genome-assembly--contig:-NODE-1119-length-10160-cov-2.038971_pt1 | contig 10160 bp, 11 predicted proteins | sample MGYA00242784_ERZ504613 | MGnify/ENA primary metagenome ERZ504613 (study PRJEB26092, sample SAMD00036330) | human gut metagenome | host: Homo sapiens | study: EMG produced TPA metagenomics assembly of... | reverse complement strand
TTGCAAGAAAGCCTGGCCAGACCCGTATTGAGCTGACCCAGACCAATGTAAACATCTTAAAATCCATCACACCGGAAATCGTAAAAGCGGCTCCGAATGCCATCTACATCATTGTAAGCAACCCGGTTGATATCATGACCTACGTGTTTACAAAGATCTCCGGACTTCCGGAAAACCAGATCCTTGGTTCTGGTACCATGCTGGATTCCGCGAGACTTCGCTGCGGACTGTCTGAACACCTCAACATTGCCCAGAAAAACATCCACGCTTACGTATTCGGTGAGCACGGCGATACTTCCTTCATTCCGTGGAGCGGCGCTTACGTTTCCGGTGTCAGTCTGGACGAGTACTACGAGACCGTAGAAAAATGGGCAGGAACGTAACCAAGATCGACAAAGATGCTATGCTGGAGTACGTAAGAACTTCCGGCGGACAGGTTATTGCAAACAAAGGAGCTACTTTCTATGCAGTATCTGTTGCAGTATGCAAACTGGTAGCAACCATTCTTTCTTCTTCCGATTCTGTAGCAACCGTATCTTCCATGATGCACGGTGAGTACGGCATCGAGGATGTATGCTTAAGCACACTGACCCTCGTTGGACCGAAAGGCGTACAGGGCAAGATTCCGATGCGTATGACAAAAGAGGAAGTAGAAAAACTCAAAGCAAGTGCCGACGCATTAAAAGCAGTTATCGCACAGATCGAGCACTAAGAGCGGGCAATAAGCTCAAAACATAAAATTTATGGCAGTGGCAGAAAGTGCGAAAGAGCGGTATCTCCCACTGCCTTAACGTGCGCCTGAAGAAATTTTCCGCCGGGTGTACATAAAAAGAGTACCGGAAACTTTTCCGGTGCCGGACAGAAGATACCGCAGGAAAAATGGAAACCAACAGGAGCAAGTAAGAAAGGAGCAATTCCATGACCTACAGTTATTTTCCGGGCTGTACGCTGAAGAACAAAGCAAAAGATCTGGATCACTATGCCAGAGAGTGCGCAAAAGTTCTGGGATTTGAACTGGAAGAAATTGAAAACTGGCAGTGCTGCGGAGCTGTGTATCCACAGGCATCCGATGAAATCGCCACAAAACTTTCTTCGGTTCGCGCCTTAGCAGACGCCAAAGAAAAAGGACAGGATCTGATCACAGTCTGTTCCGCCTGTCATCACGTGATCAAACGCGTAAACGATGACATGGCGAATGTAGAAGACATTCAGACAAAAGTAAACAACTACATGGCTCTTTCCGAGCCATATCTTGGCGAAACGAAAGTACTTCATTATCTGGAAGTGCTGCGTGACGTCGTTGGATTTGACAAGATCAAAGAGAAAGTGGTAAATCCATTAAAAGGAAGAAAAATCGGCGCATATTACGGCTGTATGCTGCTTCGTCCGAGCACCACAATGCAGTTTGACGATCCGGAAAATCCGACAATCATTGAAGACTTTATCAAGGCCCTTGGCGCAACACCGGTCGTATATCCGATGAGAAATGAGTGCTGCGGCGGCTACATATCCCTCAAAGAAAAGAAAATGGCATCCAACATGGTAGACCAGATCATGCGTCTGCATCCTACAAAGGAGCAGAAGAACTGATCACAGCATGTCCGCTTTGCATGTACAACCTGCGCAATAACGGAACAAAAGAAGGTCTTCCGGTTACCTACTTTACCGAGCTTCTTGCAGAAGCACTCGGCATCAAAGAGGAGGTGCAGGCATGAAAATTGCAACATCCGATGAAATCCGTGCCATCGCCGGTGTGGATACCAGAAAATGTATGAAATGCGGTAAATGTTCCGCATCCTGTCCTGCTTATAACGAAATGGACATCCGTTCCGCATCAGTTTGTATCTTACGTACAGAACGGCGATGTGGAAGCACTGATGAACTCCAAGTCCATCTGGAAATGCCTCTCCTGCTTCGCATGTGTAGAGCGCTGTCCAAGAGACGTAAAACCTGCCAAACTGATCGAGCAGTTCGTCTTTCCGTGATCCGTCAGAGAGGAGAGAATTATCTTTCTCCGGATGAAATTCCGGCTCTTCTGGATGATGAGACTCCGCAGCAGCTTCTGATGAGTGCATTCCGTAAATATAGAAAGTAAAAAACAACCCATCCACAGAAAGGTGAGAGAAAAGTGCAAAGAATAGGAGTATTTGTCTGCCACTGCGGTACAAATATTGCGGCTACGGTTGATGTCAAAAAAGTTGTTGACGTCATCAGCAAAGAGCCGGGTGTTGTTCATGCAGAGGATTATCAGTATATGTGTTCCGAAACAGGTCAGCAGAAAGTGATCGATGCCATTCAGAATGAGCATCTGACCGGCGTTGTCATCTGTTCCTGCTCTCCGCGTATGCATGAAGGAACGTTCCGCAAAGCAGCAGAAAAAGCGGGCCTGAACCCGTATCAGCTGGAGATTGCAAACATTCGTGAGCAGTGTTCCTGGATTCATAAAGACATGGAAGAGGCTACCGAGAAGGCCGTAATTCTGGCCCGTGCAGCCGTTGCTAAAGTTATGCTGGATACCCCGCTTACCCCGGGCGAGAGCCGCGTTGTAAAACGTGCGCTGGTGATCGGAGGCGGTATCGCAGGTATTCAGACTGCACTGGATATCGCAGATGCAGGCTATGAAGTAGATATCGTAGAGAAGACCCCGAGTATCGGCGGAAGAATGTCACAGCTTGACAAGACATTCCCGACCCTCGACTGTTCTTCCTGTATCCTGACTCCTCGTATGGGAGAGGTAAACGCGCATGAGAAGATCAACATCTATACCTACAGCGAGGTAGAGAGCGTTGGCGGATTCGTCGGTGATTTCAAAGTAGACATCCGTAAGAAAGCAAGATACGTAGATATGGACAAATGTACCGGATGCGGACTCTGTCAGGAGAAATGTCCTTCCAAGAAGAACCTGAGCGAGTTCAACAGAGGCCTGTCCAACCGTACTGCAATCTACACACCGTTCGCACAGGCAGTTCCGAACGTACCGGTTATTGATACTGCAAACTGTATCCACTTCAAAACCGGAAAATGCGGTATCTGCTCCAAAGTCTGTGCAGCAGGTGCAGTAAACTACGACCAGAAAGATGAAGTAATCACCAGAGAGTACGGCGCAATTGTTGTGGCAACTGGTTTCGATACCATCAGTCTGGACAAGTTTGACGAATATTATTACAACCAGAGCAAAGACGTAATTACCTCCCTTGAGATGGAGCGTCTGATGAATGCTGCCGGCCCGACAGGCGGTAAAGTAGTACGTCTTTCCAACGGCGAGCATCCGAAGGATATCGTATTTATCCAGTGTGTCGGTTCCCGTGACGTGACCTGCAGAGGAAAGAGCTACTGCTCCAAGATCTGCTGTATGTACACCGCAAAACAGGCTATGCTGGTGCGTGACCATTATCCGGATGTCAACGTACATGTCTTCTACATTGATGTTCGTACCCCGGGTAAAAACTTCGATGAGTTCTATCGCCGTGCGGTAGAAGAGTTCAATGTAGACTACATCAAAGGCCAGGTAGGAAAAGTATCCGAGGCTCCGAACGGACGTCTTCTGGTACAGGGTTCCGACCTGCTTGACAACCGTCAGATCAAAATGGAAGCAGACCTTGTTGTCCTTGCAACTGCTATCGAGCCGAGCAAAGATGCAAGAAAACTGGCTACCATGCTGACTGCAAGTATGGATACCAACGATTTCTTTACTGAGGCACACGCAAAACTGCGTCCGGTAGAGTCCCCGACCGCAGGTGTCTTCCTCTCCGGCGTATGCAGGGACCGAAAGATATCCCGGAGACCGTTGCACAGGCAGGAGCTGCTGCTGTCAAAGTAGTCGGACTGCTGGCAAAAGACAAACTGACCACCAACCCGTGTACAGCAGAATCCAATCCGCTGTTCTGTAATGGATGTGCATCCTGTGAAAAAGTCTGCCCATACGGCGCAATTTCCTACGAAGACCGTCAGGTCAACGACCATGGAATCCGTGAAACCAGACATGTGGCAGTCGTTAACGGCGCACTTTGCCATGGATGCGGTGCATGTACCGTTGCATGTCCGTCCGGCGCTATGGACCTGAAAGGATTCTCCAATAGACAAATTCTCGCGGAGGTAGATGCAATATGCCGATAGATAACAACGAAAACAAAGAATTTAAGCCAGTCATCGTGGCATTCTGCTGCAACTGGTGCTCCTACGCAGGAGCAGACCTAGCAGGTTCCAGCCGTCTTTCCTATCCGGCAGACGTAAAGATCATCCGTGTTCCATGTTCCTGCCGTGTCAATCCGCTCTTCATCTTAAGAGCATTCCAGAAGGGCGCTGACGGAGTCATCCTCTGCGGATGCCATCCGGGAGACTGCCATTACAGCACAGGAAACTATTATGCAAGAAGACGTATGACCCTGCTGTTCTCCATGCTGGATTACATGGGCGTTGAGAACGGACGTACCCGTGTGGAATGGGTATCCGCCGCAGAAGGTGTGAAATTCTCCCAGACCATGAACGAGTTCATCGAGCAGGTTACAAGCTTGGTAAGAATGTCAGATTGGAGGATTTACGATGCAAGAAAAATTAGTATCCCGCGCAAAAGAGCTTCTGTCTGACGGTACCGTAGTCCGTGTTCTTGGCTGGAGAAAAGGTGACACTGATTTCAGTGCAGAGCCTGCATTCTTCGAGACTGCCGAGAGCCTTTCCGAGTTTACCTACGACGGATTCTGCGGCGCAAACCTTAGCAAATACATGATTAAAGCATCGAAAGAAGAAGGAAAAACACTCGTTTTCTTAAAACCGTGTGATACTTACAGCTTTAATCAGTTAATCAAAGAGCATCGTGTGGATCGCGAGAAAACCTATATCGTCGGCATCGGCTGCGATGGAAAACTCGATATCGAAAAGATCCGTGAAGCAGGATGCAAGGGTATTACCGCTGTAACAGAAGACGGCGATACCATCAAAGTGGCAACTGTTTACGGCGACAAAGAGCTCGCAAGAGAGGATGTTATCCTGGAAAGATGCAAAGCCTGCAAGGGCGGAAAACACGTTGCCTACGACGAGCTGGCAGAGAACTGCGACGAAGAGAAACCGGCAAAAGAAGGCCGTTTTGAACTGGTTGAGAAGCTCGAGGCAATGGCTCCGGAAGAGCGTTTCGCATTCTGGCAGAACGAACTGTCCCGCTGTATCCGCTGTAATGCATGCCGTAACGTATGTCCGGCCTGCAGCTGTATCAAATGTGTCTTCGATAATGACCGTTACGATACCGCACAGAAAGCAAATACGACTACATTTGAAGAGCAGATGTTCCACATTATCCGTGCATTCCACGTTGCCGGACGCTGCACCGACTGTGGCGAGTGTTCCCGTGTATGTCCGCAGCACATTCCGCTGCACCTGCTGAACCGTAAATTCATCAAAGATATCGACGAGTTCTACGGAGAGTATCAGGCAGGCGCCGATACCGACAGCCGTGCACCGCTCACCAACTTCACACAGGAAGATGTAGAGCCAAGTATCGTTAAGGAAAGGGGTTAAGGGATGTATCAGATTAGCAGAGAAAAATGCCGGAGCTCCTTGCCGCTGTTGCAAAGGAGATGGATCTTTTCCTTCCGGTACAAAACAATGGAATTACCAATTCGGTTTCTGGACCGAGGACGCAGACGTGGATCTCGATACCTTAAAAACCGTAAAATCCCCGAAAGATGCCTTTTTCCCGCAGAGTGAAATTCTTTACTCCTGCTATCAGAAGGCAAATAAAACCAGCATTGAACCGGCTGCATTAAAAGACGCACCGTTTGCTATCTTCGGCGTTCGTCCGTGCGATGTCAGAGCGTTCGATGTTCTGGACCGCGTTTTCTTAAGCGAGCCTGCAGACGTTTACTATGCAGCAAGAAGAGAGCACGGCATCGTTGTTTCCCTGGCTTGTCATGAGCCGGAAGACAGCTGCTTCTGTAAAACCTTCGGCATCGATGCTGCAGAACCGGCAGCAGATGTTGCTATGTGGCAGGTAGCTGACGGTTATGCATGGGAAGCAAAAACCGAAAAAGGCCAGAAACTGACCGAGCTTGTAAAAGCTTACCTGACCGAGCAGGATCTTACCAAAGAAGTAGAGGCTGAGAAAGAAGCAATCCGTACTCTGATCGACAAGATGCCAAACAGCAACCTTTCCCTCGAGATGGGGCGTTGGCAAGACAAAAGAACGTTTTGACGATCCGAAGTGGAAAGAACTTTCCGATGCCTGCTTAGGCTGCGGAACCTGTACGTTCTCCTGCCCGACCTGCCAGTGCTACGATATCAAAGACTTTAACACCGGAAACGGTGTACAGCGTTACCGCTGCTGGGATTCCTGCATGTACTCTGATTTCACCATGATGGCAGCAGGAAACAACCGTACCACACAGCTGCAGCGTTTCCGTCAGCGTTTCATGCACAAACTGGTATACTTCCCGGACAACAACGACGGAATGTATTCCTGCGTCGGATGTGGACGCTGCGTAGAGAAATGCCCGCAGTCGCTGAACATTGTCAAAGTAATCAAACGCATGGGAGGTACCAAGTAAATGTGCAATTGTAGTTGTGGAAGCGAAGAAAAGAAAAACGCTTTGCTGCCGCAGGTCGGTATCATCACAGATATCCGCCGCGAAACACCGGACGTAAAAACATTCCGTATCGTTCGTCCGGACGGCACCAAGCTGTTTGAACATATGCCTGGCCAGTGCGCAATGCTCTGTGTACCGGGTGTCGGAGAGGCACTGTTTTCCATTACCTCTTCCCCGACAAACAAAGAGTACCAGGAGTTCTCCATCAAGGAGTGCGGTACTTTAACGAATTATCTTCACAACATGTCCGTAGGAGATGAAATCCTGGTTCGTGGACCGTATGGAAATCATTTCCCGGTAGAAACCGTATTAAAAGGACAGGATCTGCTGTTCATCGCCGGAGGTATCGGACTTGCTCCACTGCGTTCTGTTATTAATTACGTACTGGACAATCGTGATAACTACGGTACCGTAGATATCGTTTACGGTTCCCGTTCCAAAGACGATCTGGTACAGTTAAAAGAGATCCAGGAAGTATGGGCGAAAGCAAAAGATGTCAACGTGCATCTGACGATTGACCGTGAACAGGAAGGCTGGGACGGCCATGTAGGATTCGTTCCGAATTATGTGAAAGAACTGAACATGTCCGTTGACAAAACAGCTCTGATCTGCGGACCGCCGATCATGATCAAATTTGTTCTTCAGGGACTTCAGGAACTGGGCTATGAGAAAACACAGGTTTACACCACTTTGGAGCTTCGTATGAAATGCGGTGTCGGAAAATGCGGCCGCTGCAACATCGGAGACAAATACGTCTGCAAAGACGGCCCGGTTTTCCGCTGCGACGAGATTGACGAATTACCGAACGAATATTAAACGGAGGTTGAAGAAAATGCAGGAAATGGTAAATATTTACGTTTACGGCAAAAAGTATTCCGTACCTGGCGATCTGACCATCATGACCGCTATGGAGTACGCCGGATATCAGTTAAAACGCGGATGCGGATGCCGTCACGGATTCTGCGGTGCATGTGCGACCATCTACAGAATCAAAGGAAAAAATGAACTGAAAACCTGTCTGGCATGTCAGACACAGGTAGAAGACGGCATGTATATCGCAAGCCTTCCGTTCTATCCGATCGACAAGAGAACATACGATATCGAAGAGATCAGCGCAGAGCAGAGAGTCATGATGGATCTGTATCCGGAAATCTACAGCTGCGTTGGATGTAATGCATGTACCAAAGGATGTCCGCAGAGCCTGAACGTTATGCAGTATATTGCATACGCACAGAGAGGCGACTTCAAGAAATGTGCAGAAGAGTCCTTCGACTGCATCGGCTGCGGAATCTGTGCATCCCGCTGTCCGGCTGGTATCTCCCATCCGATGGTAGGAGAGCTGGCAAGACGTCTGAACGGAAAATACATTGCTCCGAAGTCTGAACATGTAAAGAACCGTGTAGCAGAGATCAAAGAAGGAAAATTCGATGATCTGATCGAGCAGGTTATGCAGAAACCGATCGAAGAAATGCAGGAACTTTACAACAACCGTGAGATCGAGAAATAAGGAGGGAATTTCGAATGTATACACTGGCCAATATGCAGGACTCTATTAAAAAGGTAGAAGCTACCAGAGCCCAGAGAATGGCAACAGAGCCAAGAAGAATGACAGCGGATGAGAAAGATGCCCTTCTTGCAGCATATCATCCGGACTATAAAGAGGAAGGCTTCATCACCCTGAAAGTCGGCCCGAACAAAGGTGAGAAAGTTCCGACAGAGCTCGGCTATCTGCTGGAGTCCAACAGCCGTATCCTCGGTGTTGACATCGACCTTGACAAAGTAGATTATGACGTAGATGTACTGGTTATCGGTGCCGGTGGAGCAGGTTCTTCTGCAGCTATCGAGGCTCACGAGGCTGGCGCAAACGTTATGATTACCACCAAACTGAGAATTGGTGATGCAAACACCATGATGGCAGAAGGTGGAATCCAGGCAGCGGACAAAGAAAACGATTCCCCGGCACAGCATTATCTGGATGCGTTCGGCGGCGGACACTTTGCTGCAAGACCGGAACTGCTCCGCAAACTGGTTATGGAAGCTCCGGATGCAATCTCCTGGCTGGAAAACCTGGGCGTTATGTTTGATAAAGATGAGAATGGCCGTATGGTAACTACGCACGGCGGCGGAACTTCCAGAAAACGTATGCATGCATGCCGTGACTACTCTGGAGCAGAGATCATGAGAACACTGCGTGATGAAGTCATCAACCGCGGTATTCCGGTGATCGAGTTCTCTTCCGCAGTAGAGCTGATCAAAGACGATAAGGGACAGGTTGCAGGTGCTGTTCTCCAGAACATGGAGACTGGCGAGTACCAGGTAGCAAAGGCAAAAACCGTTATCATCGCAACAGGTGGTGCGGGACGTCTTCACTACAACAACTTCCCGACATCCAACCATTACGGTGCAACCGCTGACGGTCTGATCCTTGGATACCGTGCAGGCGCTCCGCTTCTGTATCAGGATACCATTCAGTACCATCCGACCGGAGCTGCTTACCCGGCTCAGATCTTCGGTGCTCTGGTAACCGAGAAAGTACGTTCTCTGGGCGCAATGCTCGTAAACGTAGACGGCGAAGCATTCATGCATCCGCTGGAAACCCGTGATGTATCTGCAGCAAGCATCATCCGCGAGTGCTCCGACGACCGCAACGAGGGCGTTGAGACTCCACAGGGCAAGGCTGTATGGCTGGATACTCCAATGATCGAGCTGATCCACGGAGAAGGCACCATTGAGAAGAGAATCCCGGCTATGTTCCGTATGTTCATGCAGTATGGCATCGATATGAGAAAAGAGCGATCCTGGTTTACCCGACGCTGCATTATCAGAACGGTGGACTGGAAATCAACGGCGAAGGCTTTACCAACACCGTAAGCAACCTGCTCGTAGCAGGTGAGGCAGTTGGAGGAATCCACGGAAGAAACCGTCTGATGGGTAACTCTCTGCTGGATGTTATCGTATTTGGCCGTGATGCAGGAAAAGCTGCAGCAGCAAAAGCAAAAGACGTAACACTTGGAAAGATGAATCTGGATCATGTGGAGAAATATGCTGAGACCTTAAAAGAGGCAGGCATTGACACCGGTATGGTATCTCCGCAGCTTCTGCCGGATTATGCAGGAAAGAGACACCTGTAAAATGCAGTAACCGCGAAAAAGCGTGTCGGAAGGGGGCGGCGTTTAAAAGCCGCTTCCGGGACACGCTTTCCGTGCTGAAATCCAAAAGGTTTTTCGGTACGATAAATCATAGAAGTAAAGAAAGGTGGAGAACCCCATGCGTGAAATTCAGGCTAGTACCATTACGGATGTGGTAGAGAAACTTTGTATCGAAGCAAACTACCATCTTCCGGAAGACGTAAAATGTGCCATCACAGGCTGCCGTGCCTGCGAGGATGGCGAGATTGCAAAAGGTGTTCTGGACAAAATCGTAGAAAATTATGAGATCGCAGACGCACAGAACGTGCCGATCTGCCAGGATACAGGAATGGCATGTGTGTTCCTGGAAATCGGACAGGATGTACATTTTGTCGGGGGAAATCTGAACGATGCCATCAATGAAGGTGTACGTCGTGGATATGATAAGGGATATTTA
>ENA-OQDW01001118-OQDW01001118.1-human-gut-metagenome-genome-assembly--contig:-NODE-1118-length-10162-cov-7.385650_pt1 | contig 10162 bp, 8 predicted proteins | sample MGYA00242784_ERZ504613 | MGnify/ENA primary metagenome ERZ504613 (study PRJEB26092, sample SAMD00036330) | human gut metagenome | host: Homo sapiens | study: EMG produced TPA metagenomics assembly of... | reverse complement strand
CGCGCAGTCCGCGCCGTGGGAATCCGAGCAGGTACCCTACGACGACGCATGGTCGGCGGCTTTGCTGCCGATGCTGGCGGGGACGATCTTCCTCCGTTCGACGTGCCGGGTGCGACGCCCGCGCCCAAGTCCGCTGTAGCTGCCCCCAAAGAGGAGGACGCTTCTGCAGCTCCCTGGGAGTCCAACCCCGGCGCCGGCAGCCCCTTCGGCCACCAGGGCGCAGCCCCGAGCATCCCGCAGACCGAGGACGAGGCCAAAGACTCATCCGCAGCGTCTTCGGTCAGGCCACCATCTTCAAGCCGGTGGAGTAGCTGCGCAGGCGGGTATACTGCTCAAGAAGAGAACCCCTTGTCCGGGCGCATCTGTATTTCGGACATGTGTAGTGTGGTGCCGCGTATGTCGCATTTGAGCAGACAGGTGCGTGACGGTCGGCCTAGGATGCTGAGGTCGATACGATACGTCGCATGGCTGTCCGTGTACTCGACTTGCTCGGCGTTAATGGTTGCTCCGATTGCCAAATAAACGCCTAGCTCGGCATCGACAATCTTGAAGTCCTTTATCTTGACCTTGAACTCTTGATAGAGGGACGGGCTGTTGTAGTAGACGGTTCGGGTTCCGTCGGTGCACTCATCGGTCGTCTCCCATTTGACGACGGGCTGGTCCGAGCTGGCTATCAGCAGTTCTGCTCCAAAAGCTATGGCATGGGTGATGACAACCAGCAATGCCCAGCCGACAAAGAGATAGAGAACCACATATGCAACGGGGTGTTTTGAGCGGATGTTTTGGAGCGCGTTGGGGGCATTCATGGGGCACCTCCAAATTACTATCTATGGCAATCAAATTATACCCTGCCGCCATGTGCGCCGCCTCGAGCAGCGGTTCGGCATTTAGCTATTTAGTGGCGCACATGAAATGCCGGATTCGGCTCTACTAGATTGAGTGTGCGATATTATGCAACCTTGCATAATTCGACCTTGCATAATCTTTGAGTGCGGTTTGTATTGGAGGACATGTATATCGACTGAGGTAACACGTCCGCCCCGCTCTCTCGCCGCGCGCCGTGGTACGATTTTTGAGTTTGAAAGTCCCGCCGTGCTCCGGCTGCCCTTGCAGCTCGGCGTGCGGCCGCACGTAAAGGAGCCATCATGGCCGGTATGAACATGCAGCAGATGATGAAGCAGGCTCGCAAGATGCAGGAGCAGCTTGCCGCCGCGCAGGAGAACCTCAAGTCCCAGACCGTCGACGCCTCTGCCGGCGGCGGCATGGTCAAGGTGACCGTTAACGGCGAGATGGAGCTCGTCAACCTCACCATCGATCCCGATGCGCTCGATCCCGAGGACGTCGATATGCTGCAGGATATGATCATGGCTGCCGTCAACGAGGCCGTCCGCGGCGTCAACGAGCTCGCCAACAAGCAGATGGGCGCCATCACCGGCGGCCTCAACATCCCGGGCATGCCGTTCTAAGACACGCATATATATGAGTGCCAACCACAGTCTGCAAAAACTGCTCGATGAGCTGGGCCGTCTGCCGGGCATTGGTCCCAAGTCGGCCCAGCGCATCGCCTATTACCTGTTGGAGCCGACGCCGAGGAGGCGCGCCGCCTGGCCGAGGCCATCCTGGAGGTCAAGCAGGAGGTCCACTTTTGCAGCCGCTGCTTTAACTACGCCACGGCCGACGAGTGCTCCATCTGCCAGGACCCGATGCGCGATACCACTCGCATTTGCGTGGTGGGCGAGCCGCGCGATGTCCAGGCGATCGAGCGCACGGGCAGCTACCACGGCCTCTACCACGTATTGGGCGGCGTGATCAGTCCCATGGACAAGATTGGCCCCGAGCAGCTGCACATTCGAGAGCTGCTGGCACGCTTGGGCCACGAGGACATCCACGAGGTCATCATCGCCACCAACCCCAATATTGAGGGCGAGACCACGGCGAGCTATCTGGCCCGTACCATCAAGCCGTTGGGCGTCGAGGTGTCGCGTCTGGCAAGCGGCCTTCCCGTGGGCGGCGACTTGGAGTATGCCGACGAGCTTACGCTTGGCCGCGCCATCGAGCCCGTCGCGCGATTTAGGTGGCGAGCCTGCTCCTGCCGTATGTTTTCCTCACAGTCGCACGGGGTAGTCATAATTTCCCCGTGCGACTGTGAGTTTGTTGTGCAACAAAGATGCTTCGTATCCGCTTATCGCATGGATGCTTCCGCTCGCATCCTTAATTTGCTCATTCGTTGCGCAACCTTTTGGGTTCGCTGATACACTCAAATATGGATTCGAATGAATGCGCCGCTCCCGAGCGGCGTGTTTTTGTTGGAGGAGAACGCATGCGGCCCGGTGGCACTCAGACAAAGCGCGGCGCCGCGGTGCGCATACGACGCCGACTGGGCTTGGCGCCGCGGGCGTACGCACTGCTATCGTGCTCGCTGGTGCTGGTCATAGCTGGCGTTTCTGCCTATGGCATGACCGTGCCGTCCATGATGCAGGCGCATGCCGCACGCGAACCGCGCGTGGGGCATGAGGCCAAAAGCGATCTGGGCACCACGACTGGATATGCTTGGGCAAGTGTGGTCGGGCATATTGTGTTTGGCACCGACGATGCGGACGGCGCCGAGGCCCCGGACAACGAAGTCACGCTTGCCAATGGCAAAACCATCGTGCTCACCAACACCAAGATCATCGATCGATTGTCCAACAATAGCGTGGCGGCAACGGTGAATAAGGTCGAGCAGCAAAAGGAGCAGGACGCCCAGCAGTCCGGAAAGCCCGGTAGCTCGGATACTTCTGGCTCCGGCTCGGATTCATCGAGTTCGGGCGGCGGCTCTGGGTCGGGTTCCTCTACCGGAGGGCCTGGAAACGGCGGCTCGACGGGCGGCAACACTGACAACGATGCAAACTCCGGCGGCCTTTCCGCTGCTGAGGAAGAGAGCATTCACAGTTGGCTTGTGACCAAGTACAACATGCTCGACGGCTATGTTTCTCGTGCCAATGACGTGGTCTCGACCTATAACTCTACGGGAGATCCCAGGCCGTGCGACAGCCTGGTCGGGGAGATGTTTGTCATTCGAGCCGAGTTCGGTCGTCGGACATTCTCGCCCCGGTCAAGGTGGTATCAGCAGTATGCCAATCTGTGGGGCTGTTACACCAACCTATGTCAATGGGTCGGCCATTACGGCGATGATGACGTCGCGCTCGGTAACTTCAACAATAACGTGGCGGCGCTTGCCCTATGATGACCGATCTTGCATCCACCACACCACAATCGCTCGGTCGCGATCCCATGGTCGGCCTGCGCCTGGCGCGTGTCGACGGGTTTGAGCCGGCCATTGCGCTCGGTCAGGACGAACTGCCTGCCTATCTGCGTCGTTTTACGATACTGTTTGCCGACGATGCCACCATGCGCCGTGGCGGTATCGGCCGCGTGACGCGTGCTGTCAACGCCCAAGGCGAGGACGTAGCACTCAAACAGCTCATCTTGCCGACGCGCGATGAGTTTGACGACGATGCCGCCCATGAGTCGCTGGTCGCCAAGTTCAAAGCGGCATTTCGCGAGGAATACGAATGCCATCGCGCCCTTTCGGGCCTTAAGGGCTTTCCCCGCCTCTATGGCTGGGGCGAGGTCGACGGTGTGCCTGCAATTGTCATGGAATGGGTCGAGGGCGAGACGCTCGCCCGCTTGCGTTCGCGACTTGCCGTGGACGATGCCGGACGCCTGTCGCCGCTTGTGGCGGCGCGTCTGGGTCGCGACCTGTTCGATCTGCTCTGCCGTATGAGTCTGGTGGGCGAGGGCTTTGTCCATCGCGATATCTCGCCCGCTAATATTATGGTGCGTACGGCGCGTCTACCGCTTGACCGGCAGCTTGCCGAGGGCACCTTTGACCTGTGCCTGATCGACTTTGGCTCGTCGCTGGCGCTTGAGCCTGCGTCGGCCGTGGCCGGTACCGGCGGCAAGGCGTCGTTTACGGAGCGTTATGCGACGCTGCGTCGCGCGACGGTGGCCTACGCTCCGCCCGAGATGCTCACCGACGATATTCCCGACCTGCGCGCTTTGCGTATGTCGCCGGCGATTGACGTCTATGCCGCGGCAAGCACGGTTTACGAGCTCATTGCCGGCGTCGCGCCATACGAAGCCGCGCCGAGCACTTCGGGCACCTCGGGTTCGCGCAAAAAGACGCGTGACATCGCCAGCCCCTACCGTCTCAAGATGGACACGCGGCCCGACTATCCCATTGGTGCCCATGCGCCCGGTTGCGATTTGACTCAGCTGCTTCGTCGTGAGCCCGATGTGGCGCTCGCCGCGGCCGAGCAGGCCCAGCAGCTGGGGCTTGAGCCGGATTCCGAGGAGCTACGCGATGCGCTGGCGTTTGTCGATGCCCAGCTGTTCGACGTGGTGACGGCCTGTCTGTCCAGCCATCAAAAAGATCGTCCCGAGCCGGCGGCGGTCGAGGCGGCGCTCTCGGCGTTTTGTGACCACTATGCGCAAAAATGTCGGTCGTTCGCTCCGCGGCGAGCCGCTCACGCCGTGCCCCATGGATGCGTCCGGCCGCGCGGTTCGTCGCGCGCTGATGGTCGGCGCGACGGTCGTCTGTGGCGTGGTTTGGGCTGTGGTCGTGGTTTCGGCCGCGCTGCTGGCGTCGGGCGCTCGCGTGACGGCGACTTTGGGATCGCTCGTGTGGTCTGGGTCGCTACCGGGTATTATTGCCGCACTGGCGTTGGCGCTGCCCGGCATAGCCGGCGTTGCCGCGGGGGCACTTGCGCGTGATCGGCGCTCGGGGTTCCTGCAGGGTGTGCTTGCGCTTTCTGCCTGCGAGGTTCCGGTGCTGGTTGTGGCTGCATGTAGCGTTTTTTCCCAACGCGCCGTGATGGGCGGCCTTGTTGCCGCTCTGGTTGCAACCTATACGCTTACGTGGTTTTTGCTTGCGATGGGCTTTGCCTTTGAACTTCCCGTTTCGGCACCACGACGCACAAAAGCCCAGATGGCGACTCCGCTTGCCGGTGGAGCCGCAGCTGCCCGTACTTTTGGCGGACCTGTCGAAGTATCGTCCGATTCTATTTCTACGACCAAGGAGGCCTAGGTCATGGCATCTCAAGTTGAGCTCACCCCATGCGGGGCCATGTTTGACATCTTTAAGCGCGCGGCGCATCTGAGCCATATCGAGCTGTGCGGCTTGGTGCTTTCGTCCCGTCCGCTCGCCGACGGCCGCAGCCCGCAGAGCCGAGCCGCCGATCGCTCTTGGGTTTCCCGCTTTATCGTTCGCGCGCCGGTCGGCACGCTTCAGCAGCGCTACTTTGCCGAATACGGTACCTCGGCTGCGCGTATTATGTCGCAACTGGCCCTGCGCCAGCGCAATCCCATGGACTCCACGGCTGTGATCAATATGGTGTGCGGTCCTGCAGGTGAACCGATGGTACGCGCGCTCGAAGAGTGCCACCAGGACACGAATCTCTATCGCAACGCGCTCGATCGCCTGTCCCAGGCGGCGGAACTCATGCCCGCCGAGCGCGCCGAGGCCGTGCTGGTGCTGTTTGTCGCCGTCGGTTGTTCGGCGGATGTGCGGTCCTCGGTGAACTATGCCATCGACTACGCGCACGCGACCTGTGGCGGAGGCACCTCCATGCCGCGTTCGCTTGGCATGTCGATGACCGCAGGCGAGCGCGAACCCGCCCCGGCGCACCCCTTGGGCTTGCTGCGCGTGCAAAACAGTTTTGTCGTGAGCGCCCCGCGCTGGATTCAGCCGAGTGAGCAGGGTGTTGAGATTGGCGCGCTGGCCACTGGTGAGGGCGATATTACCGACGTCGGCGACGATGTCTCGGCCCGCCATGCCCATATCTGGTGCGACGAGTCTGGCGCATGGTTTGTCGAGGACCTGTCGTCCACTAACGGCACCGTGGTGGTAAACGGGGCCACGAGTGTGTGTATTCAAGTAGAGCCCGGCCGCTCCGCCCAGCTCAACCCCGGCGACGAGCTCAAACTCGGCGAATCCACCACCTACGCCATCCTGCTCGGCGCCCTCTAGCCGGCAGTTAGGGACGTTCCTTTCCTGCCGGTACTTGGGGACACTCCTTGGCGCGTCAGAGCCAGTCGTCCGGGGATGGAGGGACCATTCTGGCCTTTGGCGGTCACCCGAGGTAAACCTTTACCGCCCGCTATATTTGTCGAAATTACACTTAACGGCGGGGTACAATAAACCCGCATGCGGATTTCCGTTGCGGGCGCTTCCCATCGCCGGGGCGTGCCCGGGAGCATCCGACATGCGGCCTTTGCGGCGCTCGGTCATGTGCAAGACGGGTAGCTGGGCTTGTGGAGCGCGTGCAGCCCTCCTCGCCTCGGCATGCCTTCTCTCCACGCCATGTACCTGCTGCTGAGTCCGCCTGCCAGATGATTGGAAGCAACAGCGAAAATCCCATCACGCCAACATCCCGGCGATCGCCGGGGCCTGTATACCTATATGAGAGGAGAGGGGTATATGGCGCGTAAGTTTAAGTCTATGGACGGCAACGAGGCGGCCGCATATGTTTCGTATGCGTACACCGAGGTAGCGGGAATTTATCCCATTACGCCGTCCAGCCCGATGGCCGACCATGTCGACCAGTGGGCGGCCCAGGGTCGCAAGAACATCTTCGGCACCCCGGTCAAGGTCGTCGAGATGGAGTCTGAGGCAGGTGCAGCCGGTACCGTTCACGGTTCGCTGGGTGCCGGTGCTCTGACCACCACCTACACGGCTTCTCAGGGTCTGCTCCTGATGATCCCGAACATGTACAAGATCGCAGGCGAGCAGCTCCCGGGCGTTTTCCACGTCTCCGCGCGTTGCGTCGCTTCGCACGCCCTGAACATCTTCGGTGATCACTCCGACGTCATGGCCTGTCGCCAGACCGGTTTCGCCATGCTCGCCGAGGGCAACGTCCAGGAGGTCATGGATCTCTCGCCGGTGGCTCACCTTGCCGCCATCGAGGGCAAGACCCCGTTCCTTAACTTCTTCGACGGCTTCCGCACTAGCCACGAGATCCAGAAGGTCGCCATGTGGGACTACAAGGATCTTGCCGAGATGTGCGACATGGACGCCGTCCAGGCTTTCCGCGACCACGCGCTCAACCCTGAGCACCCGCACACCCGCGGCAGCCACGAGAACGGTGACATCTTCTTCCAGAACCGCGAGGCCTGCAACAAGGTCTACGACGAGCTTCCCGCCGTCGTCGAGGGCTACATGAAGAAGATCAACGAGAAGCTCGGCACCGATTACGGCCTATTCAACTACTACGGCGCTCCCGATGCCGATCGTGTCGTCGTGTGCATGGGCTCCTTCTGCGACGTGCTCGAGGAAGTCATCGACTACCTCAACGCTCACGGCGAGAAGGTCGGCCTGGTCAAGGTTCGTCTGTTCCGTCCGTTCTCCATCAAGCACTTCGTCGACGTTCTCCCCGAGACCGTCCAGAAGATCGCCGTCATGGACCGTACCAAGGAGCCGGTTCCATCGGCGAGCCGCTCTACCAGGACGTCGTCTCCGCTCTCTACGAGGCCGGCAAGACGGGCATCAAGGTCGTCGGCGGCCGTTATGGCCTGGGCAGCAAGGACACGCCTCCCGCGTCCGCGTTCGCTGTCTTCGAGGAGCTCAAGAAGGACGAGCCCAAGCGCGAGTTCACCATCGGCATTGTCGATGACGTGACCAACCTGAGCCTGCCCGAGGCCGAGGATGCGCCCAACACCGCAGCTCCCGGCACCATCGAGTGCAAGTTCTGGGGTCTGGGTGGCGACGGTACCGTCGGCGCCAACAAGAACTCGATCAAGATCATCGGCGACCACACCGACAAGTACGTCCAGGCCTACTTCCAGTACGACTCCAAGAAGACCGGCGGCGTCACCGTCTCGCACCTGCGCTTTGGTGATTCCCCGATCCGTTCGCCGTACTACGTGACCAAGGCCGACTTTGTCGCCTGCCATAACCCCAGCTACATCGTTAAGGGCTTCAAGATGGTCCGCGACGTCAAGCCGGGCGGCACCTTCCTGGTCAACTGCCAGTGGAGCGACGAGGAGTTCGCCGAGCACATGCCCGCCGTGGCCAAGCGCTACATCGCGAACAACAACGTCAACGTCTACCTGATCGACGCTATCGACCTGGCCGCTAAGGTCGGCATGGGCAAGCGCACCAACACGGTGCTCCAGTCCGCCTTCTTCGCGCTGGCCAAGGTCCTGCCCGCCGAGGACGCCCTGCAGTACATGAAGGACGCGGCTACCAAGTCCTACATGAAGAAGGGTCAGGCTATCGTCGACGCCAACCACAAGGCCATCGATGCCGGCGCTACCGCCTTCCGTAAGTTCGAGGTTCCGGCCGACTGGGCTACCGCCGAGGATGCCGCCCCCGTCGAGCTCTCCGAGGAGACCAAGTCCGCCATCGCCCAGCAGGTCAAGAACCTGCTCGAGCCCATCGATCGCATGGACGGCGACAGCTGCCTGTTTCCGCCTTCGTCGATTGCGCCGACGGCCAGTTTGAGCTGGGCGCTCCGCATACGAGAAGCGCGGCGTCGCTGTGGTCGTTCCCCACTGGGACGAGACCAAGTGCATCCAGTGCAACCAGTGCGCCTATGTGTGCCCGCATGCCACCATCCGTCCGTTCGCGATGACCGAGGACGAGGCTGCCGCCGCGCCCGAGGCTACCCGCACGCTCGACGCCATGGGCCCCAAGGCCAAGGGCATGAAGTTCACCATGGCCGTGTCCCCGCTCGACTGCATGGGCTGCACCAACTGCGTCAAGGTCTGCCCCAAGGGTGCCCTCGAGATGGTTCCCACCGAGCAGGAGATGGACCAGCAGCCCGTTTGGGACTACATGGTCGAGAACGTCTCCGAGAAGAAGGAACTCATCGCGGCCAACGTCAAGGGCAGCCAGTTTAAGCAGCCCTACCTGGAGTTCTCCGGCTCCTGCGCCGGCTGCGCCGAGACCGCCTATGCACGTCTGGTGACCCAGGTTGCCGGCGACCGCATGTTCATCTCCAACGCCACCGGCTGCTCCTCCATTTGGGGCAACCCCGCTGCCACCGCTCCTTACTGCAAGGACAAGGACGGTCACGGCCCGGCGTGGAACAACTCCCTGTTCGAGGACAATGCCGAGCACGGTCTGGGCATGGCCGTCGGTTATGAGGCCGTCCAGAAGAAGCTGATCGCCGCTACCCAGGACATCATCGCTGCCGATGGTCCGTCCGATGAGCTCAAGGCTGCCGGCCAGGCTTGGATCGACTCCGTCAACGACGCCGAGGCCTCCAAGACCGCTGCTGCTGCCTACGTTGCCGAGCTCGAGAAGTGCGGCTGCGACGCTTCCAAGGCGATCCTCGCCGACAAGGCTTACCTCACCAAGAAGTCCTTCTGGATCTTCGGCGGCGACGGCTGGGCCTACGACATCGGCTTCGGTGGCCTGGACCACGTCTTGGCTTCCGGCCACAACGTCAACGTCTTCGTCTTCGACACCGAGGTCTACTCCAACACCGGTGGTCAGGCCTCCAAGGCCTCGAACCTGGGCCAGGTCGCTCAGTTCGCCGCTGCCGGTAAGGTGACCAAGAAGAAGTCCCTGGCCGAGATTGCCATGAGCTACGGCTACGTCTACGTGGCGCAGGTCGCCATGGGCGCCAACCCGGCTCAGACCCTCAAGGCCATCCACGAGGCCGAGGCCTACGACGGCCCGTCCCTCATCATCGGCTACAGCCCCTGCGAGATGCACTCCATCAAGAAGGGCGGCATGCAGAACTGCCAGGCCGAGATGAAGAAGGCTGTCGAGTGCGGTTACTGGAACCTCTTCCGCTTCAACCCCGAGGCTGCTGCCGGCAAGAAGTTCTCGCTCGATTCCAAGGAGCCCGCGGGCGGTTATCAGGAGTTCCTGATGAACGAGGCCCGTTACGCTTCGCTGACGCGTTCCTTCCCCGAGCGCGCCGAGGAGCTCTTCAAGGAGAACGAGCAGGCCGCTATGGATCGCTACGCTCACCTGCTGAAGCTCAAGACGGTGTACAACGAGGCTTAGGTCTCCCACCGCAGGATCTGAGGGCTGACCTTCGCGGACGTCCTCGGACATGAAAGAACCCCCGCTGCGCACTGAACTGCGCCCCAATTCTTGGACGGGCTAATAAGCGGCCTACGCCGCACATAGGGACTGATTCCGGAATTCCTCCGGGGTCAGTCCCTTCAG
>ENA-OQDW01001116-OQDW01001116.1-human-gut-metagenome-genome-assembly--contig:-NODE-1116-length-10175-cov-6.696656_pt1 | contig 10175 bp, 14 predicted proteins | sample MGYA00242784_ERZ504613 | MGnify/ENA primary metagenome ERZ504613 (study PRJEB26092, sample SAMD00036330) | human gut metagenome | host: Homo sapiens | study: EMG produced TPA metagenomics assembly of... | reverse complement strand
CGCGCCTGCGCCGCGAGGCGTCCGCGCCAGCGAGAAGCGCGTGGCCCGCGTGATGCGCGAGGAGGGCCTCGAGGTCGTCTACAACAGGAGGCGCGCCCGGGGCTACAGCTCCTACGCCGGCGAGGTCTCCAAGCGCCGGAGAACCTCGTGAACAGGAATTTCCACGCCGACGAGCCCAACCGGCTGTGGCTCACCGACATCACCGAGTTCAGGCTCCCGGGCGGCGAGAAGGTCTACCTGAGCCCGGTCATCGACTGCTTCGACGGGATGCCCGTCGCCTGGTCGATCGGGCTGCACCCCGACAAGCGCCTCGCGAACTCGAGCCTGCTCAAGGCCTGCGCGGCGAGGCCGGCGGGCGCGCGCACGACAATCCACTCGGACCGGGGCGGCCACTACCGCTGGCCGGAGTGGATCGGGATCTGCGAGGAGAACGGCCTGGTCAGGAGCATGTCAGCGAAGGGCTGCAGCCCGGACAACTCGGCCTGCGAGGGCTTCTTCGGCCGCCTCAAGAACGAGTTCTTCCGCTACAGGGACTGGGAGGGCGTGACGGCCGAGGAGTTCATGGGGAGGCTCGAGGCCTACCTCGTGTACTATCGGGACGGGCGCATCAAGAAGTCCTCGAGTGGCTGAGCCCGATGGAGTACCGCAGGAAGCTTGGATACGCCTAGGCGCGGTCCAAGAAATCGTCCGCACCCCCATCCCACCGAGGCATCTGCCTGTCTGGGCGGCATGGCGGCATGTAACGCCTCTGGTGCCCGCAGCTACGCCTACGGTCCCATGCGCCCACATATCACGGGACTCCACGTCGCGCTGGCTGATGGCGATTTGCTTGAGCTTCAGCGCGGCGAGGCTTTTGCCCAGGGCCGCCACCTGTCGCTCGTGACGGCAGTGGGCCGTACGCTCGAGCTCGATCTTCCCGGCTATACCATGCCCAAGACAAAAAATGCCTCAGGCTATTTCGTTGCGGACGAAATGGACGCCATCGACCTCTTTATCGGTGCTTGCGGCACGCTCGGCGTTATCACCGAGCTCGAGATTGCCCTGCAGGCGGCGCCTGCGGTCGTTTGGGGTGTGAGCTGCTTTTTCAATAGCGAAGACAAGGCCGTGTCCTTTACCGATTCCATGCGTCCCGTCCTGTCCCATGCGGCTGCCATCGAGTACTTCGACGCTGGCGCCCTGGATATTCTACGTCGCCAGCGCGAGCAGTCGACGGCGTTGCCTCGCTGCCGGCGCTCGACAAAGAGGCCAAGGTCTGTGTCTACGTGGAGCTCGACTGCGATGACGAGGCCCAGGCGACCGAGGAACTGTACCACCTGGATGGGTGCTCGAGTTTGCGGGTGGCCGCGACGATGCGACATGGGTCGCGCGCACCGAGGTTGATCGCGAGTGCCAGCGGTTCTTCCGCCATGCGGTCCCCGAGAGCGTCAACATGCTTATCGACGAGCGTCGCCGCACGGATCCCACCATCACCAAACTGGGTTCGGACATGTCGGTGCCCAATGCACGCCTTGCCGATGTCGTGGCCCTCTATCGCCGCACACTGGCCGAAAGCGGGCTTGAATCTGCTGCCTGGGGGCACATCGGTAACAACCATCTGCATGTGAACATCCTGCCGCGCGATGCGCAGGACTACCGTCGCGGTGGCGAGCTGTTTGCCCAGTGGGCTGCGGAGGTAACGGCTATGGGCGGTGCCGTTTCTGCCGAGCACGGCGTCGGCAAGATCAAGGCGGGCTTCTTAGAGACGATGTACGGTCACGAGGCCATGGTCGAGTCGGCGCGGCTCAAGCTCCAGCTCGATCCCGACGGGCAGCTGGGTCGCGGCAACCTGTTTTCGGAGAAGCTCTTGGATGAGCTCGTCCAGAAAGGGGGCGCGTGAAGATGAGCGATTTCCATATGGTGGTGTGCGTCAAGGCCGTGCCGGGCAGCACCGAGGTCAAGATGGACCCCAAGACCAATACCATCGTGCGCGATGGCAAGCAGGCGGTCATTAATCCCTTTGATGCGAGCGCTTTGGAATGCGCGCTGGCGCTGAAGGACGACTTTATCGGCTTTGGCATGGATGTGCGCGTGACGGTGGTGTCGATGGGCATCCCCGCGACCGAGTCGCTGCTGCGCGACTGCATCGCCCGAGGCGCCGACGACGCGCTGCTGCTGACCGATCGCGCCTTTGCAGGTGCCGATACCCTGGCGACCACCTATGCTCTCAAATGCGGCATCGAGCGCTCGACGAGGACTTCGACCTGCTCATCTGCGGCAAGATGGCGGTGGATGGCGATACGGCCAGATTGGTCCCGAGCTTGCCGGTGCCTTTGAGATTCCCTGCGTGACCGACGTGAGTTGCGTGCAGAGCGCGGGCTTTACGACCTGTGGCTCGCTGGCGCTCATTCACGGATGCGATGCCGGCGAGGAGACGGTGTATCTTGAGATGCCGTGCGCGATGACGACTGCCAAGGAGATTGGCCAGTTGCGTATGCCGAGTATTGCCGGTATTCGCGCGGCGGAGGAGGCGGACGTGCGCGTGGTCAGTGCCGCCGACGTGAACGCCGACCCCGCGCGTTGCGGTCTTGCCGGGTCGCCGACACAGGTCGTGCGCTCGTTTGTGCCCGACCGTGACCAAACGTGCGAGCCGTTGAGGGAACGGCGTCCGAGCAGGCGGTAAAACTTGCCAAGATTATCGAGGGGATGGCATAGATGAGCGGACTGATTATCGATAGCGAAGCCTGTGTCGGCTGCGGTCGCTGCGTTCGCGCCTGTGCCTCGGGCGGCATCGTAGTGGAAGGCGAACGACCCAGCCGATGCGCCCGCGTAACCGACGGCTGCATCCTATGCGGTGGGTGCGTCGACGCCTGCCCTGTCAACGCTATCTCGATCGAGCGTGACGAGACCGCCGGCGCGGTTGACCTCGATGCGTATCGAGACATTTGGGTATTCGTGCAGACCGACGAGCACGATACGGTGACTCCCGTTGCCTATGAGCTTATGGGCAAGGGCCGCGAGCTTGCCGATGCTCGTGGCTGCCGTCTGGTGGCACTGGCCGGCATGGGCCCCGAGGGTTCTCTCGGTGACCTGGAGCATCTGGTTTGCGCGGGCGCCGACGAAGTCCTGGCCTGTCGCGACGAGCGCCTGCGCCAAAACGATGCGGAGGTCTACGCCAGCTTGATCTGCGATTTGGTAGCCGAACGCAAACCCGAGGCCATCCTATACGGTGCGACCGCTTTTGGCCGCGAACTGGCACCCGGCGTTGCCGTGCGTTTGCAGACGGGCCTTACGGCTGACTGCACCGTACTTTCGATGGATACGGAGACGGGACTGCTGCAACAGACGCGTCCGGCGTTTGGCGGCAACCTGATGGCCACCATTGTCTGCCCCAATCATCGTCCCCAGATGGCAACGGTGCGCCCCGGTATCTTTAAGGCTCCCGACTTCGACTACGGCCGTTCCGGCACGATCACCCAGGTGATGCTTGCGGAAGACGCCAGGGCTCGTGTCGAGATTTCGATTCCCGCCGAGGAGTGGGGGCAGCAGGCTTCGATCGCCGATGCCGAGCGCCTGGTCGTGGTGGGTCGCGGCATTGGTTCCAAGAAAAACCTGCCACTGATGCGAAGGCTTGCCGAGGCCCTGGGAGCCGAGCTTGGTTGCACGCGACCTGTCGTGGAGGCCGGCTGGTTGGAGTATCGCCATCAGATTGGCCAGACCGGCGTATCGGTTTCGCCCAAGCTTCTCGTGAGTATCGGTGTTTCGGGCGCCATCCAGCATCTTGCCGGCATCGGTGGGGCGGAGTGCATCATCGCCATCAACGAGGACCCGGATGCCCCCATTTTTGGTGCTGCCCAGTACGAGGTTGTTGGGGATGCCGTCGAGGTCGTCGAGGAGCTGCTGGCCCAGCTTGAGCGCTAGGCGCGCGCCAGCCAGTCGCGCATCTCGTCCTTTAGGCGGCTCCAGGTTGCTGCGTGGCGGGGTCGGTAAAGGGCCGCGTGATGCCAAAGGGCGCGTCGAGCAGGCGGTGGATATCGCCCTGTTCGCGCGCAGCGCGCGGCTTGCTGGATAGACGAGCTCAAACATAAAGCAGATGAGTCCCACCAAGAAGTCGGCGGGCTCGTTGCGTTCATCGCGTGCGACGCAGCGGTGCTCGTCAAAGGCGGCAAGTATCGGCGACGAGAAACGGCTGCCGAGAAACGTCTTCTCGTCCACCTTGAGGATGGTGTCGACGGTGCTGTCGGCGATGGTGCGCATAATGTCGATCTTGTCACCATCGCGCACGATATCGCAGAAGCTTCGCGTGCGCACGTCGAGCTGCGCGGGTAGACGGAAATCGCTGTGATAGGCAATGCTCGCTCGGATGAGCTCATCTTCTGCCGGGTCATCGATAAAGTCGCGGATGCTCGTTACGGCGGGTGCATCGGCGGGATTCTCGCCAAAGAGGACCTCGATGCCCAGCGCCGCATGGCTCATGCTCTCGGCGTCCTTAAAGGTGTCCCAGCGTCTCAGCTGCTCAAAGCGGCCCATATCGTGTAGCAGGCCGCAAAGCCATGCCAGGTCAATATCTTCTGACGACCAGCCCTGCTCGCGCGCTACGGCATCGCATGCCTCGGCCACGTGTACGTATGCTCGATTTTGAGCGCGATGCGTGGTTGGTGGCGTCGTAGGCATCGGTGTAGCTTTTGAAGGCCGCGCGCGCCCGGTCTCGATCGATAGCTGTCATAATGACTTCCTAAAAAGTTGTGTCTTTCGATCCGGTGGCAATTGTAGGTGAACTCGGTTGCTGCCGATGATGATTCTGCCGTGTCGCTACATGCGGCTCGGAGACCTTGTCAGGATGAGAAACGTATGGTGCTCAAAATCGTTAGAACCGTCTGGCCGGTGATGCTTACCTATGTTGCAATAGGCGCGCCGTGCGGAATGATCATGGGGCAGACGGGAATGGAGCCCTGGATGGTCTTTGCTCTAAGCAGTACGTTTGTGACGGGCAGCGGCCAGTTTATGATCTGCAACCTGTGGCTGGCGGGTGTGCCTGCAGCATCGATCGTCGCGAGCGTTGCCGCCATCTCCTCGCGTTTTGCGCTTTACTCGGCATCGATCGCACCGCATCTGAGGGGTGCCTCGAAGCGTCAGACGCTGGCTGTTGCCGCGACACTTACCGAGGAGGCATATGGCATCTCGCTTGCCAAGTTGGTTGAAGGGGAGGATTGGGGCCCGCGCGAGTCCTTTGTGCTCAACGTGATCCTCATCGCAACATGGGGCGTTTCGTGTACGATGGGCGCCATCGTCGGCGCCGTTGTCGATGTTCCCACCGCTATTGCGGGTTTTGTCTGCACATCGCTCTTTATCTGCCTGCTCTTTTCGCAGCGACTGTCGCGCGGCAATATCGTAGCTGCCGTTTTGGCTGCGGTGTCCGTCGCCATATGCAAGCTCTTGGGGTGGACGAATATCGCCGTGCCGGTAAGCGTGCTCGTCGGCGTTGTCGCGGCGCTTGCGTGCGATGCTCTCGCCGAAGGAAGGGGCGCTTGCGATGCCCGTTAATGAGTTTTTGGTCCTGTGGCTGTCGTCATGGGCGGCTATCGCATTTTTCCGCATTGCCCCGGCGTTTGCTTTGCGCGGGAGAACGCTGTCGCCCCGCGTTACCGAGGCCTTGGGTTATATCCCGCCCGCCGCCTTCGCGGCACTGGTTGCTAACGATTTGATAAGCCCTGGCGCTTTTGACGCCGGCTTGTGGCAGGGCTTGATTCCCTGGATTGCGGCTGCCGGCGTCGTGGCGGTGGCAATCAAGACAAAGTCGATGCTATGGTGCTGTGTTTCGGGCATCGTGCTCTATATCGTTTTGAGCCTCGTATAAGAGCAGGACGCGTTTTCATTCCGGCCAACGAATCCAATTTCCCACCGAGGCGGTCTGCTTCTTCTGGTACCATGGTCAAACTTTACTGTAGCAAAGCGTGACGTGGGCTTTTGTTCTGCGTCAGCGGAAAAGGGGGTTTCATGGCACAGGGAGCGACCGCCAACGAGCAAAAGAAATTCAAGGTACCGCGCACCCCGGGTGACATCATGATCTACCCGATGATCGTCGGCCTTTTGCTCAATACCTTCTGCCCACAGGTCTTTGAGATCGGCGGCTTCTTTACGGCAGCCTGCCGCGGCGGCTCCAACACCATCGTTGCCGCGATCTTGCTGTTTGTGGGCGCCGGCATCAGCTTTAAGTCCACACCGGGTGCCATCAAGACCGGCATCGTCGTGCTGATTCCTAAGCTTGTGGTGGCAGCCGCGCTGGGCCTGGGCGTTGCGTATTTCTTTAACGACAACCTTTTGGGCCTGAGCTCGGTCTCAATCATCGGCGGCATTACGTTTTGCAACATGGCGCTCTACACGGGTATCATGGGCGAGTTCGGCGACGAGTCCGAGCAGGGCGCTGTCGGTATCCTGTTCTTTACGGCCGGCCCCGCCGTCACGATGATCATCCTTGGTGTTTCGGGTCTCGCCAACATCCCCGTCGGCACCATCATCGGATCCATCCTGCCGCTTGTTATCGGCATGGTCCTGGGCAACTTGTTCCCGTTTATCAAGAACCTGTTGGTTCCCGGCGCCAATCCCGCGATCGCTGTAATTGGTTTTCAGCTCGGTGCGTCCATGAGCCTTTCGAGCTTCATCGCCGGTGGCATTTCGGGCATCCTGCTGGGCCTCATCACGCTCTTTATCGTCGGTCCCATTACCTTTGCCTTCGAGCGCCTGTGTGGCGGCAATGGTAAGGCGGCTGTGGCATGTTCCACCATTGCCGGCACGGCCATGACCACGCCGGTCGCCCTCGCCGAGGTCGCTCCGCGCTATGCCGAGCTTGCGCCCACCGCGTATGCGCAGATCGCCACTGCCGTCATCATCACGGCAATCATGGCCCCGATTCTGACCGGCTGGGTCGATAAGAAGTTCTGCCAGGGCAAGGAAGACCTGTCGCCTGCCGGTGTCGAGGCCATCGAAGAGGCTGTCGCGACCGACATCGATGGCGAGTAGCAATCGATACCCATCAATGATTCCGGCGTGCAACTCGCGCCGTTTGAGCGCCCGAACGAGAGCTGTCTTGCAGTGACGTTCGGGCGCTCTGCTATTATTCCCCTTACCCCTGCGGAGAAAGGGGCGTTTATTGCCCAGACACGAATCGGGCGATTCTGACCACTTGGATATTGAAGGGAGGGCGTCTAGTGGTTAAGGCACTCAAGATTGAGATATTCCTGCTATGCATGATTGTTCTTATCGGGCTTGCCGTACGAAGCCGTCGCTCCCTGTTCTCGAGCACCCAGCAGCTTTTGTTTAGCATGCTGGGCTACACGTCTGCTGCCTACATTTTCTTCGATATGATCTGGACGCTTTCGGATGGTGCGGACGGCACGTTGGGCATTGCAGCCAACTGGATTTCCAACGCGGTTTCGTTTTCGCTCTTCGCCATCGCGTGTCTCATTTGGTTTATCTATTCCGAGACGATGCAAGGCTCTCACCTTGTGACCTCGCGCTATAGGGTGGTGCTTGTAACGTTGCCTACGGCTCTGGTGGTCGTGCTGGCTTTTACCAGTTACTGGACGCACGCCCTGTTCTATATCGATTCGCAGGGCGTGTATCGTCGCGGCTTTGCCTATATGATCCAGCCCATTGTCAGCTACTGTTACGTTATACATACGTCCCTGCATGCGTTTGTGCAATCTCGCAGGGTCGAGAGCCTGCAGACGAAGGCTGTCTATCGAACCTTGCATTTTTCGCCATTCCGGCCCTGGTGGGCGGTACCTTTCAGATCGTATACTCGGTGCCTGGCCTTTGTGTCGGCATAATGATTAGCATGTTGCTGCTCTATATCATCTGCCAGGAGCAGCTCATCTCGACCGACCCGTTGACTGGCCTCAACAATCGCAACCGTTTTGAGACCTATATGCTGTCGCTCTTCTCAAATGTGGATCAGGCCGAAGATGTGTATCTGCTCATGATGGACGCCGACGGCTTTAAGCAGATTAACGATCAGTATGGACATGTGGAGGGCGACCATGCTCTTCAGGTTGTTTCCGCAGTACTCAAGGACGTCTGTTCGCCGTCCGGCGGCTTTATTGCGCGCTATGGCGGTGATGAGTTCGTCGTACTGCAGAAGGGGGTGACGGAGCACGACATTATCCGCCTGTGTTCGGCGATCAATAACGAGCTCTCGCGCGCCGAGACACCCTACTCGCTTCGAATGTCTATCGGCTACGCGCGCTACGGCGATGGGATCAACACGTGGCAAGAGCTTCTGCGCGCTGCCGATGCGGAGCTCTATCGCATCAAGGATGCCAAAAAGAAATCCGGCATCAAGGTTCGCTAGAAAAAGGGGCGCACGACCGTTGCGATGGTCGTGCGCCCCTTTTTGCGTTTGTGGGGGCCACCGGCCATAATGCCCAGGCGCGGTGCGGCAAGACGGGCGTCTGCAGCCGCGACTCGGTACGAAATCAACGAGAACCAGTGTGCTCCATTAAGCTAAAGTTTGCGAACATCCTCTCTAAAAAGGTGAACTCGCTAGGCTTTTTTGGGTTTGTTGACGATGATGATGCCGCCGCAGACCAACAGCAGGGCAACGATGACGGCAACGGGGCTCGTGCCAGCGCCCTCGCCGAGCAGCAGTGCGCTCAACAGCACGCCAAAGACCGGTTCATAAAGCCAAAGACCGACACGCGGCTGACGGGGTTGACGGCGAGCAGGCGGGACCACAGCGAGTAGCGACCGCGGAGATAAGCGCCATGTAGATGATGAGCGCGATGGCGGGGGCGATTTCGGTGGGGGACAACGTGCCGCCCATCAAAAACCCGATGGCGGTAAGGACCACGCCACCGACTAAAAACTGCCAGCCGGCGAGCAAGACGCCGTCATGCTCGCGCGAGAAGATGCCAATGAGGCAGGTCGACAGCGCCCGCAACAGTGGAGGCCAAGATAAATCCCTCGCCGTCGAGCGTAAAGCCAAAGGTGCCATCCGCGCCCGAAAGGTTGACGAGCGCGACACCGGCAAAGCCCAGTACGCAGCCGAGCACTTTGGCCGCATCGAGCTTTTCGGTGCGAAACGCCAGGGCGGCAAAGAGGATGGCTAGGAAGTTGGCGCTGGCCTCGATGATGGAGCTCGACATGGCGCTGGCGCGCGAGAGGCCCAGATAGAAAAAGAAGTACTGACCGATGGTCTGAAAGAGCGACAAGATAAAGATGGGCTTGATATCGCGTACCTGTGGGACGAGCGGGCGGCGCTGGGCCGCACTCATACCGGCGATAACCAGGATACCGGCAAGCGTGAAGCGCAAACCTGCAAAGAGCAGTTGCGAGGCGCTATCGTGCGCGGGGATGCCAAAGAGCTCGTAACCGATCTTGATGCAGGGGAAAGCCGACCCTCAGAGCGCACAGCAGACGAGGCAGCCCAGGACGAGTCCGGGCAGGGTGGCGAGATACGGCTTGCGGCTTTCCATGATGTCCTTCCTACATGCGCGAAGTAAAAAAGAACCCGCCACCGGATGTGTCGGTGGCGGGTGTTGTTACCCGAAGGGATTGTACCTGATGGGAAAGGTTTAAGCGAAGTAGGCCACGCCGCTCTCAAAGATCGGCATGAACTTATCGCCGGGGACATGCTCGGGCACGTTACGGTACAGGTTGTCGCCGCGACGCTCGGCATGGCCCATCTTGCCCAGGACGCGGCCGTCGGGGCTCGTGATGCCCTCGATGGCGAGTGCGGAGCCGTTGGGGTTGACGGAGAGATCCATGCTGGGCTTGCCGTTCTCGCCCACGTACTGCGTGGCGACCTGGCCGTTGGCGATCAGCTGGGTGAGCACTTCGTCATTGGCGACAAAGCGGCCCTCGCCGTGGCTGATGGCGACGGTATAGGGGTCGTCCAGGCTGCACTGCGACAGCCACGGGGACAGGTTGGACGAGATGCGGGTGCGCACCAGACGGCTCTGATGGCGACCGATGGTGTTGAACGTAAGCGTGGGCGCATCGGGCGTGGCGTCGACGATGTCGCCATAGGGCACCAGACCGAGCTTGACCAGGGCCTGGAAGCCGTTGCAGATGCCTAGCATCAGGCCGTCGCGGGCCTTGAGCAGGTCGCGAACTGCCTCGGTGACCTCGGGAGCGCGGAAGAACGCCGTGATGAACTTGGCAGAGCCGTCGGGCTCGTCGCCGCCCGAGAAGCCGCCGGG
>ENA-OQDW01001115-OQDW01001115.1-human-gut-metagenome-genome-assembly--contig:-NODE-1115-length-10179-cov-7.108735_pt1 | contig 10179 bp, 11 predicted proteins | sample MGYA00242784_ERZ504613 | MGnify/ENA primary metagenome ERZ504613 (study PRJEB26092, sample SAMD00036330) | human gut metagenome | host: Homo sapiens | study: EMG produced TPA metagenomics assembly of... | reverse complement strand
CCAAACTGCAGTCTCTGCTGTTTCTTTTTCTGTCGCTGATACTGGCTCCTGTGTTTTTCTTTGCGCTCACGTATTTCTACCGCTCGAATCCACAGATACCACCTTGCAGGCTTGTCCCGGTATTCTTGTACCGTCCCTGTGTTTTTTGTTTTCCCGGAGGACTGTTTGCAGCCTCTTCTTTTTTCGCAGGATTTCCCTCCTGAACTTTTTCGGAAAATTGTTTCTTTTCAGCTTTTTTATGAGAGTTTTTCTTCTTTTCAGAAGTAATAAATGCCTGTTCTACATCCTTCTGTTTATAAGACAACTCCTGATCGCTGTTTGTAACTTTTCTGGTCTCCTTTGTTGCAAGATTTTCCTCAACCAGACCATTTCTGGTCATACGGCTGACTTTCTTCTCTTTCGCCGTATATTTTTGTTTTCCCAATGTACCTCACCTCTGCTTTTTTGTCCGTTAAGTCTGAATCTCATCCGGTTTAGTACTCATCAAAGCATAGGTTCTGGTATCCTGCGGATATCTGTCTGCAAAAGGTATGATTACATTTCCGTAAAAAAGCAGCCCTTCTCCTGCATTACTGTTATTTACAAAAGAAATCTGATGTTTGGAAATATTCAATTTCTCCGCAAGGATCTTCTGATCCCCACTGTGCTGATTTAACATCAGGATAAAATCACTGTTTCCCACAATACTTTCTACTGCTAGAGAGCCAAGAAAATCTGTTACATTCTGGCTGATTCCTGTAATGATTCCACCCCACTTACGAAATCTCTTCCACATTTCAATAGAATAATTAGCAGTCTGTGGCTGGTTCAGCAAAAGGTGAAATTCATCCACATAATAACGGGTTGATTTCCTGCGACTGCGGTTCTGTGATACTCTTGTCCAAACCATATGCTGGACAATCAACATCCCTGCTTTTCGTAATGTGGTTCCAAGTTCCCGGATATCAAAGCATACCACTCTGTTCTGCGTATCAACATTACTTCGATGGTTAAATACATTCTGCGATCCTGTTACATACAACTGCAGACTGTTGGCAATGTTCTGTGCTGCTGGTTTATCTGGTGCATAAAAGTTCAGACGTTCATAGAAATCCTGCAAAGTCGGCATATTTTCCGGTTTTGGATCATTGTAAAGATATTTTTTATAAATGTCTTTTACACACAGGTCAATCATGGAAACCTCATCACCATTTAATTCTGCATTTTGAGGTTTCTTCATAATGACCTCGCAGAAAGATGTGATAAACTCTGCTTTATCAGCAATAATGGTATCAATATCCTCCACATCGCCATTAATCCTGTATTTCTCCGGATGATAAATAACATCCAGGTTCACTTCCATAGGATTGATGTAATCATTACTTTTTGCACTGATTTTAATAACTTCACCATTTAAGGCATTTACCAGCGGAAAATATTCTCCCTCCGGGTCACAGATAATAATGTCATCGTCTGTAATCAGGAAAACATTGAGAATTTCCCTTTTCGTTGCAAAACTCTTACCGGAACCAGGAGTACCCAAAATCAGGCCGTTAGGTGTTTTCAATCGTTTCCGATCCACCATAATGAGATTGTTTGACAGTGCATTTAAGCCATAGTAAAGAGCTTCACCGCCTTGGAAAAGTTCCTGTGTGGTAAACGGAACAAAGATTGCTGTAGAAGTCGTAGTCATAATTCTCTGTATTCCAGTCTGGTTCATTCCCAGTGGCAGTGATGCCACAAGTCCCTGTTCCTGCTGATATTGAAGTCTCCGTATATTACAATTATATTTCTGGGCAATTCCTGCCGTCTGATACACAATATTGTCCAGTTTTCTCTTATTGTCCGCTGTATTCATCAGCAAAAAAGTAAGTTCAAAAAGTTTCTCATTTCTGGACTGGATTTCATTGAGCAATCCCTCCACATCCTCTCCGTATGTAGAAATGTCCGTTGGAATAATATCCATATCATATCCGCTTCTGACCGCTTTCTTCTGTTCTTCAATTTTCATTTTCTGAATATTTGACAGCGTACTTTTCAGACTTTTAATAGCTGCCTTGGGATCAATGGGACGCAAGTGCATATTGATGATAAGATTCTCTTCCAGATCCAGCAGATCTGCCAGCAGTTTATCCGTAAGTTCTGGTGATGTAATCTGTAAATATGACACGCATCCAAAAGTCTGTCCCATCCGAAAATAGCTGTCATTGCGAAAATCAAATCCGGTAGGTGCAATAAAGTCTTTTGTCTGCAGACCTGTTTTTGCAACCATCCCATAATGGAAATGGAAAGATTCTTTTGTGTCCATATTCATCACATCATGCAGAATTTTCAGACGTTCTACTCCATTTAAAGGCTCTGCCATGCTCCCATCACCTTAAAATTATTCAACACACTGGCTTCAATTCTCTCCAGCCTGGATTTTGCATTTCGCAGATTATCCGCTTTAATGGAAAATGTGATATATTTTGTTTTTATCAAGCCGTTATTTCCTTTGGAAAGCTGCATTTTCAACATATCCGAATATTCTTTCCGGATATCATTGAAACAGTCATCCTGCTCTGGAATATCAATATTTTTTGCATACTCATCAAAATTCACCTGTTGATTAAGAAATGTAATTTGTACCTCAACAGAGCTGTCAAATGAATTTAGGAACTCACAATAGTTCTCAAAAATAGCCGCTTTATCATCATTCTGCGCTAACTGGTAATTTATATCGTAGAACTGCACCATTTTTGAATAATAGTTATCATCCGTTCTGCAGATACCATCCTTATATATTTCCTTATATGGAATCGTATCCTGCGCTGTAAAAGGCTTCCTCTTCTTCTGATTCTCCGCTTTTATCATCCGAAGTTCTTTCAGACGCTTTTTTCCTCTTTCGTAAGTCCGGTTTTCTGTTTCTTATTTTTTTCGGTCTGCTTTTTTAAAGAAATGGAACGGATTTCTCGCTTCCCTGGCTTCTTTTGCCTTTTTCTCAAGCCATGCACCCTCTTTCTCTAATTTATCGTACTCTATAATCCGGTCATATAAGTTTTTTGAACGATAGACCCTGATTCCAGGTCTTAAAAATTTCTGCCGGATAATGTGAAGCAGTATTTTCTCTGCTGGAAATCCATCCTTTTCATACATTGCAAAAAAGAAAAATGGCAGCATCACTATGATCATAAGCGTTGCTGCCACATCTGTTCCCAGTCCTGCTTTTGTCAGCAAATAGACCGGAACCCCACAAATTCCTGCCAGAGAAAAACATATAATTTGTCTTTTAGTTAAATTCAGTGCTAATTTTGTCTTTATTTTTGAAAAATCTTTCGGCACTGGAACATATGCCATATTCTTGTTTCCTCCTAATGTGCATTGAAGATTGATTTTGCCAGGGAACTGGTCTTAAACAGGCTGAAACATAAAATAACTGTATATGCTGCAACTGACCAGATAGCTGTATGAAGATTATCCGCAACTGTAATAGCATTTACCAGAACTGCATAAATCGCAACACATACCATCATAAAAAATCCCTGGAATCCCAACGCTAATAATGCCTTCACATAATTATTTCCAATACTTCCCCATTCCCTGTTCGTAAATGTTGAAAACGGAATAGGTGCCACAGAGACATAAAGATATATTTCTATCATTCGTCCATATAAAATGACGGTAATCAGGACTGATATGATTTTTAGACATAAACTGACCAGCATCGTTTCCAGACCAAGCCCCAGTAATTCTCCGATTCCCATATCTTCAATCTGCGTTTCAAGAAGCGTTTTCAATGCTTCTGTAACATCAATAGATGCGGAACCGGTTATCATACCGCCAGCATTGGATACCACATGATTCGCTACATCAAAAATTGCCATCGCAATATCAAAAGTATGAGTAACCAGATATACCGCTACCCACATCTTAAAAATGTATTTGAAAAACATAAACGTATCCGTATCGTGCATATTGTTTTTTCCATAATCATGGAAATCAGCTCATAACACAGTACAAATGTAATAATCATCCCCGCAATGGGACAATGACATTATCCGACAGATTTTTTATCATGGAAAAAATGCCACTGTTCCAATTTTGGGGTGTTTTCCCAACCTCTGTAGCAATCGTTTCTACTTTGGTATTTACATCGGTGAACATGGTATCCAGGTTTGATGTGATCCAGCCTGTTAGCAGATCCTTTATGAACTCTGTTATTTTTTCGGTTATTCCACCCATTTATTTATCCAAACAAAGTTGCAAGCTGTGGAATCAGGTTTATTCCAATCAGTACGATGCCACCGCCCGCCATCAACTGTTTTATCCCCAATTAGGTGTAAAACTCTGCTCGATGGCGGGCGGCGGCGTACAAAAATCTATATGGTATTTTTAAGAGAACCGTCCCGGCGGGACAGGTCAGGCAGTGACCTGTTCCACCTCCGGGATGGGTTTGAGATTAAAATGAATTTCGATAGAAATGTGTCTTGTTTTATCTTCGTCAATGCGCTCATGCACGACGATTTCTTTGATTAAGCGGTTGAGGGTGGCTGCGTCCAGCTCTGTGATGTTGGCGTATTCCTGAATGGCTTCCACCCATTGTTTTGCGTCATTGGCAAGCTGGACTTCATCGGACAGCCGCTTTCTGCCCTCGGACACTTTTGTTTTAAGCTCCGTCTGCTCGGTCTGTGTCTTTTCCAGCATGGTGTTGAAATTCTGCTCACTGATACGCCCTGCAATCATATCCTCATAAAGCCGCATGACCATTTTGTCCAGAACCTCAATCCGTTCCTCGTCCCTTGTAAGGGAGCGTTCCATTGCTTCCCGCTGTTCCCGCTGCTCGGCTTCACAGGTATTGGTCAGGCGGTCGGCAACCGCTTCCCCGTCCATCAGGCAGCTCTGGCACATTCCCGGATTTTCCGCAGCACATGGCTGTAAAGGGTGTCATAGTCAATCCGGTGCTGGGTGCAGTGGTTCTTTCCAAAGGCATTGTAGGTCTTGCAGGAATAAATCTGCTGGGGATGTTTTGCGTTTGTGTAGCGTATCGTCAGCGACTTCCCACACTCGCCGCATTTTATCAGTCCGGCAAACAGGCTGATTTCATTGGTCTGCCCCGGACGCTGGCGGGATTTCAGCTTGTTCTGCACAATGTCAAAGCTCATGCGGTCAATCAGCGGTTCATGCTGCCCCTCCACCACAATCCAGTCCTCCGGCTTCTTTTCCCCAATCGTGCCGATTTTGAAACGGTAGTCCTTTTTCTGGGAAGCAATCGCCCCGGTGTAGACGGGATTCATCAAAAGGTCTTTGATAACGGAGAAGTCCCACATATACCGCCCGTTTTCCGGGTCTTTCTTTTCCCATTTGGTGCGGGTATTGCGAAGCCCCCGTTCCCGGTTCCACCATGTGGGGCAGGGGATTTTTTCTTCCTCCAGCCGTCTGCGGATATAGTTCGGACCATGACCGTTCAGGGCATATCCGAAAATCAGCCGCACAATCGGGGCGGTTTCCTCGTCAATGAGCAGATGGTTTTTGTCCTCCGGGTCTTTCCGATACCCAAACGGGGCAAGACACCCGGTAAACTGTCCTTTCTGCGCTTTCAGAAGATAAGAGGAATGGACTTTCTTGGAAATATCCTTGCTGTACATCTCGTTCAGGATATTCTTGAACGGGGCAATATCGTTGTTATCCCGCAGGGTGTCGATACCGTCATTCATGGCGATATAGCGGACACCGTTTCTTGGGAAAAAGTCCTCAATCAAATGCCCGGTTTGCAGATAGTTACGCCCCAGTCGGCTGAGGTCTTTCGTGATGACAAGGTTGATTTGCCTGCGCTCAATGGCTCTCAACATTCTCTGTAAATCAGGACGCTCCATATTAAGACCTGTGAAACCATCGTCCTGATAGACTGCCACAACCTCCCATCCCTGCTTTTCGCAGTATTTTTCCAGCATATCACGCTGGTTTGCGATACTGGCACTTTCGCCTTGCAGGTCATCGTCCTTTGACAGCCTGCAATAGACCGCCGCACGATAGCCCCCGGCAAGTGCCGAACCGATTGTTCTGTATTCCATTTCGTTCATCATAGCCATTTACCCACACAATCCAGACGGTATCTGGCTCTTTTGAACCTCATCTTCATTATAGCTCATATCTTTCTTTTTAGCAAGATATTCTTTCGTATTTGTCTTTCCGTATTTCTGGGAAATCAGGCTGACGAACACATCGGTTGCATCCAGCTCCCCGTCAAATACAGTGGTCACATGAATCTCTGTTTTGTTTTTTGCCATAGGCAGTTATCCTCCATACATGAAAATAGCCAGACAGAGGGTGTCGGCAACGAAGTCCGGCAACGGGCTTCAAAAGACCTTGCAAACAATCTCAATCTGGCGATGGTTACTATTTATACTTTTCTTTTATTTTTCTGTTGTTTTGGTTGTTATAAGGGAGAAAAGCCCGGAAATAAGGGGTTTTCCCCGGCAACCGGCTCGGCAACGGGATAGCAACAGGGGGTGCAACGGGTGGTCATTTTCAGAATGGAAGCTCCATCTGTTCTGTGACCTCCACAAAACCGTCCATCGTTTTTTCAGACGGGTTGCCGGAGTCCGTTGCCGGGTTTTCTCGCTCCCAGCCCTTTTGTCTGCCATATTCGGAAAACATTCTTGGGTTCGGGAAGTACCGCCAGCGGTCAATGCACTGGTTCATAATCTCGTTGATTTCCCGGATTTCCCATTGCTTCGGCTCGTCAAAGGCATGGTTTAAGGCTTCCTTGTAGAGCTGCTTGGAGCAGACCATGCTCCCGGTGTACTTATCAAGATACGCCTGTATCATCCCGGCTTTGGTGTCCTCCGGCATAAAATCCCGCTGGTGTTCTTTGAGATACCGCTGCATGGCGGGGCTGAAAGCCAGCTTGAACCTGCCGCTTCGGTAAATCTCCATCGCTTCCGCCCACATCTGCTCAATATAGGCTCTGGAAGCAGCTTCGTCCTCCAAAATGTGAACCTCAGCTTGCTCCGGGTACACCATGACCGGGATAAAGCGGCGGTTGCCGGAACGGTCAAGGGGCAGGAAGTCAAGGGCATTGGAAGTGCCGCCAAACACGCACTGACGGGGGCGGTCTGCCGGGTGGGTTTCATAGGGTATCTTGTAGACCTCTTTCTGCCGGCTTAAAAACGACTTGATTTCCTCAATGCTCTTGGCGTTGGCAGTTGCCATCATTTCCGACATTTCGATAATCCAGTGACCTTGCAGCTTGCGGTACACATTTTCATCGTCCAGCTTCCGCAAATCATCGGAGAACCACTCGTCCCGGACTGCCAGCAGACGGAAGAAAGTGGACTTGCCAGCCCCCTGACCGCCTACCAGACAGAGCATGATTTCAAACTTGCACCCCGGCTGAAAGGCTCGTGAGATTGCACCCAGCAGGAACAGCTTCAACGCTTCATAGGTGTAATCGTCTGCGTCAGCCCCCAGAAAGTGCCGCAGACAGAAACGGATTCGTTCTGTCCCGTCCCACACAAGGGCACTTAGGTAGTCCCGGATGGGATGGTACTTGTTTTCATTCGCCACAATCCCGATGGCATTATCAATCTTTTTCTCATTGGTAAGCCCATAGGTTTCTTCCAGATAGAGAAGCAGATACTTCATATCCGTATCGTTCAGGGCTGTGCTTTCTCTGTGGAAGCCGATGGGCTTTATGATGTCCTTGCGGTCGGTCAGGATGTTGTATGCGATAGCCCCGGAAAGCAGCGGGTCACGCTGGAATACGGTCAGGCAGTTCCGTATGCTCTGACGGACACCGCCTTTCTCGGTAGTTTCCAGTCCCGCTTTGATTTCCTCAATGCTCTGGGGTGGCTGCATGGCGTTCATGGTGTTTTTTAATTCTTGCTGCGTCTGCGGCTGCAAGCTCTGCCATTCGCTGTTCAAGCTGTATCACATCCTTTCCGTAGTCCGCAATCAAAGCCGCTTTTTCCTCTGTCTCCCCGAACAGCAATATATCCAGCAGATATTCCACTTGGGCTTGCTTCTGTAAGGCTTCCACGAACCGGGGATGAAAGGCTTCCTCCGGGGAGTGCGGGGCGTAGTCCTTTCTCCATGCCATAAGCAAGTGGAGATAATCGGCAAGAATACGGAAGCAGCGGTTCTTTGCTTCCTGAAACTGTTCCTCCGGGGATTTCTGCCGGGGCTTTGGCTTTTTTTCCTTTCCCGGCGGTTTCCAGTCCTCATAGGAAAGCCCGAAGTCCTGTGCCAGCTGTACGGCGGCTTCTTTCTTTCTCAGCCATACAGGGCGGCGGCAAAATCAATCACATCCCCATCCGCACCGCAGCCGAAGCAGTGGTAACGCCGATCCAGCTTCATGCTTGGGGTTTTATCGTTATGGAACGGGCAGCAAGCCATCCCGTTCCGACCTACATGGATTCCATAATGCTCCGCAGCCTGTCTTGTTGTGACGGACTGCTTCACAGCTTCAAATACATTCAAATCTATCCCTCCTTGAAAATAAGAAAAGCACCTGACATTCTCTGATTGAAAATGGCAAGTGCCTGTTAAAGTTCCATATCCTGTTGTCGGTGTTTCGCCTGTGCCGGGGCGGTTCTTTGAGCCTTTTTCTCGTCTGCCTTATCCTGCAAGACTTCCTTGATGGGCTGCTTCTTAGGCGGCTCTTTACTTTCCTCTGTGCCGGGTGTGGCTTTCCGTACCCAGTAGCGGATGTCCCGCAGCTTCTTCAAATCCTCCTGTACCTCGGTCAGTGGTACTTTCAACTCTGCGATTTCGCTGAGAAGTTTTTCCTGCTCCTCTTGCAGCTCCTCTTGCAGCTCCTTTTGGGTACTGTCCTTATCATCTGGGTGCTTGGCAAGGTAGGCGGCGGCTTTTTCATACCGGGCAACCTCCGGGTGTTCCTGTTTGAATTTCTCCTTTGTTTTCTTAAAAAATATCTTCTGGTACTTCTCATAGACAGGCTTACATTCCTTGCAGTCTGTCCGGCTGGCAAGAATCCCGTCAATCACTTTGCTTCGGGCTTCCTTTGGCTTCATCTGATTGCGGTAATCTGCGGCTGATTTCCCGGAAGATTCCAGAAATGCTTCTAAGTCCTCCACAGTAGAAAGCCCCTTTTGACGGAGATAGGACAGGGCTTCGCTGACTGCCTTTAAGTCCTGTGAAGTCCCCCGGTTCTGTCCAGCCCTTGTCCAGTCCTTCCGTTCTTCCTTTCGTATCTCCATATACTTCATCAGCAGATTGGGAAGAAGTGTTGCTTCCTCCGCCGCCTTTTGTGCAAGCAGCTCTTTCCGTTTTTCGCCCAGCTCGGTAATCCAGCCTTTGAGGTTTTGGATAAGCTGCCGGATGGACTTCATCAGATTGTTGGCAGCTCTGATTTCCCGGTTCAGGTTTCCGATATTCGTCTGGATACCCCGCTTTTCCATCTGCCGGACAGCAGCTCCCTCATGGACAGTAGGGACTATATCAAGCCCCTGTCTGGCATAGGAACGCAAGTCCACACGCTCCGGGCGGTCATTGGCTTCCAGATAGCGGTTCTGGATGACCTCCCATTCATGCCGCCAGATTTCACAATACTTCTGGTCGTTCCAGTCAACCGTATCCTCCTTGTGGCTTTTCCACCTGCCGGACGGAAGTTTTATCCGTTCTCCGCTTTCATCAAGGTCATAAACCTTGCGGCTCTTGGGAAGCCATTTTCCATGTTCGTCCATTGCTCTCATAGTCAGCAGGACATGGGCATGGGGATTGTGTCCCGGCGGATGGGGGTCATGGATTGCAAAATCAGCAATCATGCCTTTGGAAACAAACTGCTGCTGGCAAAACTCCCGGACAAGGACAGCGTACTGGTCGGGCGGTATCTCTCTGGGGATGGTAAGCACCCACCTCCTTGCAAGCTGGGAGTTCCATTGCTTCTCCACCGCTTCGGCGGCGTTCCATAAGGTATTACGGTCTGCATACTCCGGCGGGGCATTTGCTGGGAGCAGAATCTCATTGTGGACGATACCACGCTTTTCCGGGTAGTGCTTCACTTGCTGGTCGTATTCACAGAACAGCTTTTCGCCACTCTGGTAAGCAGCGGCGGCAACCGCAGACTGCCGCTGGCTGCGCTGAACAATCGTGATTTCGTTGTGTGGACAGGGCATTTCGTGTCCCTCCTTTCGGTAATTGGTGGATGGGGTGGCGTTTTACCACTCATTTTGGGCAGAAAAAAAGCAGGAGACCTTTTCA
>ENA-OQDW01001114-OQDW01001114.1-human-gut-metagenome-genome-assembly--contig:-NODE-1114-length-10181-cov-1.642033_pt1 | contig 10181 bp, 15 predicted proteins | sample MGYA00242784_ERZ504613 | MGnify/ENA primary metagenome ERZ504613 (study PRJEB26092, sample SAMD00036330) | human gut metagenome | host: Homo sapiens | study: EMG produced TPA metagenomics assembly of... | reverse complement strand
TTCCATTATTATAGCACTGTATTTTACAGGTGACAAGACACATGCTTTTACAAAAAAGAAGGATTTACACATGAATTTTTATCGATTCTGTGCAAATCCTTCCTATTTTCTCGAAAAAATATGTTTTAAAAACACATACATCACAATGGCAAACGCAATCAGATAACCAAATGCTCCCAGTGCCGGAATCCCCCAAATCTTAGGTTTCATGTTCGTTGTACAGATAATGCTGGAACTGATCAACAGCGCCATCACCCAAAGTCCCATCACAACATTTCTCACAAGTCTTCGCAGCAGTCTCTCCAACTCCATCGATGCATGCAGATCCAGATTAATCTTTGTCTGCCCCTTCAGGTATCCCTGTAAAATATCAGAGATCAGTGACGGAATATTGATTGCTTTATGAAACGATCTGTAAATTGTTCTTACCGCTGTTTTTTAATTCCTGCTTCCAGTCTTTTTCCTTCAGCATCTTTCCCGCCATATGTCTGGAGGCTATCTCCACCATGTTCAATTCCGGCGCAATATCAGCAAGCACCCCTTCCATATGGGTCAGTCCCCTTGCAAGCATCGTCAGTCCATGCGGCATGATAATCTTATTTTCCTTCATCACTTCCATGAGACTCATCGTCACTTTGGCAATATCAATGCTCCCCATATCGGCAGTACCATACTGTGAGAGCAAATTGCTGATTCCTTCATACAGGCAGCTTTGATCCGGTGGCTCCTTAAAATCTCCAAGCGCCATCACCGCATCCTGAATCATTCCGATATCACTCATAGCAATTCCTTCTACCGCATTTCCAATCAGTTCTCGATCACGTTCTGTGAGACGCCCCATCATCCCCATGTCAATCCAGATAATCTTTCCGCCCCGAATCTTTACATTGCCGGGGTGTGGATCCGCATGAAAAAATCCGTCATCCATCACCTGCTTGATATAGTTGTCAATCAGCTTGATACCTACCTCTTCTAAATCATATCCGTCTCTCAGAAGATTTTCTTTATCATCGACGGCATATCCGTCAATATATTCCATCACCAGCACATAGCGGTTCGTGTACTCATGGTACATCTTGGGTGCTCCAACAAACACAATATCTTTATTTCTTCTTGCAAACTCCTCCAGGTTAGATGCCTCTGTCAGAAAATTCATCTCTTCTCTTGTAACTGCCCACAGTTCATCAAGTACCATGTCAAGATCAACCATACCCTTTAAGCTGACTGGCGGAAGTAACTTTACCGCACGATGCAAAAGTCCGATATCTCTTGCCATCTTATCGTAGATCCCTTTTCGCTGTATCTTTACAACAACTTCCTCTCCATCTCTCAAGACTGCTTTATGCACTTGTGCGATAGAGCTGAGCCAAGTGGTAATTCTTCAATCTTTTTAAAAATCTCTTTCCATGGACAGCCGTACGCCTCCCGCAATACTTCCTCCACCTCCGAAAACGACATCGGCGCCACCTCAGAGCGAAGACGCATCAGCTCATCACAATACCGCTTTGGCAAAATATCAGAATGCATCGACATAATCTGTCCTAATTTGATAAACGTCGGTCCCAAATCTTCCAAAATCAGACGTAGCTTCTCCGGGGATACTCCTCTGGTAATATTATGCTTTCGGAGTACCCCTGTCATCTCTTTCAATCTTTCTTTGTATTCCTGCGATTCCTGTCTGCCCATCTGTCACATCTTCCTATTCTGTCTAGAGCTCTTCATCCGGTTGCTGCTCAGTCTCAGATTGTTCTCCTTCCATAGCATTCAGTCTCTCCTTCAACGCTTCGATCTGTTCCGGCGTCATCTTTTCCAATAGTTCGTCCAGTTCTTCCGGAGAAGTCGGTTTCACTGACACATTCACATTCTCTTTGACCGTCTTTTTGATATTGTGCTTCAGTTCCTCATTCAATGCTTTCCCCTGCTCTACCGTTAATTCTCCTTTTTCTACCATATCATCCAATAACTCTTTTGATTTTTCCGCAGTTGTTGCTGCCGCACCGATTCCTGCCAACAATAGTTTTTTTACGCTTTCTCCAAATCCTTCCATCATTCTGTCTCCTTTCATTTTGCCATGAAATTCTTTGTTTATATAAGTTCTAACACTTCGGGACAAAAATCAAAAGTCCCACTCCTGCTGCCATAATTGCCGCAATCAAAACTGCCCCGCCGCTGTATCTTTCGCAATGCTTTGCAAGCGGCCTTCTCTCTTCTGTGACAAGATCTACACCGCTTCCATCGCCGTATTGACAAGTTCCAGTGACAGAATCATTCCAAACAGAATCAGACAGATACACCATTCAGAAACTGAAATTCGAAACACAAATCCTGCCGCAACAACACATAGCATTGTCAGACAATGAATCTTCATATTTCGTTCTTTTTTGATTCCGGTAAAAATTCCTTCAAAAGCATATCCAAAACTCTTATATAATGGATTCTTCTTTTGTCCCTTCACAAACTTCACCTTCTTGTCCTAAATTTGTTTTTATTATACTACAAAAAACTCCCCAGTGAAACCGGAGAGTTCTAAAAACATTATAATCTTTATTGATTTTTTCTTTCGACTTCATATATCGCTTTGCAATCCTTCCCAACCTCTTTCCATATAAAGTTGTTTTACAATTTCTTCCAATTTTCTCCGGCTTTTCCTATCCGGTACCTGTCTGCAAAAATCTTTCACCCACTGTTCCTGCTGATCTTCATCTGTTTCCGATGGATCATAAGGTACAATGCTGCTTGTCTCATCATACAATCGCTGCAACTGTTGAAACTGCTCCCTGAACTGTCCGGCATATTTGTTCCAAATCTCCAGCCCGTAAAGCTTTAGTCCCAAAAAATCAGTAATATAGTTCAATCTGTCAAGATCCGAAAATGTCATTTTTTCTTTTCCCTGCAAGATGCGCCTGTCCCTATTTCCACATAAAAATAAAAATGCAAACCGTTCCATATCCACTTGATGCACCATCATCACCTTCCTTTTTTGTGTTCCACTTCATCTCCCTTTTACAATCGATTGTATTCCTAATTTCATGTGAAATCAATAGAGAAAGTGCAAAAAGTGAGACAGATATGCAAGTCCCTTTTTTATATAATTTCTTCTAACAATCGTTCCCACTGTGCCACGATTTTGTCTAGTGCAAATTTTTGTCTGCTCTTTTCCGCCTGCTGTGCAAACTTTTTGCGCAAAGCATCTTTTTGAATGAGCAGTTCTATCTTTTCTTCCATCTGCTCTAAGTCAAACGGCGGAATCAAAAATCCGGTTTTCCCATCTTCGATAATCTCTGCTGGTCCGGTCTGAATGTCAAAGCTAATACTCGGCACTTTGTATCCTGCCGCCTCCAGAAGAACCATCGGAAGCCCTTCTGCTCTGGACGTCATCACATAAAAGCCAACATGATTGACTCCAAAGAATCTTTTAAATCTCCGCGAATCACATTCATCATCAACATACGAAGATTTTTTCTATCACTGACCGCCAGCGCCTCCTCAATCGGTACCATGTTGCGTTCACGCTCTTCATCTGCTTTCAGATGCGTCTTAATGCGCTCTTTACTGAAAATCACATCTTCCAAATCTACCTCCTGCCGAAAAATCGTTCGATAGACAAGCTGACTGCACGCAAAGAACAGTGGTCCTATAACCGGGCAGAGCACCATAACGGCAAGCCGCATTCTCCATGTCGTTTTGTTTTCCTTTGCTTTCCACAAAAAACACAAGATCGAGATCAAAAAATTTAATCCCCATATTACGCAAAACAACATTTCCTCTCTGTCCATCATCCGTCACCTCCCTATTCCTCAGTTCACAGTTACATCCCTGCTCTTGGATCTTGCGATAACCCATTTTGCATTTTCCTCGCTGGTATTTGGAAGCAGTACATATAGCCCATCTTGCAGCACGCCCAGATAATCGGTCTGGCGAAGCAGCGAACTGAAGGCATGCGCGGTGTCCTCATACGTTCGCGCTGCATCTTCTATCTTTAAAAGAGAACATTCTGTCCATCCTTTACCCTTTGCATCGAAAAACGCATTCACAAGTCTTTCAAAAGCTTCCTGCTCTAAAATATTTGTATCTGCCACATATCGGTTTTCATGCAGCGCTTCCAGATAACGACTTGCACGAACTGCGGCATTTTGCACAAGAGAACCGATAATCATCAATCGGTTCGATTCTGCCAGATTCATCCGTTCCCATGGAATCCCCCACAGCATCATAATAATCTGCATCTGTTCTTCCGCATATACCCCGACCGCCATCAAGGAATACCTGTTGTCCATTGTCCGATTGATATACACGCGGCGTTCCTTCAGTTCTCCATACAGTTCTTTCATATCTGTGTACTTAATGGAATTTCCCATCTTCTTTGCAGTATCAGATGTGAAAGAAAACAGACGCGCATAGTCTCCATTTACTACAGTATAAATTGCAGCATCGGGCGTATCCATCAAATGTGACAGCACATGCGCCGCATAGAAAAGCACCTCCTCCGGACCATATTGATCAAGTTCTGACACAATCGCATAAATTTTCCCAAGGCTGTCTTTCTGATTCACAATCTGGCGTTCAAACATATGCTTCATTCGCACATTTCTCTCATTGATATCGATCATATCTCCAAGCTGCCCGTTCAGATAACCAATTTCTTCTTTGTCCTTCTCTTTTATGTAGCGGATTTGATCCCGCATATATCCAACAACCATTCCGAGTATAAACAGCTGAGCCATCCAGACATACGTACCGTAATCCATCAGGACTTCAAATCCACTTCGGTCATACATCTGTCGGAAACAATATCCAACCACGGCAAGCAGCGCTGAAAAAATCGCCTGTTGCTGCCATATACGATTGCAAACAAAAGCACATATAACAGATAAAAGTCTAATTTATTGTAATACGCACTGGAAACAGCCCTGTTATTCAGCATAAAAAACACTCCAAAGCAAAACAGGTTTTCCAGATACGGGATGAGCAAACGTACAATGTTTTTTATCATTTTCCACGTGCGGCTGCCAATACTTCCCCCGGCATCTTCCTTCTTCAGAAATCTCCTGCTATGTTTCTTCATGTATTTGACTGTTCTTTTTACACCTTCTTCACTTGGAACAAACACTTTGTGTGGAAATTCGCATTTATAACGCTCGGTACTTAATACCCGGCGATATCCCTCTCCCACCGTATTGTCCACCAGTTCCATTCCCGTCCCCGCATACTTTTGAATCTGTCTTGCCAGTTCCATCTGTGTAATGCTTTCTCCTGATGCAATGTTGTAAGTCGCATGTAATAGATTCTCCGCTTTGATAATCTGGTATGTAAACTCTACTGCATCACTCATATACAAAAGAGAAAATACATTTCGACTGTTCGCAGAAATCTTGCCGGTCTTTAGCGCCTCCAGCATCATCTGAAAACAAGGATTCTCTTCCTGTCGTTCTTTCTTTGGTTCCCCGTAGAGGTGGTCAAATCTCAAAACAACCGTGTTGCTCCCACTCGTCTCTCGATAACTACGGCACAATTCCTCTCCCTGCGCCACTGCCATCGTGCGGAAACTTCCTGTTGACAATTTTAGAGCGAACATAAAAAGAACTAACTCGTATTTCTGTTAGTTCATTTCTATACTTATGTATTTTTCATCGCAACACTTCCTACGATATCCGCCACATGTTCACAGGCATCCGCACATTTTTCAAGATATGTGTAAATCTCTCTCCAGGCAATCACATTTCTGACATCCTTCTCTTCCACATGCAATTTTCTCATGCTGGAAATAAACAGATCATCTTCTTTTTCTTCCAATGTATTCAATCGGATAATACTCTGTTTGAGTTCTTTAGAATGTTTGAAATTCTTAAATTCTTTCAACAGATTCTGAAGTTCTTCACAGCATTCAATGACCACATTCAGCATGCTGAAGACTTCCTCGCGCATCTCCTGTACATTGTTGATATAAACACGGATCAACACTTCCTCAATCTTATCTGTCACATCATCAATGTGATGGCTGAGCGCGATGATATCTTCCCTTTCAATCGGAGTAATAAATGCCTTCGCAAGTTTGTCTGTGATCTCGTGTCTGTGCGTATCTGCCTCACGCTCAATTTCATGAACTTCCTCCATACGCTTTGAGATTTCTGCTGGTTGAAAATCCGTCAGTATCTCTTTCAATAAATACGCTTCTTTGCATGCGTATTCCGCACATTTAATAAAATTGTCAAAGTAATATCATCCTGTTTTTTGACATTGCCATCTTCCTCCTTTTATCCAAACATGTACATAAATATTTTTGCCATACAAAAACTGATCAATCCACAGCCTGGAAATGTAAAGATCCAGGTTAGCATCATATCCTTTACAACCGAAAAATTAATAGCCGAAAGTCTTTTTACTGCCCCTACTCCCATAATCGCACTTGTCTTTGTGTGCGTTGTCGAAACCGGAACTCCCATCAGGCTCGAATACAGCAGACAGATTGCTCCCGCAAGGTCAGCAGAAAATCCCTGATAACGTTCCAGTTTTACCATATTCATTCCTACGGATTTGATAATCTTCTCTCCTCCTACGCTGGTTCCCACACCCATAACAATACTGCACAAAAGCATCAGTCACACCGGAATTTCCATACCATTTACAGAATTATGTCCTCCCGCAAATGCAATCCCTAAAAACAAAACACCTATGAACTTCTGTCCATCCTGTGCACCATGCATAAAACTCATAGCTGCGGCACCTGCAATCTGTGCCCCGCCAAAAAAGCGATTTGTCTTTCGGCGATCCATCGCCCTGCACAAAACAGTAAGCAATTTGCACACTGCCCATCCTGTTGCAAATCCCAAAACCAAACTCAGCACAAGTCCGTACAGCACTTTTATCCACTCATCAAAATTAATTCCGCTCACTCCATGCTGAATGGCGATTGCTGCTCCTGATAAGCCTGCAATCAGACTGTGGCTCTCACTTGTCGGTATCCCGAAAAACGAGGCGGCTGTGCTGTAAACCACAATAGACAGCAACGCCGCACACAGTGCAATCAAAGCTTCGTTTGTGTGCTCTCCAAAATCCACCATATTACTGATCGTAGATGCAACAGAACTGTTGATCTGTGTCATCACAAAAACACCGAGAAAGTTAAACACCGCACTCATCATGATTGCAGCACGCACAGGCATACATCTGGTAGCCACACAGGTGGCGATCGCATTCGGTGCATCTGTCCAGCCATTTACAAAAACAACTCCCAATGTAAGTAAAACTGTGATAAACAGCATCGGATTTCTCACGATCTCCTGCCAGAAATTTATAAATGTCATTTCCATAATCTTTCCCTCCGGCACTTAAATCTCATTTACAAAAACATCAATGTTATCGACTTTTCCGATGACCACAATGATATCCCCATGACGCAGACGGTAGTCCGGCATCACTTCGATATCTGTCTCATCACCATTTTCAATAGCAATAATATTCAGTCGGTATTTGTGGCGAATCTCTGTCTCTTCTATGCTCTTTCCAATCAAATGATTCGGAACCCGTATCTGACGGATTTCGACCTGATTGCACAGAGAAACATACTCCAAAAAATTGTTAGACAATAGCTTTTTCCCAAGTCTGAGCGCCATATCCCTCTCCGGATATACTACTTCAGCGCCAAGCTTGCCAAGCACTGCACCCTGCTCGGGGCTCAGCGCTTTTGCAATAACACGAGGCACGCCCAACTCTATCACACTCATCGTTGTCAATACGCTGACGTCGACTTTCTCTCCAATACAAATAATGACCACATCACAATTTTGAATTCCGATCTCCTTCAGAGTGTCCGAACTGAGATCATCTGTCACAAAAGCACAATCGGTATACTGACGCATCTCTTTTACTTTCTTTTCATCTCTGTCTACTGCAATCACTTCATTGCCGGATTGTGCCAGCATCATTGCCAGGGCTGCTCCAAAACGCCCCAGACCAATCACTCCATACGCTGTCTCTAATTTCTTTTTCATTTTCTAATTTCTCCCTTTTTAGCCTATTGAAACTTCCTCTTCTGAGTATCTCGCTCTTGGTTCTACACGATTCACCCACATAGAAAGTAACGTAATAATTCCAACTCTTCCTATAAACATAACAATAATAATAACAGCCTTTCCAGCTACACTGAGTTCAGGGGTAATTCCAGTGGAAAGACCTACCGTTCCAAATGCGGAAACCACTTCAAACAGAAGCTGCATAAAACTATATTCCTGTTCCAGTACACACATGAAAAATGTTGCGATACATACAACCGTTCCGGAAAGAATCGTAATCATAAACGCCTTTGTAATATTCTGCTCTGATATGTTTCGGTGAAACGCATGCACCGTTCCCTTTGTGCATGTTCCTCTTATCTTCTGGAACATAATGAAAAATGTACTCGTCTTGATACCTCCACCTGTAGATCCTGGAGAAGCACCTATAAACATCAAAATACACAATACAAACAAACCGGCGTTTGTAAACTCTCCAATCGGGTATGTGGAAAATCCGGCTGTTCTTGCTGAAACACTTTGAAAGAACGCCCCAAGCCATGTCACATTTTCTGTCAACTTCAATATAACCGTTCCCGCAACCAGCAAAACTAAACTCGTGACAATAACCACCTTAGAATGCAAGGTCAGTTTGCGAAAACGCTTTTGTTTTAGTATATCCAAAATCACAAGGAATCCCAGTCCTCCAAAAATAATCAGGATACAGGTTGTCAGAATTCAAAAGAACATTGTCCTGATAAATCGTAAGGTTCCCTAAGCCCCCAAAATATCAAACCCTGAGTTGTTAAATGCCGCAATTGAATGGAATATACTGATTCCCACTGCATGAACCGTATCGTAATCCTGTCTGAAAACAAAAAAACTTAAGATAGCGCCTCCGGCTTCAAAGCACAGCGTCATTAGCAATACCGCTTTCACCAGCTTAACAATACCCTTATAACTGTCGATATTCAATGCTTCTTTTACCAACATTCGGCTCTTGATTCCGACTCTTTTTCTTGCCACAAGCATAAGCCCCACACCAAGCGAGGTCACTCCAAGCCCGCCAATCTGTATTAATGCTGCCACAATCCCCTGACCAAAGGCAGTGAAATGATCTGCTGTATCAATCGCGATCAAACCTGTTACGCACACTGCGCTGGTAGAGGTGAATAACGCGTCGATGGCAGATACTTCTGCTCCATCTTTTACAGATATCGGAAGGAGCAGCAGAATCATACCAAACAGTATGACACCTGCAAATCCTCCCACAATCATTCTGCCTGGAGGCTGATTTCTTAAAAACATACTTATCTTTTTCATTTTCCTTTTCGTCCTGTCTTTCTTTTCTGAATCCTTCTTTATGTTCTTCCCACCATACCCATAGTGGTCCGGCTATACAAATGGAAGAATAACATCCCGAAATGAGTCCTGCTAAAAGTGGAAGTGAAAAATTCGTGATGGATTCCATTCCATACACTACGGAAACTACAAAAATAACAAATGCGCACAGAACCACAGTAAATGCTGTGTTTATAGAGCGTTGCAAGGTCTCTGTCGTACTGATATCCACCAGCTCTGCCAGTGTGCTTTTATTTTTTGCACCATTTCTGTGTTCCCTAATTCTATCATATAACACGATTGTATCGTTGATCGAATATCCGATAATCGTCAAAGTAACAGCCACAAATGCATCGTTCACAGGAATCTTGAAAATTCCAAAGATAAACAACACAATAAGTATATCGTGAAGCAGCGCAATCACCGCCGTAACTCCTGACGCCAGTCTCCTAATGCTGAAAACCGCACTCGGATATACACTACAATAAACAGGAATGACAAAACAATCGCAATCGCTGAGTTTTTCAATGCCTTCGCACCAATATATGGTTCTATCGCCGATGTCTCCGCCGTCTCAAACTGATTTGTATTTCCCTCATTGATCGTATTCAGGATCTCTTTTTGTTGTTCCGGTGTCAGTCCTTTCTTCCCTGATAATGTAATTACCAGATTCTTTTCCCCTGTAGCCGAATTTTTTGCAGTCTGCACATTGACATTTCTGTCTACAACATCCTGAACCTCTTTTTTGGATCTTTCCGGTATCAGCCTCTCCGCTATATGTATATCTTAAGATGACTCCGCCGGTGAACTGGGTACCTAATTTCATTCCATTTACCGAACTCCAAATCA
>ENA-OQDW01001113-OQDW01001113.1-human-gut-metagenome-genome-assembly--contig:-NODE-1113-length-10184-cov-1.773591_pt1 | contig 10184 bp, 10 predicted proteins | sample MGYA00242784_ERZ504613 | MGnify/ENA primary metagenome ERZ504613 (study PRJEB26092, sample SAMD00036330) | human gut metagenome | host: Homo sapiens | study: EMG produced TPA metagenomics assembly of... | reverse complement strand
GGCTCCTTTGCTCATTTGCGAATGATTGTGGTGTGTATGGCGTGAATCAGACGGGCAATCAACCGAAACCTCGACCGGATGGTTCGGGAACAGGCGTGTCTGTGGGCTGTTCGTCTTCGGAGGACGCAGCCAGATTGGAGATGACGACCGCCACGAGATGATCGTGCATCCGACAATCATGCGTGGGGTGACCACCTCGCCTAGCAGCCAGAATGGAGAACAGTGTGCCGAACACGGACTCCATTGACAGGATGATCGCGGCTTTGGTCTCGTCGATATACTGCTGGCAGGCGGGTCTGCAACAGATAGCAGATGGTGGTACTGACCACGCCGAGGTACAGCACACTCCACCATCCGTCGGTCGTCGGCGTCAGATGCACCTGGCCCATAGCCACCATCGCAACCACAGACAGCACGAATGCGGTGACCATCTGCACGCAGTTGAGAACCGTCGCACGGTACCGCTGCACGAACAGACCGGTGAAGAAGATTTGGAAGGCAAAGCCAACCGCGCACAGCAGTGACAGTGCGTCTCCCAAACCGAGCGTCATATTGCCGTTCAACGAAAGCACCGCCACGCCGACAACGGACAAGCAGGCCCCCAGTACGCCACGCCATCCGACGCGTTTGCGCAGCACCAGGAAGGCGATGAACGGCACCATCACCACATTCAATGCGGTGAGAAATGCGTTCTTGGACGGCGTGGTGTATTGCAGGCCGATAATCTGCAGCGCGAAGGCCGCGAACAGCGCGATGCCCATAAGCACACCGGCACCAATTTCTTTGAGATTGATGTTCCGGAACTCGCGTACGCTAATAAAGCTCATCAGCACCGCACCAAGCAGGAATCGGATGGCCATGATCTGCATGGGCGTCAGGCTATTGAGCGCGATATCGCTGGCGACGAATCCACCGCCCCAAATCGCGGTCACGACAATCAGGCCGGCAACGGCCATACCCCGCTTCATGACACATCCTTCACGCCGGGCACGGTCACGGTCTCGCCGTTGATGCGTAAGATGGCGGACGGTCCGTCAAGCACCTCCACATCGACACCATTGGTCGCACCGACACGAATCTCGAGCCACGACTCCCGGTTGTGCAGACGGAATGTCAGCGACGACCATTCGTGGGGCATGTGGGGCGTGATGGACAATACGCCATCGTCGTCCATGTTCACTCCGGCGAACCCGAACACGACCGTTTGCCATACGCCACCGGCATTGGCGCGTGGATGCCCTCACGGGTGTTGCGCTGCAGGTTGAGTAGGTCGAGCATAGCCGCACGTCGCAGATAGCGGTAGGCCTTGGAATCGTCTCCAACCTTCAATCCCATGATCGCGTAGATGCTGGGGCTCAATGACGACCCATGCAACGTGCGCTTTTCGTAGTAATGATAGTTGGTTTCGATTTCCTGCTGGGAGAATTCGTTGCCGAGCAGGTGCAGCAGCATCACCACATCAGGTTGTTTGATGATCTGCGTCTCGCTGGTTTTGAATTGCTTGAGCGCCGCAGGCCGTACCGGCCAGTCGTTCTTGTCGTATTCTTCGATGGTCACCGGCTCCAGATCGAAATAGCCCTCGAACTGTTCGAGCAGGTCGGTGTCCTCCTTGCGGGGCAAATAGATCTTCGACTGTATGGCATCCCACGATGCAAGCTCGGCATCCGTCAATCCGGTGGCGGCAATCAGTGCCGCATAGTCGTCCGGATGTTCGCGCTGCATGCGGTCGACGAGCGCGATTACATATCTCATGTTCCAACGCGCCAAATAGTTGGTGTACGTATTGTTGTCGACGGGCTCATGCCATTCGTCGGGACCGGTTACCTGGGTGATTTCGTAACGTCCGGCGTCTTCCTTCCATTCGCACCGGCTTGCCCAGAAACGGGCGGTCTGCGTGAGAATCTCGCACCACGACCGTATAGGAACGAGGTATCCCCGGTGATGGTCGCGTAGTTCGCGATGCCGAAAGCCACGGCAGCTGTCACGTGATGCTCATAGACGGCCACATAGCAGCGGTAGCAGGTGCCATCCGGCTCGATGGTCCAGTCCGGGCATTGTTCGCTGCCATCATCAGCGGATTCCCACGGGTATTGCGCACCCTGGAATCCGTTCTTGGCCGCGTTGGCCTCGGCTGCGCCGAGCAGACGGTACCGGTAGGACTCGAGGTGCCGGGCCGTCTGGGGGAACACATAAGCGAAAAACGGAAGCATAAACAGTTCGGTGTCCCAGAAGGCGTGGCCGCCATATTCTTCGCCGGTGAGCAGCTTGGCACCCACATTGACCCGGTCATCATGTTCGTTGGCGGTACTCATCAGGTGGAATACGTTCAACCGAATCGCACGATCAAGCTCAGGATCTCCCTCGATCTCGATGTTGGCCTGCCCCCACATCTTGCGATAAATATCGGCATGAACCTCGAATTCACGCTCGAACCCTTCGGCAACGAAGTCCTCGACCTCACGGCAGGTGGTGGCGTGCAGTTCGTCGGCCGGAGTGTCACGTCCATCGAACATTGCCACGTATTTGGTCAGCACCACGCTGTCGCCTTCATCGGCACGGAAGTCGCAGAATTCAACGCCTTGCTCGCCAAAGGCATGGAACACACGATTGCCCAACACATCCCGATCTCGGCAGGTGCCTTCAAGATGGCTGCCGACACCCACGTGCAGATTCTCATCACGCGTGGCGACCTCCATATACACCCCGTTCTCACCGAGCGGCTCATTGGCGGTGACAACGGTGTGCTTGACCTTGAAACGGGGCGCATCATAGAAGTTGATGATGGAGCCGTCGGTAATCTGCTCCACTTCGATTAGACCTGAGTAATTGAGCGGCGTGACCCACAGTCGCACAGCCATACGATGTGCATGCGCACGGCTGACGAAACGTACGCCTTCAATCAGGGTTTCACGTCCTTTCGGGTCACGCAGACGCACCCGTTTGACCAAAGCCGCGTGCTTCAGGTCAAGTGCACGACGGTATTCGAGGATCTCGCATTCGTCGACACCGATGAGCTGCTTTTCCACGTACAGGCGGATGCCAAGCCAGTTGGGCAATGTCGCAAGTTCCTTCATGAACGTTTCGGACTTGTCGAACACCCCGTTGACGTACAGGTAAGGCAACGTGGGCTTGTTCCCTTCCTCATGGCTGCCACGAATGCCCAGATATCCGTTCGATAGGGCGAACAGACTCTCGTACTGCAGGTTGCGGTCAGGCTCATAAGCGTCCTCGCTCACCATCCAGCCGTCTGTTGGCAGCTCGAACCCGAGTGCGGTGGAAAACGAATCGCGAATCATGGTGTCATACTCCTTGGTGCGGTTTGGGCGCACTTGGCCCGGGCCGAGACCGATGGCCCGAAACATTTCGTGCGTGGGGGCATCATTCGCCCCGGAAACAGTTCAGGCGACCACAGGAGTGACCGAGCAATGGGGCTCAGCCACCCTTGGCCCGCCAACGGTATTACTTGATGGAACCTGAGGTACCTTCGACGATGTACTTCTGGCCGGAAAGGAACGCAACCACGGGCGGATGATCATCACCACGGTGATGCACAGCATCGGGATGATCTGGGTCTGGTGCACGCCCTTGAACGAGGCCAAGCCCAACGCCAGCGTGTACTTGCTGCGGTCCTGCAGGAAGATGAGCGGTCCGAGGTAGTCGTTCCATACGGTGATCATGTTGAGCACACCCACCAGAATCAGACAGGGACGCATGATGGGCATGTACACCTTCCACCAGATCTGCAGGTCGTTGCAGCCGTCGATGCGCGCAGCCTCCTCGTATTCCTTGGGCACGCCGAGCAGGAACTGGCGCATGAGGAAGATGTAATACGCGGAGCCGAAGAACGAGGCACAATCAGCGGGAGCAATGTGTTGATCCAGCCGAAAGCCTTGAACTCCATGTACTGCGGGATCATGGTGACGTCCCACGGAATCATCATCGTGCTCAGCAGAATCATGAACAGGATGTTCTTGCCCTTGAAGTTGTAGCGGGCGAAACCGTAGGCGACCAGCGAGCAGGAGAGCACAGTGCCGAGCGTGTTGAGCACGGTGACAATCACCGAGTTAAGCAGGTACTTGCCGAACGGCTGCGCATCCCATGCTTTCGCATAGTTCTCCCATTGCCATTCCTTCGGGAACAGACTCGGCGGATAGGCGATGGCCTCAGCCGATGTCTTGAACGTGGAGAACAGCATGTAGACGAACGGGGAGAGGAAGTAGATCGCCACCATGACGAGCAGGGCGTAGATCACGACCTTGGAACGGAGCGACATCTTCATCGCGCTACCTCCTTGCCCTTTGCCTTCTTACCCTTCTTGGCCTTGTTCTTGTTTGCCGTGGACTCGTAGAACACCCACGTATCGGAAGATTGAACACCAGCGCGCTAAGCAGCAGGATGATGATGAACATGACCCATGCGTTGGCGGAGGCGTAGCCGAGCTTGTGGAATTTGAAGGCGTTGTTGTAGGTCATCAGTCCGTAGAAATATGTGGACTTCATCGGACCACCGTTCGTCAGCAGCATGACCAGGGTGACCTGCTGGAACGACTGATGATTGACGTGATGAGATTGAACAGGATGGTCGGGTGATCATTGGCAACGTAATGCTGAAGAACTGACGCGCCGGGCCGGCACCGTCGATGGCGGCGGCCTCGTACAGGTCAATGGGAATGTTCTTGATATCCGTGTAGAAGATCAGCATCATCGAACCGACGCCGAACGCGCTGGCGAAGATGACCGCGATGATAGCCCACTTCGGGTCGACCAGCCACTGCGGGCCGTCGATGCCCAGCAGGGACAGCAGGTAGTTGATCACGCCGTAATTGCCGTTCAGCAGCCATCCGAAGATGATGGATACGGCGACGCCGGAGATGACAGCCGGGATGTAGAAAATCGTGCGGAAAAACTTCGCACCCTTGACCGGCTGGCTGATGAGCATCGCGAGAACCAGGGCGATAATCATGTTGAGCGGCACGAAAATCGCGGCGTACTTCAGGCTGATGGACAGGGACTTGAGCACCTGATCGTCGGTGGTAAACATCTCGATGTAGTTGCCTAGGCCACGGAATTTGGGGGTTCCGGTAATCGACCAGTCAAAGAAGCTCATGACGAACGATAAGACGAGAGGTCCCAACGTGAATACTAGGAACCCGATGATCCAAGGAAGGATGAACAGGTATGGCCAGGCCCGTTTATTGACCTTTGCTAGCACTTTCATAATGGTCCTTTGCCAGATGGTCATCACTTCAGCGCTTCGGTGATGGCCGAAGCGGGATCTTCGAGGGAGGAGGGGTTGTACATCTTCTCGAAGGAGAGGGCAAGCTTGTCGGAGATCTCGGACCATCCCTTGACCTTGAAGCTGGAAGGGCTGTAGCCGTCGGACTGTTCCAGCATCGAGTAGAACGGCTTGTACTGGCTCTTGTCAGTGATGCCTCGGACTCGACCACGCTGGTCAGCACGGGCAGCTCGCTGCCGATTCGAGCCTTGTTTGAGTCGGCATTGGCCCAGTACTTGATGAATTCCCAAGCGGCATCTTTGTTCTTGCTGCTCTTAGCGATGGAGATGCCGGACGAGCTCAGGATGGACACGGAATCATGGTCTGAGTCGGCGAATGCGGGGATATCGACCACACCATAGTTCAGGCCGTCCTCGTCTAGGGTGCTGAGGGCCCAGGAACCGTAGATGTACATGGCGGTCGTGCCGGCGCGGAACTCATCGGTGCCGTTGCCTTCTGTGGCCACCGCGGAACCATCCTTCTCCATGTCCTGGAACATCTGATAGGTGTCGATGGCCTTGGCGGAATCGATGTTGCCTTCGAGGGTGCCGTTCTCGTCGCTGTAAGCGGTGTCGTTGCTCCACAGGTACATCTCGAAGTCATACGGATCGGGCTTCATCTGGAAGGAGAAGCCTTTGGCATCGGTCTTGCTGGAAATCTTCTTGGCAGCCTTCTGCAGGTCGGTCCAAGTCCAGTCATTGGTCGGCGCTTCGACGCCGGCCTGCTTGAACAAATCCTTGTTGTAGTAGAGGCGTGCGTAGTGAAGCCGACCGGTACGCCATAGGTCTTGCCATCGTAGGAGTGTAGTTCCACAACGTGGAGTAGAAGTCCGACTTCCAGTCGGAGCCTTCCTTTTCGATATAGCTATCGAGTGGTTCCAGACCGTCGGCGTAGGACGGGTAATTCCACATGTACATGACGTCAGGGGTATCGTTTGAGCCCATGCCGGCGCTGATCTTTGTATCGAAGTCGGAACCGTAGGCTCAAGCGTGACCTCGATATCGTCATGCGACTCGTTGAACTGATCCACCAGCGTCTGCTGACGGTCCACATCTTCGGCCACATCCCAAGTGGCGAAACGAATCTGCGTTTTGCCACTGGAGCTATCGGTACCGCAGCCTGCCAACAGCAGGCTCAGAGATGCAACGGTTGCGCATGCAGCAATAACGGTCTTCTTCATGTGGTTCCCAAACATCTTTTCTCCTTTGAAAGAGTGGATGGAATTATCTGTGTTATCGACAGCCATAAGGTCTGACGTTTTGTGTGACTTGCCTCATTGCTTGCTATGAAGATAACAGATTTCAAAAAAATATGCAACCGGTTGTCCTGTGTGTTGCGAGACATTGGGTTACAATCGTTTCATATAGCATTGCATTACTGTTGCATTCAAAGGAGAATTATGACCGTGGCAAAGCGCAATCGCGTTACTTTGGCCGATGTCGCTAAAGCCGCAAATGTCTCACGTTCCACCGCCTCGCGCGCTCTGAACAATTCTCCACGCATTAGCCGCGAGACCACCGCACGCATCAAGAAAATCGCGGATAGCATGGGCTTTATTCCCAATGCACAGGGCCGCGCACTGGCAGTGGGCCGCAATGAGACCATCGCCATCCTCATTACCGAGCCGCTCGACGAGCTTTTCGACGATCCGACCTATGCGATGTTTATCAGCGGCATCACGGAGAAACTTAGCGAATCGTCATATCTACCGGTATTATTGCAGGCATCCACCGATTTCGAACGTCATCGCGTGCAACAACATCTGGAACGACGCTCATTCGACGCGGTTATCGACATTTCCCCCTACGCCAACAACTATTTGCTGGAGGAAATGTACAAACTGCGTATCCCTTGCGTAATGCTTGGCCAGATGGAGGATCGCTCATATGAGGGTATTTTCTCCAGCGTCTATTCCGACGACACGTATGGAGCCCAAATCGCCGCCCAAGCCATGCATGACGCCGGACGTCGGCATCCCATATCGATTTTGGGACCGCGCTCCAACCCGGCATCCCCCCGATCGGCTCACCGGCTATCGACGTGTATGCGGTGACGAACTGCCCGACGACAGGGTACTGTTCACCGGATGGGATGCGACCGCCGGCTTTTCCGCAATGATGCAACTGCTGGATACACATGACGATATCGACGGATTGCTGGCTGGCTCCGATCGTATCGCCGTAGGTGCCATCGAGGCGATTCGACAGCGCGGGCTAACAGTTCCGGACGATATCGCCGTTGTCGGATTCGACGACCATCCAATCGCCGAGCGTTGCAATCCCCCGCTTACCACCGTGCAACAGCCGTTGCGAGAAGAGGGCTCCACGGCAGCCGACCTTGCCATGCGCATGATTGACGGAGAGGCCGCCACCACCGTCATCAAACACATGACACTGGTACGGAGAAAGTCGCTGTAAACACTATCCTTCACATCGCCATAGGGCACTGGCGCGCCCGACACTCGATATAGTTCTCACGTTGACTGAGACAACCGGTTGCATTACGCTTATGGAACGTGAGAGCAGACATCGCAGTCTTTTCAATGGCCTTATTGGCCTTGTTTCCTATCATCAACCCTGTCGGCGCAGTGGCCAGCTTCGCCACCCTTACCGCCGACCTGCCCAAGAAAGAACTCCGTTGTCAGGCGCGGTACACATCCCTGTATGTGTTCGCCATATTGGCGGCGTTTACCATCCTCGGCTCGTTCATTCTCGACATGTTCCACCTGGAACTGCCCGCCATTCAAATCGCAGGTGGTTTTGTGGTGGCGCATTCTGGGTATCGAATGCTGGTACCGGCCTCTGATCATGGCGATCCGGAAGCGCATCAAGACAATGACATCGCCTTTACACCGATGGCACTGCCACTAATCGCCGGCCCCGGCGCCATCGGCGAAGTCATCGGCCTATCGGCCCGGTATACGGAACCTCGTGAGCGGCTGGCCATCCTTATCGCCGTATTGGTGATATCCATCGTCATTATGGCGCTGCTGCGCTGGTGCACACCACTGGTACATAAACTGGGGCCGGCGGCATCCTAGGCTTACGCGCATTATGGGTTTATTATCCTGTGCATCGGCGTCGAACTGATGATCCACGGAGTCAGCACCCTCGCCATCGGATTATAAGTTTTCCGCTGAGATACCAAGAAGGTCCGGCAGAGTCAATCTGCCGGACCTTGTGTTATGCGAAGAGCCGTCGGCTTTTCTTATGCAAGCGCACCCATCGGATCCCACGCAGGCAGGGAAATCGCCGGCTCTTCCAAAGCCTTCTGATATTCCTCAGGAAGCAGGGCCTTGGGAACGGCGACCTCGTAGACGTACTCGGTGAACCAGTCATCGGACATGGTAAAGTAGCCTTATCGGCAATCTTGGCGCCCCAAGAATTCTCCACACGCCAGCGACGGGTAGTAGTACCGTCGTCAGCCACATCCACACCAGCAAAGGCCATCGCGTGATCCATGGCCGAGTCACCAAAGCGCACGCGCTGCTCCTTCGACAAATCAAAGCGCACACCGTACACACGATCGTACTCAAACAGGTCAGTGGCCCAAGCACCGGCCTCACGATCCATCATCGGTCCGCACTCAGCACCGAACCATACCGGAATGCCCTGTTCCACCAGCACGCGACGGACGCAGTCCTTCATGAACTGGTTCGGCACGTTGAGATACTCAGTGGCGTCGCCACCGACCACATTACCCAAATGCTCGATGGCTATTTTGCGTCCCTTCGGATGTTCCTTACGCGGATCGTCCACCAGACACACATAGCTTTCCAAATCGGCGGAACCCACGTACTTCTTCCAGAACTCGACCGGCGTGATCTCGCCGTCACGGTGGAACTCGTCGTCCTTGTCGGTCCACTCCCAGTCGAAGGAGACCGGCGGCTCGCCCAAGTGAATGGTAAGAATGCGGTGGCCAGCTTCCGTGGCATTCTTCACGATCTGATCGATATTCTCGGGGTTCTCATACATATGCGCAACGGCCTGTCGCAGCAGCTTGCACAACTTGTTGTTCATTGGGTCGGTGTTCTTGGAGGACTCGGTCTCCGGGAACAAATCCTTGGGCACGGCACCGTACTTCTTGTACACGTTCATGGCCATAGTCCACTGACCACCATCACCCATGACTTCACGCAGCAGATGCTGCACCAGACGGGAATCTTCAGGCTCCCCGGCCTCGACCAAGCAGGCATATCCTTGAGGAAGTAGTTGACTCGCTCCAGCTTGTCGTAGTACATCGCATAGTTCTGGGAGAACTCGAACTGCTCCAGGTTCATGTTCTTCTTGGCCACAAAACGGGCCACGTTCAAAGAGCTGAACAGCCAGCAACGGCCGGAACGATCCTGATGGGTAGCCTCACCATTGTCCACTATCGTGGAAAAACGACGCTGCAACAGACGGGCACGATCATAGTTCTTGGCAACCTTGTCAATGCCTGCGGCGGTCACCGCGTTCATGGCAATTCGGTTCGTCTCATCTGCGGTAAACGAATCGCGCAACGACTGCAGGTCTTCCACACTCAGCTTGGTGATTTCGGTCAATCGATACTCCTTACCGGTTTTCCCTTGTGTATATCAGTCTCCGTCGTCATTGAACGGAACGCCTGCTTGAGGGAGCGCATGGCGTACGGCTATTATGGCATCTTTTCGACGTTTGTGCAACCGGTTGTCTATTAGTGTTTCGCTACGCTATGGATCGGCATTCCCGGCTTTTCGGGCTAGCTCGGAGTGCTCTCCGAGCCCAACAATCACGGACTCGCCTACGGCGAGACTCAATCCTACCTTCGCGTCCCTCACGGTCTTACGACCGCCGAGCCAGGCCTACGAACAGCCCACCGGGCTGTTCGCTTCACGGCCTGTCGCCTCAGGCGCGCTGATCTTTTCAGGCCAAAGCTCTCCGACTGACTGC
>ENA-OQDW01001112-OQDW01001112.1-human-gut-metagenome-genome-assembly--contig:-NODE-1112-length-10185-cov-1.484192_pt1 | contig 10185 bp, 13 predicted proteins | sample MGYA00242784_ERZ504613 | MGnify/ENA primary metagenome ERZ504613 (study PRJEB26092, sample SAMD00036330) | human gut metagenome | host: Homo sapiens | study: EMG produced TPA metagenomics assembly of... | reverse complement strand
GGCTTTAGCTCGGCCGGGATTTATCACCATAGCAGGAAGTACGGCCTGCGGCCGGATTATGAAATCTAATCCACGGCTGAGTGGAACCTGGCCCAGGATCCAGAGGCGGCGGCGGCGGTGTTTGGCTCCGGCATTCCTATCACAGCGGCGGGGCTGGACGTGACGAGACGCCTGGACAATTCCATGATGGATCGGCTGTTAGCCAGAGCGGGAGAAAACGAAAAAACGAAGTTTTTAAGGCGGGCGGTGCAGTTTAACCTGGATCACGGTTTAGAGCCTACAGCCTTTTGGTAGACAGCGCGGCCGTCTGTCTGGCTCTCTGCCCGGAGATAGCAAAACAGTTTCCGGACATGTGATAGTGGAGACCAGAGGAGAGTACACCACAGGGCAGACGCTCTTTGGAAACAGCGGCAGATTTAAGAAGCAGGGATCTTTCGTTCAGGCGGCCTGGGACTACGACTGGGAGAAGCTTTTAAGTTTTCTTGAAAAACGAGTATTTTCTTAAAAAAGTATTTTTTTAAAAAACGAAAAATTTAATTTTATTTAGAACATTTTTGTTACAGGCAGCCTTACGCCTCTGCCTTTTTAAGATGAAAAATGAAACATGGAAAGGTTTTAAAATATGAAATTATCCACATCCACCAATATCGTATTTGAGAGGCCGGACAAGAGTATTATGCCCATGGAGGATATGATGGAGCTGGCCTTTGCGGCGGGCTTTGACACCTTCGACATCAGCTTTTACGACTGGTCCCTGCCCCATTCCCCGTTCCTGACGGATCAGTGGGAGAAGTGGCTGGCCCGCATTGAGAAGAAAAAGGACGAGCTGGGCGTTTCCTTCGGCCAGTGCCACGCCTACACCTACAATTTCTGCGCGCCGATGACGGCCGCTGAGAGAGCCCGCCATGAGGAGCTGGTCGAGCGTTCCATCTACTGCTGCGCGGCTCTGGGCTCTCCCCTCTGCGTAACCCACCCGGAGACAGACTTTGACAGCCCGGCTCTGGTGAAATCCTCCAAGGAGAAGAATACGGCGTATTTTCAGGAGCTGTTAAGAAAAACGGAGAAATACCCCATGGCCTTTGCCATTGAAAATATGTGCGACTATTCCATTGCCCCGAAGCGCAAATACTGCGCTACGCCGGAGGAGATGGTGGATTTCGTCACCTCCTTTGACGACGAGAGAATGGGAATCTGCTGGGATTTCGAGCACGCGGATATTATGAAGCAGGATCAGAGACAGTCTCTGCTCTATATAGGAAAGCATTTAAAGGCCACCCACGTCTCAGACACCCACAGCATGACAGATCCGGATCTGATGCACGTGATGCCGCTGTTCGGCACAGTAAACTGGAAAGAAGTGGTGCAGACATTAAGAGAGATCGGCTACACCGGATATTTCAGCTTCGAGGCCAACAACTACGGAAATTATTTTCCGGACGAGCTGCTCCCCACGGCCCTCCGCCTGGCCAGGGAAATCGGGGAGTACCTGATGAAGCTGTAAAAGGAAGAAGAGAAGAAGGAAGAAGGGAAAGTTACAGGAAGCTTTCTGTTCTTCTTTTTTTTGTGGGGAGGAGGCTGGAGTGGGATGGATTTGCACAGCTGAAAACAGCTTGCCATGAAAAAACAGATATGGTAGCATCAGTGTACAAGGGACAACACGCCTCATAGCGGGATAATTGCGCCGTTTTCTGCGTTATCGTTAATCGGTGTACGTTTAGTACACCTCAATCCTCTGCCTTGAAAACAGCGCAATTCTCTCCGCTTGAGGTCGAAGAGTCAAAATAGCGCAGATTGTGCGTTCTGCAAGGCACTGGAACGACGTGTACTGGACGTACACGGAGCGAAAGTAACGAAGCAGACACGCAATCTGCGCATTTCTGACCGTATTGTCCTTTGCACACTGACGCTATTTTGAGTATAGGAAAAGAAGTTAAAGTGAAAAAGAATGAAGAATACTGCGATAACTTATTCTGTCTGCCAGGTGGATGGTAAATTAGAATTGACCGAGCAAAGCGAGGGGATGCTTCTTGTCCGTAAGGGCAAGAAGATGGAGCGGAAAAGAACAAGAAAATCGGAAGTTAAGCAAAACAAAAATTAGAATATGAAAGAGAGGCAGATAGATTTATTTTTCTATCTTTTGAGGAAACTCAATTGATGTTTGAAGAGATGCATGAAAATGGTTGGAATGTTGCAGAAATGTCATATCCTTTTGGGCGTGGTATTAACTTTTCCATTGAGGTAGAGGATGTTGATATGATATACCATAAACTCATATTAAATGAATATCCATTATATCGTTCTATGATACTTAATAAATATGAAGTTAATGGTGAATATATTACACAAAAGGAATTTTTAGTACAAGATCCAGATGGATACTTATTGAGATTTACTGATTGATAGATTCCAGGCTGTAAAGGAGAATCAATGAAAAAAGTCACCGTATTTATAGCGATGAGTCTCGACGGGTATATCGCAGACAGTAAAGGGAACGTGGACTGGCTGGCAGGCCAGGGCAATGACGACGACAACATAGACTCTTATTCAGAGTTTGCAAAAGAGATTGATACGGTAGTCATGGGCTGGAATACGTATCATCAAATTGTGACTGAGCTTTCACCGGATGAATGGGTTTATTCTGATTTTACTGCTTATGTGATAACTCATAACACGAAAGTATCCTCTGAAAGCATCCGTTTTGTCAATGACAGTCCCGCCCGTCTGGTAAAAAAATTACGGGCAGAGGAGGGAAAGGGGATCTGGATCTGCGGCGGGGCAGACCTGATCCAGCAGTTAGTCAGAGACGACATAATTGACTGCTATTATATTACGGTTATTCCGACGATTTTAGGTTCCGGGATCCGGCTTTTTGGAGAAAATAACAGGGAAATTAAGCTGAAATTATTGAGGACACAATCGTACAACGGCATGACGGATTTGCTCTACGAAAGAAGACGGATTTGCTCTACGAAAGAAGAATCGGGGAATGATTATATGTTAAACAAGAAAAAATTATGATTCATGTGCTGTCCCTGGGCGCGCTGTGTATAGGCTTTATTTTGTGCAGATATGTATTTTTCGATATTCATGGAATGAAGCAGTGGCCAGTTATATTGTTTGGCATCGGGATCATTGCCATAGTAATATCGTTTATCTTGAATGGGAAAATATCGCCTGTTTGTACTGCCTTTTCATATATGGCTGGATTTATGGTCGGAATCATGTTTCAAAGCGATGGTACTGACGCAGGAGGTACGCCGGCAAATAACCTTTGGATCATTTGGACGGCAGTATTTGTCTGCCTTATATTGTCCGGTATGATTTACGATAAGTTTTCTGGTTCCTCTAAAAGGAAAATCAGTTAGATTATTTTACCCTGGTTCCGGCGCGCGTTCTGGAGGAAGAGCCAGGTTTGCGGATAACAGGCGTGAAGTATATCACTAATGTAGGCGTGAAGTATATCACTAACCTCTTGCGCCCGCACCGAATCTATGCTATACTCTAACCCGTTGCAAAGCCCATAAAAACAAGGTCTTACAGGGCTTTCCGCCGATTTCCGGCGTAAAATGAATCGAGTGTTCGCGACCTTCCACTCGTAAAACAAAACTAAAGGAGACAACTGAATATGAACGAGAGAAACAAGAAATCTGTGTACCTGCTGACCTACAGCGCGGCCATAGCGGCCATTTATATTGCGTTGACCATGATGTTTATGCCGATCAGCTTCGGACCGGTCCAGTTCAGGATTTCGGAGGCGCTGTGCGTGCTTCCGTACTTCACTCCGGCGGCGGTTCCGGGACTGTTTATCGGCTGCCTGCTGTCCAATCTGCTGGCAGGGGCTATGACTATGGACGTGATTTTTGGAAGCATTGCCACTCTGATCGGAGCAGTCGGCTCCTACGCTCTCAGAGGAAACCGTTTTCTGGTGCTGCTTCCTCCGATTATTTCCAACGCAGTGATCGTTCCATGGATTCTGCGGTATGCTTACGGATCCACGGATTTGATTCCTGTGGCTATGGTGACAGTGGGAATCGGAGAGATTCTGGCTGTAGGAGTGCTGGGAAGCGTTTTAATCCGCGCTCTGGAGCGTTATAAGCATATGATTTTCAGGGGAGTGAGCGCAGCGTAGAGGCGTTTCACCGGCTGGACGGAGAAGAACTCAGATAGAATTCAGAGGAAGAAGCATTCCGGCCGCCTGGCAGGACAAAGAGATTAGAACGATACGAAAAGCTGTAAAGGCCGGACTGGCTTTTACAGCTTTTCCTGTATCAGTTGACATTTCCCTGCAAAAGCAGTTAAATGAAAGAAACATTGCAATAATTTTAATGAAAAAGGTGGAATGATCTATGTATCAAATTGATTTTAATAAACCGCAGCACATTTATTTTATGGGAATCGGAGGCATCAGCATGAGCGGTCTGGCTGAGATTCTCATGGATGAGGGATTTACGATCTCCGGCTCTGATTCCAAGGAAAGCGAGCTGACAGAGCATTTAAGAAGCAGAGGCGCCTTTGTGTCTATCGGACAGAGGGCGGAAAATATCGCGGCCGCTGACGAGGCAGGCGGCGCGGTGGACGCGGTAGTTTACACGGCGGCTATCCACCCTGACAACCCGGAATTCCAGGCAGCGCAGCAGGCGGGCATTCCCATGATGTCCAGAGCGGTTCTCCTGGGAGAGATGATGCGTAATTATAAGGAAGCGATCGCCGTATCCGGAACCCACGGAAAGACGACCACTACCTCCATGCTGTCTGAGATTTTCCTGGCAGCCAAGGCGGATCCCACGATCTCTGTCGGCGGCATTCTTCCGTCTATCGGCGGCAATATCCGGGTGGGCGGACCGGAATTTTTCATCACAGAGGCCTGCGAGTACACCAACAGCTTTCTGGAGTTTTTCCCCACTATGGCTCTGATTTTAAATATTGAGGAGGATCATCTGGACTTTTCAAGGATCTGGCCGATATCCGCCGTTCCTTCGCCCTTTTTGCAGAGAAGGTTCCGGCTCAGGGAAGCGTCATTATTAACGCAGAGATTGAAAACTGGCAGGAGATTGTGAAAAATGTCAGCGGAACGGTCATTACGGTGGGAAGAGATCAGGCGTGCAGCTACAGCGCCGGTTCCATTACCTACGACGAGCTTGCAAGGCCGTCCTTTGAGCTGTATGAAAACGGCGTAAGAAGAGATATCATAAGCTTGGCGTAGGGGGAGAGCATAATGTATACAACGCTCTCGCGGCGATTGCGGCCGCCCTCACAGCCGGCGTTTCCATGGAGCGGTAAAGAGAGGCCTTTTGAATTTTACAGGAACCAAGCGCCGCTTTGAAAAGAAGGGCGAGTTCAACGGAGTGACGGTTATCGACGACTATGCCCATCATCCTCAGGAGATTCAGGCTACCTTAAAGACGGCTGGCAATTATCCACACAACCAGGTGTGGTGCGTGTTCCAGCCCCACACCTACACCAGGACAAAAGCCTTTTTAGATGAGTTCGCAGAGGCCCTTTCTATGGCTGACCGGGTGATCCTGGCGGATATTTACGCGGCCAGAGAGACGGATACGCTGGGAATCAGCTCCAGAGATATTGCGGAAAGAATTGAGAAGCTTGGAACAAAAGTCTGGTATTTTCCGACATTTTCTGAAATTGAAGAATTTCTTAAAACCAACTGCCAGCCAGGGGATTTGTTGATAACTATGGGGGCCGGAGACATTGTAACTGTGGGCGAGGAGCTGCTTTCTAAATAGTTATCCACATTATCCACATAGTTTTCAACATTTTATACAGCGGTCTGGTGTGGATTTCTTGATTGACATAACAAAAGTTTCTATTGTATGAAAAACATTGAAAATTCAAGGTTTTCGACAGGAAGGGACAAAAACGGCGGGGAAAGGACAAGGGATTGTCCACATTATCCACAATATTCACACGGGATTCTGGGGATAAAAGGTGGACGCCGGAAGGAATGATTTTACAGTAAAACAGCGGGAGGAAAAGAGATGGGAAACTTCATAAGGAATCGTCTGGCCCATGGGGTGACTGTCGTCTCCAATGAATTTATAGACAATTATATGGCCAGGGCCAACGGGGAATATGTGAAGGTTTATCTTTATATTTTGAGAAACGGCGGCAGAGCGGACAGCGTGGCCGACATTGCCGACGCCTGAACCATACGGAGGCGGACGTGCGCCGCGCCCTGGTCTACTGGGAGCAGGAGGGGGTTCTGGAGCTGGGCGACAACAGGCAGACTGGCCTGGCCGCAGCGGATGCGGCGCCGGACAGAAAAATGGCGGACAGAAAGCCGGCAGAGAGTAAAACGGCAGAGAGCAAGACGGAGGAAAAAGCGTCTGCGGAAGGAGCAGAGAGCCGCCTGTCCCAGCCTTCTCTGGAGCCGGGCAGAAAGAAATCTTCGGGGGCAGTTCTGAACGGCCTGTCGAGAAACGAGGAATTTTCCCAGCTGCTCTACATTGCCCAGAAATATTTAAACAGGACGTTTACGCCCACGGACTGCGACGTGTTCGCCTACCTGTACGGGCAGCTTCACATGCCGGCGGAGCTTTTGGAGTATCTGGTGGAGTCCTGCGCCCAGAACGGCCACACCAGCATCCGCTATATTGAGAAGGTGGGGCTGAGCTGGCACGAGAGAGGATTTAAGACGGCTGAGGAGGCGAAAACCCAGTCTATGGGCTATAAGAAGGACATTTTCGCGTGATGAGGGCCTTCGGGCTGTCGGGGAGAAATCCGGCGGACAGCGAGATTGACCTGATGGACAAATGGTTCGGACCTTCGGCTTTACCAGGGAGATTGTGGTGGAGGCCTGCAGCCGCACCATGGCGGCCATCCACAAGCCCAGCTTCCAGTATGCGGACACGATTCTGACTGACTGGAGCCGGGCCGGGGTGCGGACCATGAAGGACGTGGAACACGTGACCAGGCTCAGACGGGAGAAAAAGGCCAGGGAAGGGAAATCCGGCAGCCAGCCGGAAAAGAGGCGGACGAACAACCGCTTTCATAACCTGGAGGAGCACGGCTATAATTACGACGAGATGATCTGGAGCATGATCAATTCCGAAGACGGAGGAAGCGGCCCAGGCCAGCCAGAGAGCACAGGAGGAAAACATGGCGCTGAGTAATTCCCAGTATGATTCTATTATGCGTATTTACAACCAGGCCCAGCTTCGCCAGAAGCACGAGCTGGATAAGAGGCGGGAGGAGATCTATGAGAAAATTCCTGCCGTGAAAGAGCTGAACGAGGAGATTGCCTCCTCAGCCGTAAAAAGCGCCAGACAGCTTTTGGCCGGAGATGACAGGGCGGCGAAAGCTGAAGGCAAAGATTGCCGATCTGTGCGAGGAGCGCCAGGTGCTTCTGGCGCCTACGGCTATCCGGCAGACTACCTGGAGCTTCATTACGACTGTCCCTCTGCCGCGATACGGGATATGCGGACGGGCGCAAGTGCAGCTGCTTTAAAAAGAGGGAGATTGCCCTTCTGTACGATCAGTCCAACATCAGGGAAATTTTAAAAAGAGAGAATTTCAGCACCTTTTCCTATGAGTATTTCGACGATACGAAACCGGATCCCAGAAGCAAAAAGACGGCCAGAGAATATATGAAGCAGGTGGCGGCTCTCTGCAAGTCCTACGTGGAGAGGTTTGGGGAAACCAAGGACAATCTGCTCTTTACGGGAAAGACGGGCCTTGGGAAGACCTTTTTAAGCAACTGCATCGCCAAAGAGCTTCTGGATCAGGGATATTCGGTGGTCTATCTGCCTGCAGTTAAGATGTACGAGATTTTTTCAAAGGAACGGTTTGACTATGACGCTACGGAGGAGGATCGGGATCGTTCCAGCTATCTTCTGGACTGCGATCTGCTGATTATCGACGACCTGGGCACAGAGCTTGTGAATACGTTTACCACCTCTCAGCTGTTCTACTGCGTCAACGAGAGGCTGAACCGGAAGAAGGGAACCATCATTTCCACCAATCTTCCGGTCAACGAGATGAGAGATGAATTTACAGACCGCGTCATGTCCAGGATTATCAGCCAGTATACGGTGATTCCCCTTTACGGAGAGGACATCCGGATCCGGAAAAAGCTCCTTGGGCGGGGTTGACGCAGAGCAGGTTAAATGATATAAAGAAGAAGTATTTAACTGACACGTGGGAGGAGAAACATGCTGTACGAAGAGAAGATTATTGATACCATTCCTGTCGGGCCTCTGGGCCTGATTCCCCTGAAGAGCTGCAGAGCCATGGGAGAAAAGGTTGACAAATATCTGACAGACTGGCGCAGAGAGCGGGAGAGCGAGCACAAGTCTACGATTGCCTTTGCCGGTTACCAGAGAGATTCCTATATTATCGGCGCAAAGACTCCGCGTTTCGGCTCTGGTGAGGCAAAGGGAGAGCTGACAGAGTCTGTCCGCGGTGATGACCTCTATATTATGGTAGATGTCTGCAATTATAATATGACATACACGATGAACGGCTTAAAGAACCACATGTCTCCGGATGACCACTATCAGGACTTAAAGCGCGTGATCGCAGCCGTAAGGCGGAAAGGGCAGAAGGATCAATGTGATCATGCCGTTCCTCTATGAGAGCCGCCAGCACAAGAGAACGGTCGTGAGTCCTTAGACTGCGCGATGGCGCTCCGCGAGCTCGTCGACATGGGCGTTGAGAACATCATTACGTTCGATGCGCATGATCCGCGCGTCCAGAATGCGATCCCGTTAAAGGGCTTTGAGACGGTACAGCCGATCTACCAGTTTATCAAATACCTGTTAAAGAACGAGAAGGAGCTTGAGATCGACAGTGACCACATGATGGTCATCAGCCCGGATGAAGGCGGTATGGGACGCGCAGTCTTCTTCGCAAACGTTCTCGGACTGGATCTCGGTATGTTCTACAAGAGACGTGATTACACAAAGATCATCAACGGCCGCAACCCGATCGTTGCCCATGAGTTCCTCGGCGCAAGCGTGGAGGGCAAGGACGTGATCATCGTTGATGATATGATCTCCTCCGGCGAGAGCATGCTCGACACCGCAAAAGAGTTAAAGAGAATGAAGGCAAGAAAGGTCTTCATCTGCACGACATTCGGTCTCTTTACAGGCGGATTAAAGAAATTTGATGAGTACTACGAGAATGGCATCATCGACCGCGTCCTGACGACGAACCTTGTTTACCAGACACCGGAGCTGCTCTCAAAACCGTACTATATCAATGTTGACATGAGTAAGTACATTGCTCTTATCATCGACAACTTGAACCACGACGCATCCTTGAGCGATCTCTTAAACCCGACAGGAAGGATCAACCGCCTGTTGGCGAAGTACCGCGCCGGGGAGAGATAAGAATATTGGCAGTGAACGAACCGCAGTGAATTAGAAATTATGTGACCATATAAGAATGCCTGTCCTTTACCGGAAATTTTCCGGAGAAGGACAGGCACTTCTTTATTTCTGGGACTCTTGTGAAAGATTCAGCTTTCATCATAGTGACATTGCGATGAGATATGGTACTCTTTGATCCTATATTGCAGGCAGCGCCTTGAGATGCCAGGATATTCGGCTGTTTTGGCCGATAACCGGAACAGTATTGGAAACAGGAGATGCTGAAAATCCCCTGGAAAATGAAGTGGGAAAAACTGCAGGGGAAAAAACATTAGACTAATTCACGAATCACCCGTGCTACGAGTGTACGGGAAAGAAGGACTGGTTTTTGGGTCAGAGCCTGGATGCGCTCCTTCATTTCGATGGTGTATCCGATGCAGTCTAAAAGGATCAGATCTGTATCGGCGGGGATCTCCTTTGCGGCTGCAAAAACAGCGAGAGGATCACCGTATGGGGATACAGAGGTCACGTGGAGAGAGTCACAGCAGTCTTTCCATTTTCCGGGCATCTGTGCCTCCTGTTCCTTTGTAGGAATGATGACAGACAGATTTTTCACGCCGATGGCCGGATCAGTCCCTTTAAAATATGGTCAGGGAAGATCAGGGGGACATTAGAGCGAAATTCAGCCGGAAATTCTCCGGTGCAGAGGAAAAGGATCAGGGAAACACCCTGCTGTTCGAGATCGTCAATGCAAAGCTGCAGGCGGGGAAGAATGTAGGATTCTCCGAATGTCGCTGAGGTTCCGTCTGTAAGTCTCGACACAAGGACATTTTCACCGGGACGCGGAACAAACTTTGCGATC
>ENA-OQDW01001111-OQDW01001111.1-human-gut-metagenome-genome-assembly--contig:-NODE-1111-length-10192-cov-1.561451_pt1 | contig 10192 bp, 13 predicted proteins | sample MGYA00242784_ERZ504613 | MGnify/ENA primary metagenome ERZ504613 (study PRJEB26092, sample SAMD00036330) | human gut metagenome | host: Homo sapiens | study: EMG produced TPA metagenomics assembly of... | reverse complement strand
CCGGCATCGAGAAGAAGACGGACAGGTTGTCATCGCAGCAGGCGGCGGCGGAATCCCGGTTCTCCCACAGAATGAAGAGTTAAAGGTGCATCCGCAGTCATCGAAAAAGACCTCACCAGCGGCCTGATGGCAGAAATGCTGAACGCAGACATGCTGATGATCCTGACCAGCGTGGAAAACGTTCCATCAACTACGGTACCCCGGACGAAAAACCGCTGGAGCACATCACCGTTGCTGACGCGAAGAAATACATCGCAGAAGGCCAGTTCGGAGAAAACTCCATGCTGCCGAAGATGGAAGCAGCTGTTTCTTTCCTCGAGAAAGGCATCGGCCGTACCGCAGTCATCACTTCCATTGATTCCGCACTCGCCGGATTCCAGGGAAAAACAGGTACGATTATTGAGTAATACAAAGTATACAAAAAAGGATTCCCTCGAGTGGGAATCCTTTTTTTCTACTCTTTTTCCGGACTAAAAAGCCAGATTAGAAAGTAAATTTATCTGCAAAGTAAGCATCGAGATCCTCAATTTTAATTCTCTCCTGCTCCATGGTGTCACGGTCACGGACGGTAACAGCACCATCGGTCTCGGAATCGAAGTCGTAGGTGATGCAGTACGGAGTACCGATCTCATCCTGACGGCGATACCGTTTTCCGATATTTCCACGGTCATCAAACTCGCAGTTGTATTTCTTGGACAGCTCTGCAAAGACTTTCTCAGCGCCCTCGTTCAGCTTCTTGGAAAGCGGAAGCACACCGATTTTTACCGGTGCCAGTGCCGGATGGAAATGCATCACGGTACGAACATCATTCTTCTCTGCGTCGAGAACTTCCTCGTCATAAGCGCTGCACAGGAATGCCAGAACGACACGGTCAGCACCAAGAGACGGCTCGATAACATACGGGATGTATTTCTCGTTCTTCTCTGGATCGAAATAGGTCATATCCTGTCCGGATACATTCTGATGCTGAGTCAGGTCGTAATCGGTACGGTCTGCGATTCCCCACAGCTCGCCCCATCCGAACGGGAACAGGAACTCGATATCGGTTGTTCCCTTGCTGTAGAAGCACAGCTCTTCCGGAGAATGGTCTCTTGCACGCATCTCTTCGTCTTTCATGCCGAGCTCTTCAGCCAGTTGATGCAGAAGCCTCTCCAGTACTGGAACCAGTCAAGATCGGTGCCAGGCTCGCAGAAGAACTCCAGCTCCATCTGCTCGAACTCACGGGTACGGAATGTGAAGTTACCCGGTGTGATCTCGTTACGGAAAGATTTACCGATCTGACCGATACCAAATGGGATTTTCTTACGTGATGTTCTCTGAACATTCTTGAAGTTTACAAAAATACCCTGTGCTGTTTCAGGTCTTAAGTATACTGTATTCTTGGCATCCTCTGTAACACCCTGGAATGTCTTGAACATCAGGTTGAACTGACGGATATCTGTAAAGTTATGTTTGCCACATGTAGGGCATGGTACATTGTGATCTTTGATGAAGTTCATCATCTCTTCCTGAGACCATCCGTCTACAGAGCTCTCAAGTTCAATGCCATTCTCCTGGCTGAAGTCTTCGATGATCTTATCTGCGCGGAAACGCTCATGACATTCCTTACAGTCCATCAGCGGGTCAGAGAAGCTTCCCAGATGTCCGGATGCAACCCATGTCTGCGGGTTCATCAGGATTGCACAGTCAACACCTACATTGTATGGGGATTCCTGAATAAATTTCTGCCACCATGCACGTTTTACGTTATTCTTTAATTCTACACCAAGATTACCGTAATCCCATGTGTTTGCAAGACCACCATAGATTTCGGAACCCGGGTAAACAAATCCTCTTGCCTTTGCCAGCGCAATGATTTTGTCCATTGTTTTTCCATGACTATTCTCCTCGTTCTTTTTATAAAATGCGTGTAACTGTTCATATCCGTCAGGCAATTTGGTTCACAATCCATTCCGCTATTTGATTAACGTAATAAACAGCTACAATTAACGTTATTATAACTGTATCTGATTTCTTTTTCAAGGTATCTCAGCTCATTATTTCCAGAATTTCCAGACTTTTGAACCGTTTTTCAGTGTTCGCAGCAATATAGGTATGGATATGACGTTCCAGTTCATGGAGTACTTCTTCTGTAACAGTAAATGTATAAAGCTTCCCAAGAGAAGCAGTTACTATGTACTGCATGGCATATAATGCAGGTGCTGAGATTCTCTTTGCATCATTTACATGTCCCAGACAGGCTTTATCCAGAATACCATGATTCTGCTGAGAAAAGAAAAGCTCTTCTCCCTCCACAGGCTGTCTTTCGCAGCACACACAATGAAACAGTGAAGGACACGATCCCTGTGCAGCCATCATACGAAGTTCAAAAATACACCTCACCAGCCTGTCATCAATATTCGGGTTCAGAAGTGCCTTCACTGTCACATACAGAAGGTTCATAGATTCTTTCTCGTCAATCCCCTCCTGTCCGAAATAATCTGCCAGTTCCAGAAAATAATATCCATAGTAGATTCCAGGCTGTTCGCCTGCCAGTTCCACAAAATGATGACTGATGGATACCTGATTCAGATTATAACTGGAACGCCCCTCATAAAGGGCAAAGGTTCCAAACACAAAAGGATTGGCAGCCGCCAGAAACTGGCTGTTTGGGCGGCGGGCTCCTTTTGCAAACGCGGAAATCTTGCCTCTTTCTCTGGTGAGAAGGACGATCCGCTTGTCATATTCTCCCACAGGCATGGCAGAGAGCACTACTCCCTGCACAGTTATCAAATCACTCATTCTCTCTGTTTCCTGACTGTCTTTTTATTTAGATTTCCTTCTTATCGTAACCAAGTTCTTGATAAGGAAATCACTGTCTCTCCAGTCTTTCTTTACTTTTACCCAAAGCTTCAGATTCACTTTTGATTCCAGCATACGCTCAATCTCATATCTTGCATTACTTCCGATTTTCTTTAACATCGCACCCTGTTTGCCGATGATAATTCCTTTGTGAGACTCTCTTTCACATGATAATTGTCGCATCAATATCCACGATTGGATTTTTTCCCGGACGCGTTTTCATCCGGTCAATGGCAACTGCGATTCCATGAGGAATTTCCGCATCCAGTGCATGAAGTGCTTTCTCGCGGATGATCTCAGCCACGATCTGACGCTGAGGCTGATCAGTAACTGTATCCTCGTCATAAAACATAGGACCGTAAGGCAGATATTTCAGGATACAACCGATAATATCCTGTGTATTCTGTCCACGCAGTGCGGAGCATGGGATAATCTCTGCGAAATCGCATACTTTTCGGTAGGTGTCAATGGCAGGAAGGATTTCTTCCTTTGATACAGTATCAATTTGTTGATGATCAGGATTACCGGCACTCCGATTCCCTGAGCTGTTCTGCAATATGACGCTCTCCTGCCCCGATAAAGGTACTTGGCTCTACCAGCCACATAATGGCATCTACCTCTTTTAAAGTTCGCTCTGCCACCTGGACCATATATTCTCCCAGCTTATTCTTTGCCTTGTGAATACCGGGAGTATCGAGAAATACGATCTGACCTTCGTCACAGGTATAAACGGTCTGGATACGGTTTCTGGTTGTCTGTGGTTTCTTGGATGTGATAGCGATCTTCTGTCCGATGAGATGATTCATCAGAGTAGATTTACCTACGTTTGGACGTCCAATAATCGCTACAAATCCGGATTTAAAATTTTCGTTCATTCTGTTCTTTCCTTTTTTAACAATTGATCAGTGGTTTCACTTCCATCAGTACATCAGAGGCCTCAGCCACCTTGCTCTCGCTTCCCACCACACATATCTGATCTGCTGCCAGAACTGCCTCTATGATCTCGGCCAGTGCATGGATATCCTCTGCAGACGCATTCAGGATCTGATCACGTTCTTTCTGGAGCATCTCCTCTGTCACACCGCAGAAATATGCTGTCTTGGAAACAGAACCTTTCATCTGAGGTGTCCTGGGAACATCCTTTCCGCTGATGGTACCAATGATATATTTTGTCATCTCGCGCTCATCTGCCTGAAAATTGCGGATATAATCCGGAATCCCCTTATATACATCCAGTGTACGTTTCAGATGAGGATCGCGATAAGATACCAGATAGCTCTCACCATTCCTCTTAAATCCGCTCATACATCCATATGCACCGCCTTTTACGCGCAGATTCATCCACAGATAATCATAACTTAAGATAACCTTCAGAATTTCCAGTGCTCCTGTATATTCCAGGCCTTTTTTCTTAAAATTACCGGTCTGAGCCACATACTGGACCTGTCCGGAAGTCTTAAATCCCTCATTTTTCTTTGTGCAGGTCAGCTTCTCTTTCGATTTTTCCACTGGTTCTGTGCCAAGTCCTGCCTTTACAGTTCCCGCCAGTTTCTGAACTGTCTCCAGGGACTCTCTCTCACCTGTATAACTGATCATAAAGTTCTCCGGACGGAGAATTTTTTTCATCAGTTTGCAAAGCTCTTCTACAGTTTCCTCTTTTCGCTGTTCAAAATCTTTTTCCAGTTTCTCGATAAACTGATAATATCCGATTCCCGCCATCTCATCCTGGAATGCAGCCATCGGAGAAGAATATGCAGCTGCTCTGAGCACAGCAGTGGAATGTCCGGCACCTGTCAGGTTTACCTGTGCCCTGGACTTCACAGATGCAACAATCTCATAGAGACGCTTGGTATCCTCCAGTTTCGAGCTGTTCAGGATCTCCCCGATCATTTTGAAAAGGAAATCCAGTTTCGTATAAAGTGCCTTACCTCTTACAGAGAACATAGCCTGAAACTCTTCTGTAGAATCAGCTCTGTCAAAAACCTCTACCCCACAGTTGATACCGCCTGTATTGGCATTGATCTCATTAAACAGTTCTCCGTATGTGTAATTCTCTGTATCCACATAACCCAGTACGGATTTCAAAAGTCCCAGATAAGGAATCTGCTCAGGCGCAATACTGTCAGTCTTAAACATCAGTCTACGTAACCGATGCCATTTGTGCATACGTCATGGTAAAGGAACAGACTGTCATCTACCGTTAATTCTTCATTTATGATCTTTGCAGCTTCTCTTTTAATATCACTTCTCTTTAACATCGGAATGCATTCCAATGCTTTTGGATCTTCGCCGGCTTCCTGATATGCTTCCAGTGCTTTCGTCTTCTCAACCATTGCATCCAGCTGTTCTTCAGAAAGACTGCTTCTGTATGCTTCCAGCTTCTCCTCCAGCTCTTTCTCACGCTGGGCTGCCAGACCTTTCGTTCGGCACAAGAGTCATGATGCATCCATGTGGATTCTCAAGAAGATATTTACGGATCAGTTCTTCAAAATATCCTTCGTTTACTGCCTTTTTCAGTTTTTCAAAAACTGTAAGCTGCTGTACCTGTGCAAAGGGATTTCCTTTTTCATACAGCCAGTCTCCCAGAATATCCAGACTGTACATCAGCCTTTCGGATAAGAGGAAAAATCAGCTTCACGATAGCGGAATTCAAAGTAATTGATTCCTGCCTCTACAGCTTTCTTATCTATTCCATTCTTAACAATATCTCCAAGTACCTGTCTGATCACAGATACAAATTCTTCTTTTCTGTCCGGATTGGAACCTTTTGCAATTACTGTAAAATATGGCTGGAGAATACCATCATCATAAGATCCATAGACATCCTTGCCTGCTTTTACATCCAGAAGTGCCTGCTTTAACGGTGCTCCCGGTGCACTTAACAGTGCGTAATCCAATACCTCAAATGCCATCGCCATCTGACTGTCCGCAGCATTTCCCACAACCATGTTATAAGAAAGATAGGTATTGTCCTCTTCTCCCTCATTCTCAGCAACCGGATACTCAAGAGTCACATCCTGGCATGCTCCGAATGCTTTCTGTTCCTGAATAACAGAATCCACATCCAGATAATCAAAATGCGACAGATAATGCTCATCCAGGAATGCCAGTTTCTCTTCCATATCCATATTTCCATACAGATAAATATAGCTATTGGATGGATGGTAATAAGTTCTGTGGAAATTCAGGAAATTCTCATAGGTAAGATCCGGAATATTTTTCGGATCACCGCCTGATTCACATCCATAAGTGGTATCAGGGAAAAGGTGATTCATAATCTCCCGTTCCAGAACTTCATCCGGTGAGGAGAAAGCACCTTTCATCTCATTATATACAACACCGTTATATTTCAGCGGTCCTTCCTTCTGTTCCAGATGATAGTTCCAGCCTTCCTGACGGAAAATCTCTTCTCTTTTATAGATATTCGGATAAAATACCGCATCCAGATAAACATGCATCAGATTCTGAAAATCCTTATCATTGCAGCTGGCTACAGGATAGCAGGTTTTATCCGGATAAGTCATAGCATTCAGGAACGTATTCAGAGAACCCTTTACCAGTTCTACGAAGGATCCTTTAATGGAAATTCTCTGGAACCGCAGAGTACACTGTGCTCCAGGATATGTGCCACACCTGTGCTGTCCTTAGGCGGTGTGCGGAATGCGATATTAAATACTTTATTCTCATCATCATTCTCGATCAGCATAACTCTTGCACCTGTTTTCTTATGGCGCAGAAGCCAGCCTGTGGAATGGATATCTGTCAGGTTTTCTTCTGTTACAACTTCATAAGCTGTTAAATTTGCTTTGTTCATGTATGCCTCCAGTAATTTTTTTTGGCTTTTTCTTTATAATCCGCCTTCTCCCGGAAAATGAGCTTCGTAAGCTTCCCTTGCTGCCTTTGTTATCATTTCCAGTTCTTCCTGCATATTGATTTCTTCCGGAAACACAATGGCAGTGGTATAGACATCTTTCTGAAGCTTACTCTTCGCACTTTTCTCACTGATAGGAACAATTCCGCACAGGGTAGTATTATATGTCTTGTCCTTCTCACAAAGTTCCATATAAGTCTTAACCATATGGCAGCATTCTCTGTAAAGCAGTTCCCTGTGAAGTTCGCTTTTTTCCTGCATTTCCCTGAATTTCAGTCTGGCAAGGTTTTTCTCGATTTCTTTTCTGGCCCTCTTTAAACCAAACAGCTTTCCCGCTGTATCCTTGCTGTATTCCATTGCCATCCAAAGCGCCAGATACCCATCAGCACGTGTACCGGAAACTGCCTCTGAAGGTTCTCCGTAACGCAGTTCCCACAGTTCCTTACGGACAGCATTTGCCTCCTCATCTTCACCTGCCGCAATAGACTGGTCAAGAAACATCTTTCTTTTCATCGGATCATGCTCTCTGTAATAAAGAGCAATTGTTGGTGTGTCTGTCATATATTTATCCTTTCCGGTTACTTTATCTGTAACTGTTTGCTACCTTTATCTTACAATCCAAAAATTTACTTTCATGGCTCTTCATAGGTAAGCTCTGTTTCTGCCAGAGACAGTGCCTCTTCAATAACCTGATCCATATCCATATAGCGATACATGCCAAGTCTTCCGCCAAAGATCACATTCTTCTCTTCCAGTGCGCGACGTTCATATTTGTCAAACAGTTCACTGTTCTTCGGGTCATTGACCGGATAGTACGGCTCTTTGCCTTTCTCCCATGCTGCCGGATATTCTCTGGTGATCACAGTCTTTGGCTGTGTACCAAATTCAAAATGTTTATGCTCGATGATCCTTGTATACGGAACTTCATAATCTGTATAATTGACAACCGCATTGCCTGATAATTTCCCATATCCAGCACTTCTGTCTCAAATTTCAGTGATCTGTATTCCAGTTCTCCGTAACAATAGTCATAAAATTCATCGATCATACCTGTAAAGAGTACTTTATCTGCCTGTGCAGTCAGTTCTTCTCTGTTTGCAAAGAAATCTGTATTCAGACATACCTGTACACCCTCCAGAAGTTTCTTCACAATACGTGTATATCCACCTTTGGGGATTCCCTGATAAGGATCTTTGAAATAGTTATTATCATAAGTATAACGCAAAGGCAGTCTTTTTATGATAAATGCCGGCAGATCTTTACACTCCCTGCCCCACTGCTTCCTTGTATATCCCTCTACCAGTTTCTCATATACGTCCTGTCCAACCAGTGCAAGCGCCTGTTCCTCCAGGTTCTTCGGATGGGTAATGTGCATTCTTGCGATCTGTTCCTGTATCTTCGCTTTTGCCTCTGCCGGAGTACGTACTCCCCAGAGCTGATGGAAGGTATTCATATTAAACGGCAGATTATATAACTCATCCTTATAGACTGCGATCGGTGAATTTACAAAATGATTAAATTCTGCAAACTGATTGATATAATCCCACACCTGTTTTCTGGAAGTATGGAAGATATGTGCACCGTATCTGTGTACCTGGATCCCCTCTACTTCTTCTGTGTAAATATTACCGCCGATATGACCTCTCTTATCGATCACAAGGCATGTTTTCCCCCGTCTTGTGGCCTCATGTGCAAATACTGCACCAAAAAGGCCGGCTCCTACTATCAGATAATCATATTTCTTCATGTGCGACACCTTCTTCTTGTAATAATCAAGCGGATAAAATCGTCCGCTTCGCTACGCAGCTCTACACCGAATAACTGCTCCGCAGTTTATCAGGTTAAAAAAGCAAGTAACGCTTTTTTGCGCTACTGCCATTATAACAAATTCATCCGAAAATGGATAGTCTTTCTATTCTATTATTTTCCTGTCACTTTATCAAACACATCTGTGATTTCTTTGGATGGTGCTTTTGTAGCCAGACTGAAGATAATGATCATCGCAAGGCTGACAGCAAAACCTACAGCCAGAGAATAAGTCCTGTATAAGAACCAAGAGTCTGTCCTGCCGCAAACGGTATATAATCCCAGACGATAACTGTCAGACCACCGGAAACAATACCTGCAACTGCACCTGCAAGGTTTGTTCTTCTCCAGAACAGTGACATTACCACAGTCGGACCAAACGCTGCACCAAGACCAGCCCATGCATTGGATACCAGTCCCATGATACTGCTGTTCGGATTCCACGCGATCACAAATGCCAGAACAGACACCACGATAACCGTAAATCTTGCAACTGCAAGGATTTCCTTTGAGTCTGCATCCTTCTTAATGAACTGATGATATAAATCCTCAGATGCTGCGGACGCTGTTACCAGAAGCTGTGAATCCGCTGTGGACATAATTGCCGCAAGAATACCGCAGAGGAAGATTCCTCCGATAAACGGAAGTCCCAGATGACTGGAAAACAGTTTATTGATCATCTCGATAAATACACTCTCTGGGGAAGATGCACCATTTTCACCAAGTACAGTCGGAAGCAGATATGCACGACCTATAATACCGATAAAGCACGCTGCTGTCAGAGAAAGGATATCCCACACGATTGCGATCGCACTGGATTTTTTTAATTCTTTCTCACTCTTTACAGCCATGAAACGGGTAAGGATGTGAGGCATGCCACAGTATCCAAGTCCCCATGCAAGCTGGGAAAAGATTTCAACAAATGTATATGGGCGCTCTCCGTTCTCAAAAGGATTCAGGAAAGCTGCTGCTCCACCCGGTACTCCGCTCTGTGTCAGAAGATCACTCAGACTTCCGCTCAGTGTCAGATATGCAACCAGCGGAACGATCAGAAGACCGATCAGCATCAGTGTTCCCTGTACAAAGTCAGTTACGCATACAGCCATAAATCCCCCCATAAATGTATAACAGAGGATAACTGCTGCACCAATTGCCAGAGCTATATGATAATCAATTCCAAATACTGTGTTAAAAAGTTTACCGCCTGCTGCCAGTGCAGAAGCTGTATAAACCAGGAAAAAGATTACGATCACGATGGATGAAAGCAATAACAGGATTCTCTTCTTATCCTGAAATCTGTTCTCAAAAAATGCCGGGATTGTAAGGGAATTGTTTGCTGCGATCGTATATTTACGAAGTCTGTGTGAAATACACACCCAGTTTAATACAGTTCCGATGAACAGACCTACAGCAATCCAGATCTGTCCTGTTCCCAGTGAATAAATTGCTCCCGGAAGTCCCATTAAGAGCCATCCGCTCATATCTGATGCCTGTGCTGAAAGAGCAGCTACCCATGCATTCAGTCCACGTCCGCCCAGAAAATAATCCTTCCGATGCTGCTTGTTTTTTTCATTATAAACCACACCAATGACTATCATAAGTAACAGAATAAGGCAACAAATGCGGACAATATGATCATTGTTGTACCATCTCAAATTTCCTCCTCTTTTTTTC